>Ga0137415_10006215_pt1 | contig 11823 bp, 14 predicted proteins | sample CZODoug3_1_1_16f_FD_183082 | JGI IMG/M metagenome (GOLD analysis project Ga0137415, IMG submission 183082) | Vadose zone soil fungal communities from Angelo Coast Range Reserve, California, USA - CZODoug3_1_1_16fungal (Hybrid Assembly) | ecosystem: Environmental > Terrestrial > Soil > Vadose...
CTGGTATCACGTCGGGCGTTTTACCGGAGGGCGCGCTTGGCTGTCACGCTGCCTCGCCCTCCGTCCGGCTTCGTCGTCGCCGGCGGTCCGCGCCGCCGCCCTCACCGGGTCCGCGCGCCTGGCTCGCTACCAGCTCGACATGGAGCCGGCGCGAGACTTGGCGCGAAAGGCGATGGAGCAGGCGAACCTGTCGAGCGATGACCGCACCCTTGGCTATGCCCTCTATGTCCTGGGCCTGGTGGAGCAAGTTGACGCCGATCCGCGTGCCGTCGGGCACGCCCAGCTGGCGGCTGAGACGCTACGCCGCGCCGGCGACGCCTGGGGCGAAGCGCTCGCCCTCTTTTACACGGGCGCCTTTGCGATCTTCCTGGGTCCGCGGGAGGTGGTGCGACCAGCGTTAGACGAGGCGGGACGGATTTTCCGCGAGATGGGCGACGTCTGGGGACTCGCCGGCGCTCTGTTTTACCTGGGCATGCTGGACCGGCAAGAGGGCGAGACGATCGCTGCCCGCCGATTGATCGAGGAAAGCGTCGAGCTCTTCCGCAAATCGGGGGATCGCTGGCGCCTCCAGACGGCCCTCGACTTCCACGCCCGCCTCGTCGGTGATGCCGGTGAAGACGCCAGCGGGATCCGCGCAGAGGTCGCCGCCATCCGCCGCGACCTCGGGATCAAGCAATCCTGATCCCCCTTACGCGGTTTTGACCGCCTCCAGCTGCTCCATGATGCTGAGCCAATCCCAATTGACCCAGGACCCCGTTATCCGTCCGTTCTCGACGCGATAATGGGCGTTGCAGGTCGCCTTCCATATCTTGCCGGTGGGTTCCAAGCCCCGCCAGACGCCGGTGTGAGTGCCCTCTCCGGTTACCCGGATCGCCACCATCTCGCCCTCGCCGAAAAGGTGCTGGGTCGTCAGCCTGAGATCTGGAACGCCCGTCAGCAGTCCCCGAAGCGCCATGACCAGTGATTCACTGTCGACAAACCGATGGATGGCGTCGACGTCATGGCCGTTCAGAACCGTCTCCACGAAGTCCTGGACCAGTTGCTTGCTTTCACCTGTTCCCATATCGATTGGCTCCTCCTTCAGTTCGATCAGCGGGCCTGATGCAGTCACGCATTGTTCTGACGCGGCAATAGCGAGTGTATTGGGCAGGCGCTGAACACGCTGTTGAGTTAACCCGGCTTCCCCCCCGGCCGGCTTAGCGCCAATTGCACCGCGGCAACGTCCTGTTCGCGGTCTGGGCGACGCGTCTTTGGGCCGGCGACGGCATCACCGCCAATGCGGTCCACCCTGGCGCGGTCGCAGGCACCAACCTGTCACGCTACATGTCCCCCGATGCTCTCACTGAGACCCGCAACTCCAGCATGTACAAGTTCAAGACCATCGAGCAAGGCGCGGCCACGTCTGTCCTGGTCGCTACCTCACCTCAGCTGGATGCCAGGGCGCAGTCAAGTCCCACTACCTGCCAAATCGAATACAAAAGGGTAACCTCTCTTGGAGGGCACTGATTTGGTCTGGAGATAAGAATCAAGTCATGACTCTAAAGGAAATCTCAAGCGAACTCCTATGAAAGCCCAAGCACATCGCGTCTGTAGAGCTTAGCCGCATGGAAAGTTTCAGGGCTGATTCAAAGCCAAGCTGGATCCCGCTGAGACCACGCCTACGGCAGCGGCTCTACCGGACCTTGTGGATGCTCCTGTTACGTGCCCGTAGCAGAGTCAAGCGCACGCGGATACTTGCACCGTTTATGGGCCCGGCCGCGGCCGCCTGGGGTTGGATGCTGCCAAGGATGAGCCAGTCCCCCGCAATCGAGACCCAAGTTCGATTACCGACTGGCTCGGTGCTAAGCATTCCCCCTCGGGCGCATTTCTTTTGGGATCTTTGGACCGGCCTGTACGAAAAGGACGTCGCTGACGTCCTGCGGGCATTACTTACCGAGGGAATGGGAGTTATCGATACGGGCGCAAACATCGGGTATCACTCAATTCTGATGTCAGAGCTGGTTGGCCCCTCCGGACGGGTCTACGCATTTGAACCTGACCCGCACACATTTGGTTACCTCCAGCGAAACATGGCCGCCAACAACTGCACTAACGTCGAGCTAATCAGCAAGGCTGTGTCAGACCAGAGCGGGGAAGCACCGTTCGTTAGCGCCGGATGGGGTAGCTTCATCCCGAGAGATGGTTCGCACGAAGAGATCTCCAGTCAAGTCCAAACGACCACCATCGACGCTTTCTTTAAAGCCAAGGGATGGCCGACGATCGACCTGATAAAGATGGACATCGAAGGCTCGGAACTGGCCGCCCTTCTAGGAATGGGCGAGCTGAGCCGGCGAAATAGCGGGCTGACAATGATTATGGAGTTCAATATTCCTGCGATGCGGCGAGCCGGCACGAGCCCGCCCGTTGTGGCGGACATCCTAGCGAAACTCCGTTTCGGGAGAAGCTATGTCATCGAACAAGGCTTGTATGCTCTTCCAGACGGCCAGCTGCTGCCTGACAACCGCCTGGTCTCTAACCTCCTGCTCGTAAAGTCCGGACTGACGATTCGGGGTCTGAAATTGGCTACGTAATTTGAGTTGCCGCCTTCCCGTCGCGAAGGCTGGCCCGTAGTTTCCTGGCAAGGATGAGTGTCGCCAGTCCTGTACCTAGCGGCACGAAAGGATCGCCGCGATGGTCTCTGCGAGCGAAAGTTCCGGGACCGCTCCCTCCAGGAGATCGCCGAGCAGGAGCGCCGCTGGGAGTTCGCGACCACGACGCCGGGCATGACGCCGATTCAGGCGCTCGAGTTGGTGCGGGCATTTGCCAAGGCGATCCAGGAGTCGACGCCCGAGGCGCAGCGGGAAGTGGTGCAGCGGGTGTTCCAGCGGATCGCGATCACCGACGACCGCGTGACCGACGTCGACGTATACCAGGTCTACGCCGAGGCTCTCAGGTGGTATTGGCGACCCCAACCGGACAACTTTCGAACTCGACTCGCGTACGGACCTGAGGGTCTTGCTGAGTTCGCCCTACCCTCTGCTAGCCCTAATGGGACAATGCGCAGGGGAGTGGCTCAGCCCGAAGACGACGACCTGGCGCTCGCCAGCCTTGCCGCCCGAAATAACGCCGAATGGTGCGACATCTTTTGTCGCTCCCACGGTGTTACCGGGACCTTTCACTCGGATGCTTGGGCGAGCCCGATTCGAACCCCAGCGCGCTATCCGGATGCAGTCGCACTCGACCGCTCGCTTTCCGGGGAGCGAATTTTGTCATACGTCGATAGCTCGAGGGGGTGCTCCATCAAGGACAGCTTCGGTGTGATGGACCTGAGCTCGGCAGGGTTTCGCGTGCTCTTCGAGGCGGAGTGGATCGTTCGACCGCCGCAACCTGCGCCAAAGGCTCAGCTAGAAAGGATTCGCTGGGAGATGGTAAGAGAGCCCAGCATGCTAAGGACGTGGGAGGGCGAATGGGCGCGCGACGCGGCACCGACTGGTTTCTTTTTGCCGGTGCTGCTCCGGTCCCCTGACGTCGTCATCATGGCTGGATACAGTCGCCGCCAGTTAGTCGCAGGTGCGATTTTCAACCGGAGCCCGTCGGCCGTCGGGCTCTCGAACGTGTTCAGTAGCTCTGATGATCTGACTCAAACCTACGAGGCCTGCGTCAGTGCGGTTGCGAACCACTTCCCGGGGATGCCGATTGTCGGGTACGAGGCCGGCGAAGCTCTTGCCGCAGCCCATACGCAGGGCTTCCAATCCGTTGGGAGACTCGCCGTGTGGTTGAAGGAATAGGGGTGAGCTTGGCGACCCCGAGCGGACTCGGGGGCGCAAATACCACCTGTCCTCCTCAAATACGTTTGATATAGAGCCGTAGTCAAGAAATCGGTCAGGCGAGTCGCTCAATCGGCCCGAACCGCCGCGTCGACGGGATACCTCTTTATACGTATGTCGTCGTGGGCCATTCTCGCCTGAATCGGGCACCGGCCATTCCTTCCGGAACTGGCCCTTGCCCATTACGGTACTGCAGAGGACGATAGGCGCATGAAGGGAGCCGGAATCCGTGAGATTGGAGGTCAAGTGCAACTATTGGAGTTGCCTGACCCGCCAAACCCCAAGCCGGATGAGATTGTCATTGAAGTCCGAGCCGCAGGTGCAGCCAACTGGGATGAAATCGTTCGCACCGGAGGTTGGGATGTCGGGATCAAGCCGCCAATGGCACTGGGCGTGTCGGCCAGTGGTGTAGTTCGCGCGGTCGGTAAGGGGGTCCGCCGCTTCCACGTGGGCGACGATGTACTGACCCACCCTCTGCCCTTGAGACATCAAGGCGCCTGGGCGCAACAGCTTGTCGCCGCAGAAAGTACCGTCGCCCGGAAACCGACGCGCATGTCATGGGAGGAGGCCGGATTTTTTCCCGTGCCAGCACTGACCGCGAGCCAGGTGCTGACAAAGACGGTCGACGTGCGTCCGGGCGAATTTATCCTCATCCATGGAGCTGGTGGCGTCACGGGCGGAATGCTCGTCGCCGTTGCCTCGGAGCTCGGGGCACAGGTGATCGCAACCGCCAGCCCGGGTAACGCAGGGCGGGTCCAATCCTATGGAGCAACTGCAGTGGTCGACTACCATGCCGACAATTGGCGGCAGGACGTCCGTCGGATCGCGGGCGAGGGTGGTGTTCGGATAGCGGTCAACGCCGTGGGTGGAGCTGCCCCGAGCCTGATGGCATTGGTGGCAAATGGCGGAAAACTCACGACCATCACGAGCGATGGCCCGGCAACGGAGCGCGGTGTCGGCGTCGTGAACTTCTACGTAAGCCCGGATGGGGAAGCGCTGGACCGGCTCGCCGTTGACTTCGTAGACAGGCGCCTGACCCTCCCAATTGCCGCTGTCCGTAGGCTTTCTGAAGCCGGAGCGGCTCTCCAAATGGCCGTTGCCGGAAAAGCCCGTGGTGCTGTCGTGATCGATCCAACGCAGTGATGTGGCTGGCGCGACCAGGTCGTTGACGTAGACGGGAACCCGGTCACGCCGAGGCTCTCAGGCGGTAATTGGCGACCCCAACCGGACAAGTTTCGAACTCCGGATGAATTCAGAAATGGCAACCATCGTGGCAGACATTAGGCAGATGCGAGCAGGAGAGGTGCTGGCTTGATCCTCCCGAAAGAACGCGACCCTCGTTTCGTGACGATCCGCCGCGGTGGGACCCTGACTGATTCGGATCACCACCTCCTCGCCATGTGGGCGGCATCATGCGCGGAACACGTCCTGGACCTCTTCGAGTCGGCTCGGCCTGAGGACCCGCGACCGCGTCGCGCGATCGAACTCGGGCGGGCCTGGGCGCGCGGCGAGATCACCATGACCGAGGCACGCTCGGCAGGAGGCCATGCAATGGCCGCGGCCAGAGATCTGAGTGGGGCGCCACGCCATGCCGCGTACGCCGCCGGCCAGGCGGCGGTCGTCGCACACGTCGCGGCGCACGAGCTCGGTGCGGCCGCCTATGCGATCAAGGCCGCACGTGCCGCCGCGCCGGAAGGAGAGGGCGAGAGCGCAGGGCGACTCGAGTGCCGGTGGCAGCGCGACCAGCTCCCGGAGGCTATCCGCGAGCTCGTACTCGACGACCAGCGGCTGCGAAACGACATCTGCTGGTCGGTGTTCCAGAACTAGGCGCCCGTCGGGGCGCCAGACCTGCCCAACAACCGCATTAGTGCGTGCGTGAGCACGCCCAATGGCTCGCGCTACGTGAGAAGGCCGCCGTGGTGATCCGTGAGCGTCCGCCCAACGTGGCGAGTGCGCAATAGATATCCCTTTGCCATAGGAAAGCCGATGGGTGCGCCTGGAATCAAAGCGCCCCCGAGAGGGATTACACCTCTGGGTCTGACTTCGGACTGTTCGATGGATGAGTTGGATGCTTGAAACGAATCGCATGCTGACGAACAACACGGCCGGTACGGCGTTCTTGGTGACACGTCCGGTCTCCGCCCTAGATCAGATTTCTTGTGGGGGCCGTTGCCCGCCGGCCTGGCTTCGTTAAGCCTCCTTGGCGGCCGCGCTCGCGGCCGTCCCACCGCAACACAAGAATCACTGAGAGGGTAACCATGACAGTGGACACAAGGTCGAGCGGCGCATTTATCCGTCAGCGCGTGTTTGGCGAAGCGAACGGTCAACCGACTGCACCAGGCGATCCGTTTTTGGCGCCGTTCTTCGAGACCGCCATCGAGCACGTTTGGGGTGGATTGTGGAATCGGCCCGGTCTAGATCTGAAATATCGCAGCATGGTAGTGGTGTCGGTGCTCGCTGCCATTGGACAGACCGAGGAGCTGAAGCCGCACTTGCGCGGCGCGCTGAACCTCGGGTGGACCGTGGACGAGCTGCGTGAGGCGCTACTCCAGATAGGCGGCTATGCGGGATTTCCCGCGGCTCACGAAGCGCTCGACGTGCTTAGCGAGATCAGCAAGGAAGTGGCGGCCTAGCCGCCACTATCGACGAGGTGGCGGCCTAGCGCCGCCACCTCCCCTCTTTAAGTTCGCGTCGCCTGGCCTGCCTAAGAGATCGCGCTAGACGCCGCGGGTCATCCACCCGGTCCCTTCGCGCGCTGAAGCTCTGCGATCTGCGCGCGAGCGGCGTCGATTAGCTCCGGATTGGTGTTGGCGTGCCCAGCCAACCCCCACCCGCCTTCAATCGCCTCAGTGAGCAGCACCCAGGTCCTCCCCTCAAGCGAGGGATCGCCGGCGGCAGCCGCGACGAGATCTGTGAACTGGCGGACCACGGCGAGTTGCTTGTCACGGTTGAGCGCCCCTGCGTTGGTGAGTACCTGCACCCTGACGTAATTGCCGTCTCCTTCGACGTTCGAGAGCGCGCCGTCCGGCAGGTCGTGGATGAAAGCCGCGGTGTTCTTGCGGAACATCGGGATGTCCGGAACCTGTTCGATCTTCATCAACGTGGCGGCCAGGTCACGCGCGAGGGCCTTCGGATTCGCGAACGTACCGCCCGTGGCATAGACGTCGATCATCGGCATTGGATGACTCCCTTGACTTACCTGGCTGACGGGAACGTACATGAAATATACAGACCGGTCTGTCAATTCCAGAAGTCAGGAGAATCCCTTCCAGGCCCGCCGGCAAAGGAGCTTGTATGAGCGTCCAACCCGACGCCGATCTTGAGCCGCCGGTCGCGCTGGTGACCGGAGCCACATCTGGTATCGGCCGAGCGATCGCACTGAAACTTGCGAGTGACGGCTACTACGTGATCGTGCACGGCCGGGACTCACAGCGCGGAAAGGAGACCGTCCAAGAGATCGAATCCAACGGCGGTCGTGGGCGATTCGTGCCTGCCGACTTGACCGCGCCGGTAGATATCGCCCGCCTGGCAGCGGACGCCGGCGCCGTTGACGTGCTGGTCAACAACGCCGGGTTTTCATGGTTTGGACCAACAGCCAACCTCGATGTCGCTACATTCGACTCGTTGTTCGCAAGCAATGTGCGATCGACGTATTTCCTGGTCGCCGCAATTGCCCCCAAGATGGCCGCGCGCGGCGGCGGCTCCATCATCAACGTGGCAAGCATGGCCGGCCAGATCGGGCTGGCTGGAGGAGCGGCCTACGGGGCGACCAAGGCGGCCCAGGCTGCGTTGGCTCGTGCTTGGGCCGCAGAGTTCAGCCCCAGGGGCGTTCGCGTAAACGCCGTTGCGCCGGGTCCCGTGTTCACACGCGGAGCTGCACCGGATCGAACCGAGAAGCTTGGAAGCACGACTCTGCTGAATCGAGGCGCGCAGGCCGAGGAGATAGCTGAAGTTGTTGCGTTCCTGGCCTCACCAAAGGCGAGCTACATCACCGGTGCAACAATCGCCGTCGATGGCGGCCGAACCGCCGTCTAGGTGCTGCTCGAAAACATCGGTAGGCAGATCGGTCAGTAGGATCAAGGCATGACCGTGAAGACGCTTCAGCGGCAATCCGCGCGGGAACGGTTGTTGGCCGCGGCCGACCAGCTCTTCTACGCGGAAGGCGTGCACGTGGTTGGTGTCGACCGGATTGCTGAAAGTGCCGGCGTCACTAAGGCGACTCTCTACAACACCTTTGGCAGCAAGGAGGACCTCGTTCGCGCCTACCTCGAGCAGCACATGCGGCGCAGGCAAGAGCGCATCGCTCGCATCTTGGCCGCGAACGACTCACCAAGGAAGCGGATCCTCGGCATCTTCGCCGAGGTTGAGGAGCTGCTGGCGGGGTCGGCGTTTCGTGGGTGCAGGTTCATCATGGCAACGGCGGAGGCGCGCCCTGGCGATGCAAGCGAAATCGTCGCCGAGGAGTACCGGACCTGGCTCAGGACGCTGTTCACTGATCTCGCCAAGGAAGCCGGCGCGACCGATGCCAAACAATTGGGAAGACGACTCCTGCTGCTTTACGACGGCGCGGCAGTTGCGGCGCGCATGGACCAGGATCGCCGAGGTGCGGCCGCGGCGACGCGCTCCGCGGTCGAGGCGTTGGTCGAGTCCGCCATCCCCACCAAGCGCACCACTCGGCGGGCGCGCTAACCCGCTGATTTCGGGAATGGATCAGTCCAGCCCGCGATTATACAGACCGTTCTGTTTACTGCGGCGAACCTCGAGGCGGCCATGCGGTGCCAATGAGACGCACTGCCGCCAAAGGAACGTTGCGCAATCAATTGGAGGAGTTTGAGATGAGCAAGCTACCCAACATCGTTCTGGTTCACGGCGCCTGGGCCGACGGTTCCAGCTGGAGCGCGGTAATTGAGCGGCTTCAGAGAGCCGGATTCAACGTGACAGCACCCCAGTTCGCGTTGACCAAGCTATCGGACGACGTCGCACGGCTCCGCGAGGTTCTCGCGCGCCAAAACGGCCCGACAATCGTGGCGGGACACTCGTACGGCGGCCAGATCATGACGGCCCTCGGCAAAGACGCGCCCAACGTGGCAGGTCTCGTTTATGTCGCCGCGTTCGGGCTCGACCAGGGTGAATCGCTCGGCGCCCTCTTGGCCCAAGGACCGCCAAGCCCGGCGATCGCACATCTGGATATCGACAAGCAGGGGTATGCGTGGCTACCCGAGGACGACTTCGTCAGTCACTTTGCCGGCGACGTCGATCCCGTCAAGGCCAAGGTCATGTTTGCAGCGCAGCAGCCGTTGGCCGCCGGCACGTTCGCGGAAGTGATGGGCGAGGTCGCGTGGAAGTCCTTTCCGTCTTGGTACCTCGTCGCCCAGAGTGACGAGGCCATTCCACCGGACGTGGAGCGGCTTTTCGCCAAGCGGATGGGCGCCACGGTGGTCGAGGTCAATTCGAACCACCTGCCGATGGTTTCTCATCCGGCCGAGGTGGTCGATCTGATCGAGTCGGCAGCCGAGAAGATCCGGCAAACAGATGCTGTGAGTCTGGCTTCGAGGTAGTGCGGTCTTCAGATCTTGTCCGGCGTGGCCACTGAGCTGCGCCGGACGACCCCAGCCAACCGGTGGAACGCCATTTGAAGCAGAGACCGCAGTCTGCGGCTTGCAACTTGCAGCTGTAGGGCTCAGAGGCCGAAGCGCATCAGGATCATGCAGGTGAAGATGCCGAAAAAGCCGAGCAGCTCGAGCAGTATCAGCGGCATCACGCGCCGCATCGCCGCGGCGTCGCCGGCCTCCATCGCCGCCGGCATCCGCTCCCCTAGCGGGAAGGTGACGAAATGCGACCAAGCCAGCACGCCGAGGGCGAGGACGAGCGCGATACCCCAAGTGATTCCGTAGGGTGTCCCGAGCAGGAAACCAGGGCTCTGGACGGGGCCCAGCAAGGTACCCCGCACAATGCCCAACAGAATCGTGATGCCACCCAATGTCTCGAAAATCACGTTTGCCCGTTTGGCCGCGGCGCGGGAGATTGCGACCTGCGTTTGCAGCGGCAGCGACATTACGATCGGGCCCAGGACAAAGAGCGCATAGAGGGTGCCGCCGAACCAGAAGATGGCGGCGAGGACATGCAGCCAGGTAACGACGATTTGTAGCCAGAGCATGGTCTCCCTTCCCCGTTTGGCTATTTCGCGTTGGGGCCAAACGTTAATATCGGCGTTCCTAGCGGTATTGTCAATATCGCGTTTGGCTTTAACTTGAAATTGCTATGACTCGTCCCTACCGCATGAAGATCCGCGCCGAGCGCCAAGCCGACACCCACCGGCGGATCCTCGAAGCAGCGACTCGACTTCATCGGACACATGGGCCGGACCGGACCACGATCAGTGACATCGCCCGCCTGGCGGGCGTTGAACCGCCGACGGTCACTCGGCACTTCCCGGATCGCGCATCCCTGGTAGTCGCCTGCCTCACCCCCGGCCTAGAGCAGGACCCGCCGCCCGGGGCCGACGCCTGGGCGGAGATCGTCGATCCTGAGACTCGCCTGGCGTGGGCTTTGACCGCGATGTACCGCCACTACCGCCGAAACCGGGTCTTCTTGAGCGTGATGGCCGACGAGACGAACGCCGAGTTTGCGCCGGTGCGTGACGCTGGGCGTCCCATGCTGGCCCACGCACACGCCGTCCTGGCCGAGGGCTGGCCGGTGTCCACATCAGCTCGGCCCCGATTGCTGACTGCCATCGCTCACGCCTTCAGCTTCTGGGCCTGGGTCTCTATGGCCGATCTGGGCATGTCCGACGACGCAGCCGCTGGCTTGATGCTGGACATGGTCCGCGGGGTCGTCAATTCGCTCAATCCGAACTGAGTGCCCGACGTCAGGACTGAGGTGGGTCGAGGGCGGACTGTAAGCCGGGTTCTGAATCGGTGAGATCAACCTGCCCGTCGTGAACACGGAACGACACCTGGCGACACCTAAAGATTGAGGGCGACCGCGTACCAAATGCGTACTGGTACGCCCAACTTACTGTCTCCCAACTCGCCGGGCCTCGAGCCCGGTCCGACGATGCACACCGAGGTCCAGAGGCCGGCGAGCACAATGCGGCTCTTGCCGATCCGGTTGACCTCTTCGATCACCGCCTTGTCCTCCCAGGTGTTCATGGTCGTCCGGTCGACGACCTCGGCATTCGGGAAGGCGCTCTTGATCTCCTCGAACATGGGGCCCGAGAAGGTTTTCTCGGCCACCGTGGTGAGGATGGTCGAGACCTTGAAGCCCGCCGCCGCGCGCGCAACCAGGCCGGCATTGTTGCGCAGGTTCACGGCGTCGATCGATTTCGTGGCGAAGGCCATCTGCGACTGATAGTCGATCATGATCAGCGTGTGGTCGCTCGGCGTCAGCAGGGTCTTTCCCGGGGTGGGTTTTGCGGTAGGCATGGCAACGCTCCTTGGCTCTGTGGTGGTGATGTCTCTCGACGTGAGTCCGTTGGATCGGCGAACACCCGGTGCAGCTTCGCGAGTTACGGCAGATCGAACACGAGGATTTCCGAGTCATCGGCACGTGAGGAGACTGCGAGCGCCGGTTCGTTCTCCACTGCCACGCCGTCTCCCGCGCGCAGGGGCTCGCCGTTGACCTCGACCGCTCCGCGGACGATCTGGACCCAGCCTTTGCGTCCGGGCTGCAAGACATGCGTGACCTCGTCACCGCTGTTGAGCAGGGCGGCGAAAATTTTTGCATCCTGGTGAATGACAATCGAACCGTCGCGGCCATCGGGCGAACCGACGAGGCGCAAGCGGCCGCGCTTTTCTGCTTCCGCAAAGGTCTTCTGATCGTAGCGGGGCGAAAGGCCCTCCCGGTCGGGCAGCACCCAGATCTGGAGGAAGTGCACCGGCTCGTTTTTCGAGTGGTTGAACTCGCTGTGCCGGATGCCGGTGCCGGCGGACATCACCTGCACGTCGCCCGGTCGGATCACCGACCCGGTGCCGATGCTGTCCTTATGCTCCAGCGCGCCTTCCAGCACATAGGAGAT
>Ga0137415_10006216_pt1 | contig 11822 bp, 9 predicted proteins | sample CZODoug3_1_1_16f_FD_183082 | JGI IMG/M metagenome (GOLD analysis project Ga0137415, IMG submission 183082) | Vadose zone soil fungal communities from Angelo Coast Range Reserve, California, USA - CZODoug3_1_1_16fungal (Hybrid Assembly) | ecosystem: Environmental > Terrestrial > Soil > Vadose...
CCGGAGGTCTGCGGCTTTGCCGCAGCCGACTTGCAACCGGAGGTCTGCGGCTTTGCCGCAGCCGACTTGCAACCGGACGATCCGCGCGTGCTGTCGTGGGAGGCATTTCTCGCCAAGGGCAAAGATGTGGGCGAAGCGCTCCTCGACGAACGGGTGCACGCGCTCGAGCCGGCCGGTTTGGCCCTTTTGATCTACACCTCCGGCACGACCGGGCCGCCCAAAGCGGTGATGCTCTCGCACGACAACCTGGCCTGGACCAGCGGGCACATCGTGCGCGTGCTCGAAGGCACGTCCAGCGATCGCACGCTCTCGTATCTGCCGCTGGCGCACATTGCCGAGCAGATGTTCTCGCTGCATTTGGCCGTCACCTCGGGCGGCGCCGTGTACTTCGCGGAGTCGATCGAGAAGTTGGCGGACAACCTCAAAGAGGCGCGCCCCACGGTGTTTTTGGGTGTACCGCGCATCTGGGAAAAGCTGCGCGCGGGCATCGAGGGCAAATTCGCGCAGGCGAAAGGCGCCAAGCGGGCCCTGTTGCAGTTCGCGCGGGGCGTCGGCACGGAGCACTCGGCGGTGGTCTGTCGGGCCGGAAAGCCTTCGGCGTCGTTGCGCATGCGCCATGCGCTGGCATCGCGGTTGGTCTTCTCCAAGCTGAAGGCGGCCTTGGGGCTCGACCAGGCGCGCGTGCTCGTCGTGGGGGCGGCGCCGGTCGCGCGCGACGTGCTCGAGTTCTTCGCCTCGCTCGATATGGTGATTCAAGAGGTCTACGGTCAATCGGAGGACAGCGGGCCGACCACCTTCAACCAGCCGGGCAACATCAAGCTCGGAACGGTGGGCTCCAAGGTGCCCGAGATCGAGGTGAAGATCGCGGCGGACGGCGAGATTCTGGTGCGCGGCCGCAACGTCTTTTTGGGCTACTACAAAGACCCCGAGGCGACCGCCGAGACGCTCATCGACGGCTGGCTGCAATCGGGCGATCTCGGCGCCTTCGACGGCGAAGGATTTCTCAACATCACCGGGCGCAAGAAGGAAATCCTGATCACGGCGGGCGGCAAGAACATCACGCCGAAGAACATCGAAGAGGGCATCAAAGCGCACCCGCTGGTGTCCGAGGCCATCGTCATCGGAGATGCGCGCAAGTACCTCACGGCACTGGTCACCCTCGATCCGGACGCGGCCGCGCGTTTCGCGGAAGAGCACGGGCTCGGCGCCGCACCGCTCCAGGATTCGCCCGAGATCGTGGCCTCCGTGCAGAAGACGGTCGATCAGGTCAACGAGCGGCTGGCTCGGGTCGAGACGATCAAGAAGTTCACCATTTTGCCGCGGCCTCTTTCGATCGAAAAGGGCGAGCTCACGGCGACGCTGAAGATCAAACGACGCGTCATCAACGAGAACTTCGCCCCGCAGATCGAAGCGATGTACCGGGATTAGCCGTGGCGGCAGGATGTAGTATTCTGCAGCGAGGAGGCGCGGAATGAGCCAGGCAGCAGCAGAGGAACGGCGCCGGATCACCTACTCTGAGTTCTGCGATCTGCCGCTCAAAGACGACCGGCGGTACGAGCTCATCGACGGTCAGATCTTCGCCGATGGCCAGCCAGTCGACCTCGAAGAGGTCCTCAACAGGAAACCTGTCTTCGCGATGAACCAAGGCTCGCCGCGACACGCCCGTTTGGCTGCATCTCTCATCATTCGGCTCGAAATGGCCCTGGGCGGCCGATGCCACGTGCTCGGTCCCGTCGGCGTCTACTGCGAAGCGATGGCCACCGCTTACGCTCCTGACGTCGTTGTGGTGTGCGAGATCCCGCAGCTCGATCCGGTTCGGGGTCGAGCCATCGTCAACCCGCGCGCCATCTTCGAGGTCCTTTCATCCAACACGGAGCGGATCGACAAGGGGACCAAGCTGCATCACTATCGCACTCTGGAATCGTTGCAGGAGTACGTCTTGGTCTCGCAGAACGAAAGACTCGTTCAAATCTATCGGCGCGGACCCGACGGATGGCTTTGGCAAAACGTCAGCGCGGGCGGCTTCGAGGTCTGCGGCGCGACGATATCGATCGAAGACATCTACGCCGGCATCGACGCGATGCCGGTCGTCAGTTGATCTCGTTCAAGTACCGAACACCTTCTTGAAGTCGTTGGCGAGCGCGTCGAGCGTGGCCTGGGCGCGCTTTTGGGCTTCTGCGAAAGGTTCGCTTTCCAGAACGGGCTCGCGGAAGTCGAAGTAGCACTTGATCTTCGGCTCGGTGCCGCTCGGGCGCACGATGATGCGGGCGCGGCCCGAAAGCTCCAGCACGATGACGTTGCTCTTGGGCAGCGCGATGGGCTCCGCCGCGCCGCCTTCCACCATCCGGCGCGTGCCCGCGGCGATGTCCACCACGGCGACGACCTTCAGTGCGCCCACTTCGGCCGGCGGGTTTTCACGCAGGCGCCGCATCCAGGTGCGAATTTCTTCTGCGCCCTCGGCGCCCTTGCGGGTCACGTTGACTTGGCCGCTCACGTATAGACCGTATTTTCGCGCTAGAAACTCCAGTTCCTCTTGCAGCGTGCGCCCGCGCGCTTTGAGCACCGCGGCCATCTCGGCCATGAGCAGCGCGGCGCCGATGCCGTCCTTGTCGCGAACGACATCGCCCACCGTGTAGCCGAGGGCTTCTTCGTAGCCGAATAAGAATCGGTGCCCTTCCGTCTTCTCGAGATGCATCGCGCGGTGCGCAATCCACTTGAAGCCGGTCAGCGTCTCTTCGTAATGAACGCCCAAGACCAGCGCGATGGCACCCAACATGGGCGAGGAGACCAGCGAGGCGATGACCAGCGGCTTTTCTCCCAACGGTCGCTCGGTGAGCAAGTAGTGGCCGAGCAGAACGCCCACCTGGTTCCCCGTAAATTGCAAATACCCGCTGGGGGAGCGCGCGTCGGGGACGGCGACGGCCAGGCGATCGGCGTCCGGATCGTTGGCCAAGACCAAGTCGGCCCGCTCCTTTCGGGCGAGCGCGAACGCGAGGTCCATCGCGCCGTGTTCTTCCGGATTGGGAAAGCTGACGGTGGGGAATCGTCCGTCGGGTTTTTGCTGCTCGGGAACGCTGACGACCCGCGAAAACCCGGCCTCGGCGAGCGCGATGCGCAGCAGGCGATCGCCCACGCCGTGAAGCGGCGTGTAGACGATGCGCAGATCGCGGGCGCCGTCCCGGTGCACCTCCAGCGCGAGGATGGCGTCGAGATAGGCCCGCTCGACGGCCTCGCCGAGCGAGACGAAAAGGCCGCTCTTTTGCGCGTCGTCTTTGCTCAGACGCGGCACGTCGCGCGCGGCGGGCGCTTTCGTGATGAGCGCGGCGATGTCCGTATCGACTGGCGGGACGATCTGGGAGCCGGTGCTCCAATAGAGCTTGTATCCGTTGTACTCGGGCGGATTGTGGCTGGCGGTGATCATCACGGCGGCGGCCGCAGCAAGGTGCGTGACGGCGAAGGCGGTGAGGGGCGTGGGCGCGAAATCTTGGAAGACGTGCACCGGGATTTTTTCGGCCGCGAGGACGCCGGCAGCGTCTTCTGCAAACTCTCGGCTCATCTTTCGTCCATCGCATCCGATGATCACACCGCGGGTCCGGACGTCTTCGACTTGGGCGAGCAGATACCGGGCGAGCGCCCAGGTCGTGCGCAGGACCACCGCGCGGTTCATGCGGTTCGGCCCCGCGCCGATCACACCCCGCAAACCGGCCGTCCCGAATTCGAGCGCGCCGGCAAAACGGTCGGCCAGATCGGTGCTTTCGGGATCGGGCGCGGCGAGGAGATCGCGAAGCTCGGCTTGCGTCCCGGGGTCGGGATCGCCATCGATCCAAGCACGTGCGGCGGTTTTCAGGTCCTCGAAGGTGCGTGCGCTCATGATAAGAGAAGTGTTTTCTCAATGCGCAGACGGGTGCAAGAGGCATTAGCGCGCTGATGCTCAGGTTTTCTACGCGGCGGCTGCTTTGGGCCATTCCGACGCTGTTCGGGATCAGCATCCTCGTCTTTTTGCTGACGAGCCTCATCCCGGAGCCCGCGGGCCCCACCTCGCCCGACGCCCTGCTCGCCCTGGATCCCGCGGTGTTCGACGCGCTCGAGGATGCGCGGCGCGACCGCTTTCTCGATCTACCGCGCTTCGTCAACGAGCACCCGAGCGACGTGCGCTCGCGGACGGAGGATGCCCTCGCGCACCTCGAGGTCGACGACGAGCACGCGCTGCTCGCCTCGCACACGCTGGCGCGTCTCGGCGGCGCGGCCTTTCCCTATGTGCTTGCCAGGGTCGGACAGCTCCCGCCCGATGCGCGCACCCGGGTCGCCCTCGCCCTCGCCCCCGTCGGTGAACGCATGGGCGTGGGCACGTCCACGGAGCTTCGCGATCCCGCGCGCGCGGCGGCCTTCTGGATCCGGTTTTGGGAGGACCGCTCCCTCGATTTCACCCAGCCCTCGGTGCATCGAACGGTGGGCCGCGTGATGCGCCACACGAGCGAGCTGCGCGAGCGTGACATCGTCGAGGTGGACACCTTCGCCCTCGAGGAAATGATGGTCGCGCTGAAGGACCTGCGCGACAAAGACGCCATCTTGCACCTCTCGGCGCTGGCCGCGCATGCCACGGGCCGCACGGTCGATGTGCCCGACGAGATGTCCGGCGCGCTGTCTGGTAGCCAGAGCCCCGAGCAGATCATGCAGATTCGTGACGGCTGGCTGTCCTGGTGGTACGTGCACAAGAGCGACTACGTGGCGTTCGTCGGCCCGGAGCGCATCACCGCGGCGGTGAGCGAGACCCGCTACGGCAAATGGCTCGCCCGCGCGGCGACGGGGGAGGTCGGCGTGAGCCCCATCGACAACCGGCCCATTTTCGACAAGCTCATGGCCGGCGCGCGGGTGACCTTTTCGCTCACCGGGCTGGCCATGCTGGCAAGCTACCTCATCGCGCTGCCCCTGGCGCTCATCAGCGCGTGGCGACACAACAAGCCCGTCGATCGCACGCTCGCGCTCGTGCTCTTCGTTCTGTATTCGCTGCCGACGTTTTGGGTCGCGGAGATTTTCCTGCGGGTGATGCCCGAAGGCTCCGCGGGGCGCATCGTGTGGCCCGCGGCGGCGCTCACCGTGGCCTCGCTCGCGAGTCTGTCGCGCTATCAGCGAACGGCGATGCTCGAAGTGCTGGGGCTCGATTACGTGCGGACCGCGCGAGCCAAGGGGGTGTCCGAGTTTCGCGTGCTGGTGATGCACGCGCTGCGAAACGCCATGATGCCCACGGTCACCCTGGCGGGACTCCAGCTCCCCGCGTTCATCGGCGGTGCGTTCATCGTGGAGGAAATCTTCGCTGTGCCCGGGCTCGGGTATCAATCGCTCCGCGCGGTGGACGGGCACGACAACGCTTGGCTCATCGCCACCATTCTTCTCACGGCGGTCGTCTCCACGGTGGGGCTCATCGTGAGCGATCTGGCCTACGCGCTGCTCGATCCGCGCGTGCGCGAGCTCTTCTTGCGACGCGAAGGAGCGCACGCGTGAGCAAAGACCTCGCGCCGCCGTCGAGCTTTGACCCCGTGCCTGCCACGGGCGGCGTGCGGGCGGCGCTGGGCCGGCTCCGGCAGTCGCCCTTTGCCTTCGGCGGCGCCATCGTGCTCGCGTCTTTTGCGCTGATGACCCTCTTTGCCGATCTCTTGGCCAGCGATTGGCCGCTCGTGTGCCACTTTCGCGGGGCGACCTACGTGCTGCCCGACGTGACGCATCCCCCGGAGGTCGCCGCCTTCAACGCCGCGCGCGCGAGCGGACGTCTCGGGCCCGACGATTGGGCCATCCGCACACCCATCCCATTCGGCGCCTCGGAGCCATCGCCGGGCGATGCGCTCTTGCCACCGCTGACGCGCGCGCATCTGCTCGGCACCGACAGCACGGGACGCGACGTCCTCGCACGGGTCATCCACGGCACGCGCACCTCGTTCGGCGCCGCGCTCTGCGCGGTGATCGCTTTCCTGTTCGTGGGGAGCGTGCTCGGTGCGCTCGGCGGATTTCTCGGCGGCATCATCGACGGCCTCGTCTCGCGCATCATCGAGATCTCGAACGCGTTCCCGACGATGGTGCTCGTGCTGGTGGTGCAAGCCCTCTTGCCCAACCCGACGCGCACCACCTTGTTCATGGCCATCGCCCTCGCGCGCTGGCCGGAGATCGCCCGGCTCGTTCGCGCGGAGGTCCTCGTGATTCTTTCGCAGGATTACGTCACGGCGGCGCGCGCGTTGGGGGCGTCGCCGTGGCGGCTCCTGATGCGGCACATCGTGCCCAATGCGCGCGCGCCCATCGTCGTGGCCGCCATGTTCGGCATCGCGCAGGTCGTGCTCATCGAGGCGTCGCTTTCGTTCTTGCGGGTCGGGGTGCCGCCGGGCGTCGCCTCGTGGGGCGAGATGTTGAGCGAGCTCCGCGACCACGCGGGCGCGTGGTGGCTGTTGGTGGTGCCCGGGCTCGCCGTCTTCGCCGTGGTCTCCTCGCTGAATCTCGTGGGCGAAGCCTTGCGCGACACCCTCGATCCGCGCTTGCGCGTCTAATTCCCTCTTGCGGGAGGGTCCGAGGATCCTCATCGTGGGCGCATGTCGATCTTTGGTCGCAGCAAGAAAGGACAAGCGGGCGGGGCAGTGAGCGGACCAACGAGAGCCGCGACAGGCACCGCCGTTGCGGCGAGACCGGCACCGGGCGCCGTCGGACTCGGGAAGCCCGCGGGGGCAAGCGCGGCGGGGCCGGCGAGCGGCTCCGCCATCGTGCATGTGACCGAGCGCGAGTTCGAGCACGAGGTGCTCACCAGCGAGCTGCCTGTGCTCATCGAGTTTTCAGCCGACTGGTGCGCGCCCTGCAAGCAGATCGCGCCGCAGGTCGAGGCGTTTTCGCGCGAGATGGCTGGCAAGGTCAAAGTGGTCAAGATCGACATCGATCAGTCACCCGTGCTCGCGCGCGAGCTGCGCGTGCAATCGGTGCCCACCTTCATGGTTTTCGCGCAGCAGCGCATCGTCGATGTGCAGGTCGGCGCGATCGGGAAAAAGCAGATGCTCGCGATGGTCGAGCCCTTCTTGCCTCGCGCCGAGGGCGCCATCAAGCCGGCCGAGCTCGCGGAGGCGTTGCGCCAAGGCATGGTGACCGCCGTCGATACGCGCGATAAGGCTGCCTACGATCGCGCCCACATTCCCGGCGCGGCGCACATGGCGCTCGACGAGATCGAGGGCCGGCTCGCCGAGCTTTTCATGCTCGCGGAGCGCCCCGTCCTTTACTGTCGCGCCGGCGACAAAACGAAAGAGCTCGCGGCGCGACTCGCGGAGCAAGAGGTTCCCGCGGCCTTCCTCGAAGGCGGCTTTCTCGGATGGGAATCGGAAGGACTACCGGTCGAGCGTCCCTCTTGATGCCCCCAATGACGGAAGCGCCGTCGGGTGCTTGCTGGAAACGAAAATCATTTGCGACGAGCCATCACTTTGCATCGCCATCCTCGAACAAAGAGCATTGCTACGGGCTGGTCCGTTGTACCTTGACTTGACGGCAGCGTCCCGGGCAGCGAAATGTAGAAAGTGGCCTACTTTCAAGAGGTAGCGATGGCGACCAAGATGGAGCAAACGATCGACAATCGCCATGCGCAAGCAAGCTTGGAGCACTTTCGAGAGCTGCTTCACGCGCACATGGCCAAGAAGGGCCTGCGATCCACCGATCAGCGAAGGCTCATCATCGAGACATTCTTCCAAGCGCCGAACCACGTGAGCATCGAGGAGCTCCTGGCGCAGGTTCGCAGTCAAGATCCGCGGGTCGGATACGCCACCGTCTACCGCACCTTGAAGCTCCTCACCGAGTGCGGCGTGGCCTTCGAGCGGCGCTTCGGCGACGGCCTGACCCGCTACGAGCTGGCCGACGACTCGCACCATCACGATCACTTGATCTGCATCGAGTGCAGCGAGATTACGGAGTTCGAGGAGCCGCGCATCGAGGACCTGCAAGAAGAGGTGGCCTCGAAATACGGGTTCGAACTCAAGAGCCACAAGCACGAGATGTACGGCATCTGCGGCAAGTGCCGGAAGAAGCCGCGCCGGAATTGAACTTGCGCGCGCGCTACTTCGCGTAATCGATGGCCCGCGTTTCGCGGATCACGGTGACCCGTACCTGCCCCGGGTAGCTCAGTTCTTTCTCGATCCGCTTGGCGATCTCACGCGCGAGGAGGACCGCCTCGGCGTCGCTCACCTCACTCGGCTCGACGATGACCCGCACCTCGCGCCCCGCCTGCAGCGCATATGCGCGCTCCACGCCGACGAAGCGTGAGGAAATCACCTCGAGATCCCGCAGCCGTTTCACGTAGCCCTCCAGCACTTCGCGGCGCGCACCGGGGCGTGCACCGCTGAGCGCATCGGCGGCCGTGGCCAGGTGGGCGTAGACGCTGATCGCGGGCTCGTCCTCGTGGTGGGCGGCGATGGCGTTGGCCACCACCGGATCCTCGCCGTACTTGCGCGCGAGCTGACCGCCGATGACCGCATGGCCGCCCTCTTGCTCGTGGCTCACCGCTTTGCCGATGTCGTGGAGCAAGCCGGCGCGCCGGCCGATTTTCTCGTCGAGCCCGAGCTCCGCGGCCATCATGCCGGTGAGAAAGCCGCACTCGGCCGAATGACGGAGCACGTTTTGCCCGAACGAGTACCGATGGTGCAGGCGCCCGAGGAGCTTCTTGATCTCCGGATGCACGTGGAGCACGCCCAGATCGAGCATTGCGCGCTCGGCGGCTTGCTCGAGCATCTTGTCTACCTCTTGCTGTGCGCGCGTCACTTCTTCTTCGATGCGCGATGGCTGAATGCGCCCGTCTTGGACCAGCCGCTCGAGCGCCACCCGCGCAACCTCGCGACGCACCGGATCGAAGCCGCTGATGAGGATCGTTTCCGGCGTCTCGTCGATGATGATGTCGAGCCCACAAGCTTCTTGCAGCGCGCGAATGTTGCGGCCCTCGCGGCCGATGATGCGGCCCTTCATGTCGTCGCTGGGCAGATGCACGGTGGTCACCGCGCGCTCCTGCACGCTCTCGCCGGCATAGCGCTGGATGGCGATGCCCAAGATGCGTTTGGCGCGCGTGTCGGCCTCGGTGCGCGCGGCGTCTTCGATGGCCTTGACCTCGCGGGCCATGTCCTGGCGCACCTCGTCGAGCACCTCGGACATGAGGCTTTGGCGGGCTTGCTCGCCGCTCAACCCCGACAGCGCCTCCAACCGAGCGCGCCGGGCGTTCACCAGCTCCGCGGCCTGCCGCTGCATGTGGATCGCGCTCGTCTCTTTGGCCAGCAGCGCTTCTTCGAGCTTGTCGAGCTCTCCCTCTTTTCTCTCGAGGTGCTCTTCCTTGTGCACCACGTGCTTTTCGACCGCCACCGCGCGCTTCTCGGCCGCGGCCGCGTGATTTTCGGCCTCCGCGACCAACTTGCGCGCTTCTTCTTTGACCTCTTCGATCGCGCGCAGGGCCATTTCGCGCGCCTCCACGGTGGCGACCTGACGCGCGGTCTCGGCGCTCTGGCGCGCGGCATCGAGCGCGCGGCGCAGCTCCTCGGCCTCGGTGCGGGTGGTTTCCATCTGCTCGCGCGATTCCCGCGCCAGCTTGTCGGCCCGCTCGCGTTCTTCGGAGCGCGCTCGCTCGATGCGGGGCTCGCGCGAACGCACCTCTTCGAGAAAGTGCCCCTGATATTTCGACCGCGAGAACAACGAACCCGTGGCGGCACCAAGCGCCGTGGCCGCAAGAACCAGGATCGGGAGATCGACGTCGATCACGCGCCGTCCCCCTGCGACCGGGTCGACAGGACGCGCCGGTCGGTCACGATCCAATCGGTGGACACGTCGCCCGAGGTGACGGGCACCTCCGAGATGAGCTGAAAATCGAAGGCTACGGCGATGGTCACGGCAGGGGGAGCAAAGCGGGGCAGCGTTCGGTCATAGTACCCCTTGCCGTAGCCAATGCGATAGCCCGCGGGATCGACGGCCAGCGCCGGAACGACCACCACGTCGAGCTCGCCCTCCCGGGCCTCCGGCGCGTCGTTCGGCGGCTCGGCGAATCCAAAACTGGCCTCGGCGAGACGGGCAACGTCGTCGACCCGCTTGAAGGTCATCAAGAACGGTATTTCCTGGCCGCCGGCGACGGTTTCGCCCTCGCCACGCCCCTCGGGCGCGACAATGGTGGGGTAAAACAACTGGACGCCGCGCGCGCGAAGGTCCCGGTCGAGAGGCCGCAAGTCGACTTCGTGCCGCGATTCGATGGGCCAGAAGAGGGCCACCTTGCGCGCCGGCGCGAGCAAGGTGCTCTCGTGCAGCCGCGAGATGATGCGCTCCGAGCGCTCGCGGCATGCCTGCTCCGGTGTGGTCACACGCAGGCCGCGCATGCGTTTGCGGAGCTCCGCTTTCACGCGCAGGCGCAGGAGGTCCTCGTCCAGGCGACCAGCGGGAGGCGAAACCGGTTCCTTCAAGGCGATTTATGGTAACACGCGGAGACAGAGTGCAAGCAGTCCCACCGAAGCCGATCGTGAAATGGGCGGGCGGAAAATCGCGGCTGGTTCCCGAGCTGCGGGCCCGCATTCCTGCGAGCATCCGCACCTACGCCGAGCCCTTCGCGGGCGGGGCGGCCCTCTTTTTCGCGCTCGCCGGCGAACCGCCCCAAAAGCGCCGCCCGGGACGCATTTACGAACGCGCCGTCCTCGCCGACCGCAACGAGGACCTGCTCGCGTGCTATCGCGCCGTGCGCGACGACGTGGAGGCCCTCATCGAAGCCCTCGGCCACTACCGCTACGACGCCGACCTTTTCTACGCCACGCGCGATGTGGACCCGACCACCCTCGACGACGTCGCACGCGGCGCGCGCTTCATCTTTCTCAACCGCACCTGCTTCAACGGCCTCTGGCGGGTCAACGCGAGCGGCAAGTTCAACGTTCCTTTCGGCCGCTACACGAACCCACGCATCCTCGACCCCGACGTGCTCCGCGCAGCCTCGCACGCCCTGCAGGGCGTTGCCCTCGAAGTGGCCGACTTCTCCGAAGTGACGCGCGACATGGGACCGGGCGACTTCGTGTACTTCGACCCGCCGTACGTGCCGGTTTCGGACACCGCAGATTTCACGAGCTACGCCTCGGGCGGCTTTGGCCGGCCCGATCAAGAGCGGCTCGTGGCCGAATTCCGCGCCCTGCGCGAGCGCGGCGCGAAGGCCATGATTTCCAACGCTGACACCGAGGAAACGCGCTCGCTGTATGCCGACTTCGCGGTCTACGTGGTGCGTGCGGCACGCAACATCAACTCGGACCCCACGAAGCGCGGCGAGACCAACGAGCTCCTGGTCCAGAGCTGGGGCAAACGCGGCGTGCACGCGTAGACGCAACCTTCATGAGAGGGATGAAACCGCCAGGGCGCCAGGGTCGCCACGGAGAAGGGATTTTTTATTGCTGATCCTGGCGACGTGGCGCCCTGGCGGTTCTTTCTGATCGGATCAGAGGGCGTCGAACAAGGGCTCGAGGCGCTCTTTCGCCACCGCGAAGGTCGCGTCGGTTCCGTCGGCGCGTGCAAAGTACACTTTTTGATCGCCGAGTAGGGTGGCGCGGCCGAAGACGAACCGCACGGTGCGCGCGCCCGCGTCGCCCGTGGTGCTCGCGCGGACCTCGAGTGAAGGGGTCGCGAAACCCTCGTCGGGGCGCGCCGGGCCGAGGTGAAGCACGTCTTCGGCGCGAAGGCGTCCGAACGCCGCGAAGATGGCGTCTGCGCCGGCGTCGGCGTCGGTGGATGCGGCGCGGGCGAAGGTGGCCGTGGCCGCCCCGCGTTTCACGGTGACGCTCGCGAGGCGCGCGGGATCGATGAAGAAC
>Ga0137415_10006217_pt1 | contig 11822 bp, 11 predicted proteins | sample CZODoug3_1_1_16f_FD_183082 | JGI IMG/M metagenome (GOLD analysis project Ga0137415, IMG submission 183082) | Vadose zone soil fungal communities from Angelo Coast Range Reserve, California, USA - CZODoug3_1_1_16fungal (Hybrid Assembly) | ecosystem: Environmental > Terrestrial > Soil > Vadose...
AGGCGCGCTCTCCGCGGTTCGTCTGTTCGACGACCATGGGGATGAGTGTTGTCGCGCGCGGAGTCATGTCGTCTTTATAGTTCATGGAGTTTTTTTAAGTTGCGCGGAGGATCCCGGCCGGAACACCTTATTTCTCCTCGGTCTTTGTCCGGGTCCGGGAATTTCGGCAGAGCCAGTCCAGAGTTTTTTCACTCCGGAGCTTAGATTTCATCCTATCGAGCGCTCCCTGCCTTGTCAAGTTTGCGCGAACCGCTGTTGCCGATTCGCCACTGCGCTGGGCCATCGCTTCGATTTGTTTTTCGACGTCTTCATCGGTGACGTCGATATTTTCCGCCGTGGCGATGCGGTCCAGAAGCAATTCCGCCTTCACATCCTCAACCGCGCGATCTTTCTGGCGATTTCGGAGAGATACCCAGTCCACATTGACGGCGCGCGGGTCGACTCCTTGCGCGGCGAGTGAACGCACCGTGCGTTCCAGCCGCGAATCCATCTGGTGTTCGACGAGCGCTTGCGGCACAGGGAACTCGTGCGCGCCTACTATTTGTGCGAGCAGTTTTTCCCGCGTCTGTTCATTCTGCCGCTGGCTATGGGCCGCTTCGAGATTTTCACGAATCTTCTTGCGCAACTCATCGACCGTCTGCGCTTCGCTGACATCTTTCGCAAACTCGTCATTCAGTTCCGGACGCTTTTTTTCCTTGATGCCCAGGATTTCAACTGAATACGAATACGTTTTCCCTTGAAGCTTGGCATCGGGATAGTCCGCCGGGTAGGTAACGTCAAATTCCTTGTGCTCGCCGGCGTTCGCGCCCCGCAAATTTGTGTTGAAGGCGTCCATGGTTTCTTCGCCGCCCACGTGGCAGAGCACGCTGTCGGCTTCCAGCACTTCGCCGCCACCAGCCGGAATGCCTTTCAGTTTGAGTTGCGCGTAATCGCCGTCGGCGATGGAGCGTCCTTCGATGGGCACAAAGTTTGCGGCGCGATCGCGCAACTCTTCGAGAGCCTTGTCGACGTCGGCGTCTTCGAGCTTGACGTCTTCGATTTCAACTTCCAGGTCCTTATATTGTCCCAGCTCGAATTCCGGCAACACCTCGAACGTCGCGCGAAACTTCACCGGACCGGCTTCGGCAAAATCCACTTTGTCAATTTGCGGCTGGGTGATCGGCACCATCTTGTTTTCGCTTACGGCGCGTTCAATCTGATTGGGAACGAGCGATTGCAGAACTTCGGATTTGATGTCGTCGGCAAATCGCCGCCTGATTAAGGTTACGGGTGCTTTCCCGGGACGGAACCCCGGCACGCGCGCTACGCGCGCAAATTCCTTGGCTACTCGCGCCACTGCCTTTTGTACATCTTCAGCGGGGATTTCCAGTTCCAGCTCGCGCCGGCAAGTTGCTTCAGTCATCGTCGGATCTTCATTTTCGCAGGTTGCGTAGGTGCGTGTCGGATTGGTCCAGATGCCGCCCGGATATTCATACTTCTACTCTTTGCCGCTTCTCGGTCCGGAAAAAGGAAACGGGAAAGAAACTGCGAGCGGGGCACAACGAAGTGAAGTATAGGGGAATCGAGTGGTGGCGTCAACCGAGTAGGGCAGACAGACACTTTTGTCTGTCCGGTGCGAGAGTGTGCAACACACAAGCGGACAGCCTGTCCTACTGAGACATTAAGGATTCGGAAGTTTTGGAGGAGTGACCACATACTCATCTCCCGTGCGTGCCAGAAGCAATTCGCGGCGATGCTTTAACATCTGAAGACGGCTGGAAACCTGTATCATTTCCTGTTTTTGTTCGGGTGACAGTTGCGGGCCTATGCGGTCGAGCTCATCGTACCTGGCCTGAAGGCGTGGAATTTCCCGGTCGATAAAAACCGGTCCGATGAAAAGAGTTTTGGCATGGCCGGCGCGGACCTGCAGCGAATTATTCTCCGTCCAGGCCGGGAGGATGCCCATGTCACCAAGCTCCACGCGAATTCCCGCCGGGCCATAATCTCTTTTGATTGCGGAAAACTTGATGACCAGGGAATCGCGCTGTTCTCCCGTCTTGTCCGGCGTCAACCCTCCGACATACGTGCGCGCCTGGTTGGAAATAAAATTTCCCAGCGAATAAACGATAACCGTGCTGCGGTCGTCATGCGTCACATAGGTTTCGATGGGTTGCAACACGTGAGGATGATGACCAATCACGGCGCTGGCGCCTGCGTCGAGCATGTCGTGGGCGATGTCGATGTCCTTCGCGTTGGGCGCCGTGGCGTACTCCACGCCCCAATGAATTGAAATCACCAGCAAATCACATTGCGTGCGTGCGCTCTTGATTGCCTCGAGAACCGCGCTTTCATCGAGGCCTGGCGCTCCCAGCGATTCACCGGGATAGGGGAAGAAGGCTACATGCGGATCGCTCTCTTTTTCCGGATTGCGGCCGCCATTCAGCCAGCGCGTCATCCCCAGCCATCCGACCTTGATTCCGTTTTTCTCCAGAATCACCGGCTTCCAGGCGGTCTCCGCCGTACTCCCTGCGCCGATAAAGAAAATTCCTTGCTCGCGGAGATGATCTTGCGTTTCGGCAAAGCCGGCATAGCCTTGGTCGAAAACGTGATTGTTGGCAACGGAAACGATCTTGACCCCGCTCGATTTCAAGGCCTGCAATAAATTTATGGGGGCGTCGAATTGAAAGGGTTTCGATCCATGCGAGTGAGACGGAGCGACAGGAGTTTCCAAATTAACGAAACCGAAGTCCGCCTGTCGAAATACATCCGCCACATTGGCGAAAAGCAGATCCCACCCGCCATGACCGCCTGCGGAAGGAGTCTGGGATGCGGAGTTGTCTTTTGGCTCGGGTGAAGTTTCCTTTTGTGTTTCGGGCGCGCTCTGCATTTGTGCTGCGGCCGATTGTGCCACGGATTGGTGGGGAATCACGTCACCTGCCGCGGCAAACGTGATGCGGCTGATTTCCTGCGGATAGGAGACCGATGCGTTTACCGGGGTCCTGTGTTGTTCCCACTTAAAGAACGCTCCCGTTAAAAAGACGAGCAACAGGATGGCGGCAACCGTTCCAGCGGTTCGTTTTCCCGGAAGGATACGATCCCAGATGATTGATTTCTTCATGGAGATGCCGAATTGTTCTGCTCGTTCTAGTAAGCCGGATCACAAAAAGTATACAGCAACGCTTCCTGAGCGTCTCAACCTGTGCGGCACGCTGTAACGCAAAATACATTGATTTGGGGCGATACAATCCTGACGATGGACAGAACGAAATGGTTGCCCTCTTGAAGTAATTGATGCGCAAGACCCGAGGTCATCGAACGTCCTTCCGGATAAGTACTCATACGCAAGACTAAATCACCTGCCGATTGTGCGCCTCGTCGCGGTTTCCTAGACTGTAACGGAGATCAGCCGACACCCGTGACCACCTCCGCCATCGAACTCCGGTCGCCAATTCGTTCGAGCCTTGCGTGGGCCTCGAGGGTTTCGCTTCCTTCAATCTCCCTGTTGATTTTCTGCGCGGCGTTTCTTTCGTATGCCTATACAACTCGCGGCGTGCTCGATTGGATGGGCATTCCATCTGGCTCCGAGACGCTCCAAGTGGCGCGCATACTCGCTACGACCGGGCGCTACGCCGACCCCTTCGGTTCCATTCAGGCCCACTCGGGGTATACGGCGCATCTCGCGCCTGTGTATCCGGCAATCCTGGCCGCAATCTTTCGTGCGATGGGATACGGCCTGGCAAGCCTCACTGTGCTCTGGGCGGCCAATCTCGTCTTCATAGCGGTGCAACTGGCATTGCTGCCAGTGCTTTCTTCTCAACTAGGCTTAGGTACGTTGCCGGGCGTCATCGGCGCCGTGTTGGGTATACTTTTCCCGCAGTACACAGTCGATTTCGTTTGGGAATCCCTGTTGACGGGCGTCGAACTGGTACTCTTGTGCCTGCTCACCCGTCAAATACTAAATGTTCGACGTACGTGGTTGAGGATCTCACTTCTTGGAATGCTCTCGGGCGTGGCGATCATGACGAACCCTATCACGGTGCTTGTGCTCGCCGCTTGGGCTCTGGCTGCTTCACTTTCGTCACCGCCGGGCGAGCACCGTACGATTTTCAAGGAATGCGGAATCATCATTGGGATTGCGGCCGTAGTCTGTGCGCCGTGGATCGTCCGAAACAAGATTCGCCTCGGCGGTTATTTCCTGATTCGCGACAACATGGGACTCGAGCTATCTGTTTCGAACAACGACTGCGCCGCTGCCACGCTCCGCGAAAATTTGGAGTCCGGCTGCCAGAGGATCGTGCACCCGAGCCGAAATTTTGAACTTACAAAGCAGATTGCAACGATGGGTGAGTACCAGTTTAATCAGATGCAGCTTCATCGAGCTCTCGGCTGGATTGCCCAGCATCCCAAACATTTTGCCTTATTGACCGCACAACGATTCGTTTTATTCTGGTTCCCGGTGAACGGACTGGCACCCTTCCGCCGGTTTCCCGCGGCCATCTGGGCCACAACATTGATTTCGGTCTTTGGATTCGTGCAATTATGGATTCGTAAGCGGGAAATCGCGTGGTTTCTCGGCGGAACACTGCTTGTTTATCCGTTCATTTATTACACCGTCCAATTCGAACCGCGGTACCGCGACCCAATCATGTGGGTATCACTTTTGCTGGCGGGATATGGGCTGACAGAATTACTCAAGCGCACGGCTTTCTTCCGAGGTTTGCAGAACCCGTAGCGATGAGTCCATCAACTAGCTTCGCGAGCCAATCGACCACCAAACTATGGCTTGAGAAGGTTTACAGCTGCGAGCCCTTCGGCATTGAACGGATCAGTCTGCAAGCCCGCTTCGTATTCGCGAATGGCTTCAGTGACCTGGCCGTTCGCTCTGTACAGTTTGCCCAAGCCGAAGTGAGCATGGGTATCGAACGGATTAAGTGAGGCGGCTTGGGCATAGGCCCATTCGGCCTGTTTTCCGTTTCCCCACCCTAAATTGATGTCGCCAAGGCGGTCAAATGCGACGCCTGAATAATCGATATCGATCGACCGCTGGAATTCTTCTGCGGCTTCGGCCACGCGCCCCTCGTTAAACAGCAGTTCACCCAGATCATTTCGCGCTTGAATGCTTAACGGAGAAAGCCGCACAGCCGTGCGATATTCCTTTTCGGCGTCAGCCAGCCGCCCCAGATCCTGATAAAACTTTCCAAAAGTTAAATGGGCGTGCAAATAGTTGGGCTGAAGTTGAATCGCACGCTGAAAATAGTCGATCGCCTCCAGACTCCGCTGTTGCTTGGCGCACAGCAGCGCCAGATCTTCCAGCAGGATCGCATTCTTTGGCTGCTCGCTGAAAGCCTGAAGCCATTCACGCTCCGCACCCGCCACATCTCCTCGGTCCCAATCGATGGCCCCGAGGTTCGCGCGAGTGAACCCGCCATCCGAGGACGAGGCGAGAGAATGACGGATGAAGGTCTCTTGATCGCGCCAAACCATATTTTGGCGCACAGTTTTGATGACACAAACGATTCCAAGCGCGCCTAAGGAAAACGCCAGCGCCCCGCGCCAAACAGCGGGCCGGAGATCAAGGAGCAACCACAGCTTTCTCACTCCATACGCGGCAAGCCAACTGAAACCTACCGACGGCAGGTAGAGGTAGCGTTCCGCAAAGACGTTGCTTACCATCCAGCGCATATTAAGAACGGGCGCGAGCGTAAGCAGGAACCATACCACCGCGAATGACGCGGGACCCCGCATTCCCGTCCAAATAAACAGAAGACAACAAACGGCAAGTGATACAAGTCCGAGAATTACCGTAGGCTGAAACAGGCTGGTGCTTTTGTGAATATCGTAGAACAAAGCAAGGTGAACCGGCCAAAGAAGTTTTCCGATGTACTTGCCGACCAGCGATACAGCCGAGAGTATGACTTCATAGTAGGAAACGCTTTCGTGCCGGGTGCCCGGAAGGAAAGCGCCGAGTAAATGAGAGCGAACGAGTAAATACACACTAACTGTCGCCCATAGCGCTCCGTAGCGTGAAAACTTTTGAGAGAAAGTAGTTTCGCCGCGATCGTCACGGTAGAAATGTTCGTACAGGGTTGCCAGCACGGGCAAAGTCGCGGCCTGTTCCTTGGAGAGAAGCGCGAGTCCGAAACTTGCCGTCATAAGGATGCTGCGAAGCCAGACTTGCGGAGTCCCAACCCTCGAAATGTCGAGAAACAACCAGAAGGTGAGGAGATAAAAGAAGGTGAGTTCGAGATCGGTGACGCCCGCAACCCACGCGACGGACTCAGTGTGCACGGGATGAAGCGCAAAAATCGCGGCGGCGGCAAAAGCCACCACGTCATCGCGAAACAATCGTCGTCCGACGAAAAATACAAGAAGAACAATGACTGCGTTCATCACGACGCTTACGATGTGGTATCCGAGCGGGACAGAGCCGAAGAATTTCCAGCAGATCATATAACCAAACGTCATCAATGGGCGATAGTAACTCAGGATTCCTTCTGCTCCCTGAAAGGACCATACGGAGGTCGTAAAAATCTCTCGCACGTGCCTGAAGCTATGCACGTATGGATTTTCCAGGATTTGCTGGGAGTCATCGTAGATGAAGCCGTTCAGAAGGGAATTGGCATAGGTTGCCAAGGCGAGAAACAGTAGAAAGCAAACCTGATTGATCTCGCGACGCGACTGGTTCTTGACCGGCACGATCTCAGGTTAGCTCTCTTCGCCAATGGAGGTCGAAAGTACTTTGGTTTGACTGTGCCTCGGCGATTAACAAGATTCGGCTGCCGCTTCACCCGTCTCCAGTGAGGCCCACTGAGCTAGCAAACCCGTTGTGTCGAGGGCAGGGAGCACAGCTTATTTCTTCTTCAATTCTTCCAGGTCGCGATCTCACGCACACGAGCATCGCTGAGTAAATGGTCGAGAGAGAAGTTGTCAGTTCGCAGCCGCGAGACAGATACGCTACCCACCGTGCGTAATCGCCACCCGAATCTCTATTCGATTTGCTGTCGGCTCCCTACGCCTCTCGAACGAGTGTTCAACGCCTTGACGTCGGACACGAGTGCATTGTGAATCGGGAAGAATTCGGGTTTCGGTCCAGGGCCCTGGATGCCGGCCTTCTCGAACGCGGGACTCAGACGATCTTTCATGAATCGATCATGCGCTTCCTGCGATTCCCAGATGTCAAACACTCGCCATCCGCCGGAGGCCTGACCGGCGCAGTGAAAGATCATGCCCGGTTGTGGTTTCGTGGCAAGATCAAGAATATCCGTGACTTTGTCGCGTCAATACAGTATTGACCCTAGGGTCCGCGACGAGGAGTGCAGCCGAATCTCGCTTCGACGTTCAACGTTCAGATACAATCAGGATGTCTACAGCGCACCGCTCGGAAGGCAATCATGACGCACCCTTGGCATGACATCAGTCCTGGTGATCAGGTTCCACGTGAGTTCGACGCGGTGATCGAGATTCCACTCGGATCCAACATCAAATACGAACTCGATAAGGGAAGCGGACTTATCCGAATGGACCGCGTGCTTTATTCAGCCGTTTTTTATCCCGCGAATTACGGGTTCATTCCCCGCACACTGGCCGAAGACCATGATCCTCTCGATGTCCTGGTGCTTTGCCAACACCCTGTGGTGCCATTGACCGTGATGCATGCGCGCGCCATTGGTCTGATGACCATGATCGACTCAGGAGAGCAGGACCACAAGATCATCGCGGTTGCGACGGCGGATCCCGAATACAATTCGTATCATGAGGCCGGCGAATTGCCGCAGCACAGGTTAGTTATGGTCCGCAGGTTTTTTCAGGATTACAAGCAATTGGAGCGCAAGGTCGTGGAAGTGGACGAAATCCTGCCTGCAGCGGCGGCGTATCCCATCATTGATGATGCCCTCGCCCAGTACACGAGAAAATATCCAGACGGGCGCCATTCTTCATAAAACACTCAGCAAACTTGATAGCTGATATCAAAATAGGTCTTCTTTGCGGTGCCCGCCGACTCCGTTAGGCCCTTCGCGTTCTTACGGCCTGGGCTTGCTTCGCGGGAAGGTGCAGCTGATACTAAGAGATGCTGGCGTCCATGACCTGGCGCAGAGCTTCCCCAACGTACACGTGGTAGTGACCATAGCCTTTGAGCACGACGAGTTTCTTCGGTTCGCCGGCCCGCGCATACATCGCTTCGGTCTCCTGAGGAGGTACCAGGCGATCATCATCTGTGGTGACGAACAGAATCGGTCGCGGCGCAATTTTGTCGACCACCCATTCGGGATTGAAGTTCAGAGTGTCATCTACGAATTCCAATGGGATTTCGCTGACCGCGGCGGCGACATTGCGCCGGGCGGCGGCCGAAAGCTGGGTGGATTCTCGGTCGGGCAACAGGACTTCATCGCGATTCACGAACTCTGACCTGCCGGTGCGCATCCGGTTGACACGGTCCGCCGCCGACCGTCGCATCAGATCATGGTATTCGTCCGGTCGGCGGACGCTGCGCATCCATCGCGCGCCATTGCCAATTCCGACCACGGACACGACACATTTGACACGCGAATCGATTGCGGCGACCCAAACGACCGTGGCCCCGCCATAGCTCGTGCCATACAGACCGAGTCGCCCGGGTTCTACTTCCTTGCGCTCGGCCAGAAAAGTGAGCGCGGCCTGCACGTCGGCAACGCGGCTATGGGGCGCCAGCCGGCTCTTCGGTCCCTCGCTGTCGCCCCAGCCTTTGTAGTCGAATGTCAGAACGACGTAGCCGGCAGCACTGAAGTGGCGCGCGATCTCGGGCAGATAGAGATTCCGTACTCCTGTGTATCCGTGGCAGAGGATTATGCCGGCACGCTTCTCCGCTTTTCCAAGTTTAGCGGGCAGATACAAATCACCGGAGAGTTTGAAGCCTTCGCTATAGAAGCTTACCGCTTGAGTCATTAGCGTCTGCCCCTGACCTGAATTTTGAAACCAGGATTTCGATTGGCACTTATACACCAGAGACACCCGCCGAGCGAAACGTCGTTGCAAAACTCTCGAAGAACGACTCCACCTCATCTGCGCTTCCTTCGGCGGTGGCTTTAACGGCGGCACCACAGTCCTGAGTTACAAACCTACCGGAAATGCGGTATTTCACTCCTGCCCGAAGAGACAGAGACTGTATCTGTAGTTTGTGGAGGTGAAAAATGCCGGAAGAAGAAGTCGTTGAAAGGGCGCGGCGAGACGAAGAACAGGGAAAATCGCCGAGCACACAAGCAGGCGAATTTGTGCGTGAAGAGATCCACCACATTCGAGAGGGAAAACATGGCGCGCAATCGCCGCAACAGGCGATTGCGATTGGGCTCTCGAAAGCGCGTCGAGCGGGAGTGAAGTTGCCTCCTCCAAAGCGAGGCACATCCGCTCGCACCAGAGCGCAGGCCCAACGTGATCTGCGAAAAGCCCGAACATCGCATGGGAGGAAACCTTCGAGGACTCGCTCCCGGGCCACTTTGAGTGCGCTGAAGCGTGAGGGACGTTCGGCCGCGTCGCCAAAGAACCTTTCGCGGCACGCACAGAGTGTCGCCCGCCGGCGCGGTAGCCAGGCTCGGCACGCGTCCGCAAAAAGGGCGGTTCAAACCAAAGGTTCGACGGGATTGCGTCGCGCTGCGCGCAAAGCAGCGAGTACTCGGACGAGGCATCGACGGCCACGATGATTGAAACGAAGCTTGTTGTTCTGGATGATCCAATCGCCGTCAGCGCTCTTAAAGGAGGAGTCAATGCCCCAAACATCTGCGAAACATAATCACAAGTTTTCCATCGCCGATGACGATGCCGTACAAGTACTGCTCCAAAAGCTGGGAACTCCGAAAGGGTCTCGCAACGTTGATAGAGAAAAACTCTATAAGGCGCTCGCTTCAGCGGCGCAACGTTATACCCAGTCAAGCCAGGAAATTAGTCAGGCCTTTTTTCATGGACTGTTGACTGGATACGCTGTCGGGCTGAAGTACAAATGAGTCTTGGAGCGGGACAACATTGCAAGGTCTCCAGGTTAACGGATCAAATCTTACGGTGCGGGTTGAGATCTTCGGTCGTGGGTTCCGTTGTGACGACAAATTTGTTCTCGGGAGAGATCGTCACGACATAGACAGCATCGAAACCTTCCGCCAATGTTGGCGCTTGCAGTTTCCGGAAGGTGCTTGTAATTCCCGGTATCGGAATCTTTTGCTTTCCTTCGCGCAAATTGTTTCGCCGTATTGCTTCACGCAGGGATGTGGCGAAAAAGTACGCCACAGCGCGAAAGCCAGCTGCCCGGGCCGGCTCAATGTATCGTGCACGATCGCTGGGCAACGGATTCGTGTTGTCGATGACAAACGGCTGTTTGCCTTGCAAGCAAGCCGCGAGCAGAAGCTGTTCTCGATGCCGTGTCCGCAACATGTCCAGGCTGATGCGAACATGACTCTCAAGAAAATGCTGGCGGTAGAAGGAAGTCTTACCGGAACCCTGAACCCCAACGAAAATTATGGCTTCCATCGGATGCTACAAACCAGGCGTGTGCGCAGCCTTGGCGGAGCGCCTTGCGATTTTTGGTAGCTTGCGGGGCCGGGCGCCGTGCCGCACAGACCCGGCCACGGGTACATACCCGAGTTGTACATCTTCGCGCACGCATCGCAACAATAAACCGCCCCGGCTCATATCTCCGCGTCCGACGAATTCGGCCGGAAACATCAACTGCTCCCCGAAGATTCCCAGCAGGGGCTCGACGTATTTTGGCGTGGCGATGCTTCCGAGCAGGACGGCCTCGCAGTGCGTCCCCATGCAATTGCGAAGCAGCCGCGAATCATTCTCGAGAGGGGCGCGATAACGGGACTCCGCGGCGTCCACGCTACCTGCTACGATCTGGCGCAATTCTTCCAGGGTAAATAACTTATCCGGCGAAATCAGACCTCCCGAAGCAGTAATCACAAGGACACCCGGAACGCCTGGTGGCGGATCGGCATAAGCCCGCGCATACGCCAGTTTTCCCCTGAAATACAATCCACTGATGAAGCTGAAAATTTCTCCGAGAGAGGCTCCCTCGGTGCGCAGGCGCTGAGCCAAAACGGAGCGCGTCGAGTTCCCGAGGAGCAGACTCCCTCGCATCTTCGACGCATTCGCCGGTGACAGCAGGAAGATTCGACGCCGGTCAGATTTTGAGGACGGTTTTCCCTTGGGCCATTCACGGCCCACCGGGACTTGGCCAACTCGCTCGATCGTCTTGATTCGCATTTATATCGGCGCGCGCTGGAAACGTTAGAATCGGGAGTCGTGCTTAAAGGGCGGACGCTCTATCCAACTGAACCAAGGGCGCTTCCAGATAAATTTCTCACATTCCAGCCGGCAACGCCAGAATCTGTTCTTTTTTTTCGTCGCTATTCTCTACGGATGAAGGTCTTGAGCGAAGGATTTTCCCAAGCCACAACAGCTATCCGCCGGGAGAAACCTCTCATAAGAATCTACAGGGTTTTCCCGGCCATTCTGCATGTATTCCGCTTTTGCACCACTTATCCACAGCTTCGTTCGTTGCTCTTCTAAGATTGGCGCGAGCACGAAGGAACGCGTTCCGCCCCGCTCTGTTAAATTGTTTGTATTCATAGTAGGGCAGCCGTTATAGACGCCAGACGTCCGCTAGCCGACTCTAGCATATTTGATTTTCCTTGCGCCCCCTGCAAATCGTTGCAGCTTTCCGTCAACTTTTTTAAACGCTAGCAGGGATGGTTTGCTTGAAATAAAGGGGCGATTGCATATTTTTGGTGCGGACGAAGGGATACCGCCGTTCGCCTTGATTCGGTAGGACTTGTCGCTAAGTGCTTTCCGCACCGTCCACGCTGTCTACCACTTCTCTG
>Ga0137415_10006218_pt1 | contig 11821 bp, 11 predicted proteins | sample CZODoug3_1_1_16f_FD_183082 | JGI IMG/M metagenome (GOLD analysis project Ga0137415, IMG submission 183082) | Vadose zone soil fungal communities from Angelo Coast Range Reserve, California, USA - CZODoug3_1_1_16fungal (Hybrid Assembly) | ecosystem: Environmental > Terrestrial > Soil > Vadose...
TTGTTCGTCGGTGGCGTCGGGGCGGCCGTAGCGCAGGTTGTCGGCCAGGGTGCCGGAGAACAGGAAGGTGTCTTGCAAGACCATGGCGACCTGTTGGTGTAGCCAGTGCTCGGGTACGTCGGGTACCGAGTAGCCGTCGAGCAGTACCTGGCCGGTGGTGGGTCGGTAGAGTCCGCCGATCAGGGACAGGGTGGTGGATTTGCCGGCGCCGTTGTCGCCGAGCAGCGCGATCCGCTCGCCGGGTTGGATGGTGAAGTTGACGTTGTTCAGTACCGGGCCGCGGCCGTAGTCCAGGCCGACGTCGCGCAGCGTGATCTGGCCGTTGACCCGTTCGGGCAGTTCGTCGCCGGTGCCCAGGTGTTCGCCGGGTTGGTCGAGGATGTTGGCGATGCGTTCGGCGGAGGCGGCGCCGGCGGTGAAGCTGGGGGCGAGTTTGGCCAGTGTCTTCATCGGGGAGAGCATGTTTTTGAGGTAGCTGGTGACTACGACCAGGATCCCGACCGCCCACCAGTTGTGCAGCACGCCGTAGCCGCCGACGAACAGCACCCCGGCGGTGCCCAGGGCGCCGACGTTTTGCAGGGCTGGGGTGAAGCGGGCGGACAGGTCCACCGAGATCAGGCCCAGGCGCAGCACCTTGTCGTTGGTGGCGCCGAAACGTTCGTCCTGCAGTTCCTGGTTGCCGAAGGCGTGGGTGGTGCGGATGCCTTGTAGTGATTCGGTGACGAACCCGGTCAGGTCGCCGACCGCGGCGCGTTTGCGGCGGGAGTTGCGGCGGGTGAGTCGGGCGAAGCGGTTGGCGGTGAGGTAGACCAGTGGGGCGATGCAGAGCCCGATGAGGCCGAGTTGCCAGCTGACCGAGACCAGCACCACGGCGGTGCCGACCAGGGTCAGTACGGCCGGGATCAGGTCGGTGAACAGGTCGAGCAGGCTGCTTTCGATCCGGGAGGTGTCGGAGACGACTCGGCTGGTCAGCTCCCCGATGGTTTGGCGGTCGTGGAAGGCCATCGGCAGTCGCTCGACGTAGCCGAACACGTCGGAGCGGATCTGGGAGGTGATCCGTTCGCCGGCGCCGTTCATGAACTTGTCGCCCAGGTAGTCGAACAGCCCGGAGGCGGCGGTGATCAGTAGCACGGAGACCGCGGCGACGGTGAGCATGGCCACCGCCGACCCGCCGAACCACTGGGCCACGTGATGCAGCACACCTGTTTTTTTGTCGCCTTTGAGCAGGTCGTCGATCACCAGCGCCAGCGGCCACGGGGTGGCCAGGTCCGCGGCCAGCTCGAAGGTGCGCATCAGCACACCCAGCAGCAGCGCGCGCCGCTCCGGGCGGGCGTAATCCTTGAACCGCCACAGCTCCCGCAGCGTCCCGACGTCGCGCCGCGGCAAACCGTCCACCGAATCCGAAGCCACACTCTGCGAAGCCACGCTCTGCGAAGCCACGCTCTGCGACGCGGCGCTCTGCGACGCCGCGCTCTTGGTATGCATCTCTACGTCTCCTGGACTTCTCAGGCGGCTTGCACGGCCGAGGCGGACACCGGCGCCGGGGCTGGACAGGATCGGTCGGCTGCGGCAGTGGGCGCCATTCGCGCCCACTCCGTGACATCTCGACCTAGAACCATCACATAACTGTAGCGTTTAGATCCTCAGGAGGGTTCTAAGTGTGACCTAAACCGCTAGAAGCGCCACATCTGACAGGGCCTGGCGCCGGGAGCCCCTAGCGACGGCCGGCCGACGGAGGCGAGTCGCGCCCGAGCCGTGACACCTCGACCACCAATAAACACATCACTGTTGCGGTTCACTGAACAGAGGACCCTGTGATGTGACTTAAGTTTCTACAACTGCCTCAAGGCGTACACTTGACATCATGCGAGCAGACGCGGCAAGGAACATTGAAGCGGTCCTCCAGACGGGAGCCCGACTCCTGGCTGAGGACCGCGGCACGAGCATCGCCACCATCGCCGCCGAGGCCGGAGTCGACCGGCGCACGGTCTACCGTCGCTTCGCGCATCGGGAGGCACTGCTCGACGCCGTGATCCACGCCAAGCTCGAGGCGATCGACGGGGTGCTCGGCGACGCCCGGCTGGAGAGCGCACCGGTTGCGGTTGCGCTGCACCGGTTCGTGGAGGGCATCATCGCGGTGGTTCGTCGCTACCCGATCGAGCTGGACCCCGTGCACGGCGACGCCGAGTCCTACGCCCGAAGGCTCAACCAGCGTGAACGGGTAGCCGCCTTCATCCAGCGGGCCATCGACGAGGGACTCGTCCGACCCGATCTGCCCGACGGGCTGGCCGTCGCTCTGCTCAACCAGATCGTCGCCCTGCTCGCGCGGCAGTTCCGCGACCACGATCCCGCCGAGGCGGCTGACATCGCCGTCGACACCTTGCTCAGGGGAATCGGCCAGAGCTCAGTGAGCTCCGGTTTTGGGTATGGCGATCGAGCTCCGAAGAGTCTTGTTGGTTGACCGAGAGCACGCCGGGAAGCTGAGCCAGATCGCCGAGGCTCAACCGAAGATCGATTTGGTGAGCTCGGTGTCCATGTACTCGCGGATCTCGGCGATCTTGCCGTCTTCGAGCCGGAGCCAGATCGAATAGAGGTTGTTGTAGTCCTGGCCGTCCTTGGTGCGGGCTTCGCCGTGCGCTTCGACGACCACGTGGTCACCCTCGGCAACCACGTGCCGCACGTGCAGCTTGATCATGCCGTCCAGCCGCGCGCGCAGTGGGGGGACGAGGTTGGCCATGAGGTCGGCCTTGCCTCGGTAGGTGCCCGATACCCGGTGGGTGCCGTAGTAGGTCACGGTGACGTCATCACGCATGCCGGCGAAGTACCCGGCGCTGTCACCGGCGTTGAGCGCGGCGTAGGTGTCCAGCACGATCCGCTTGTTCGCGATGGCGCCCATCGAATGCTCCGTTCGATCGTTCAAGGACTCTTGAACAATAGCGTCGCCTCGACCACGGCCCAACGGCATTTCGACCGCTGTCGCCCGGATCCGACGAACTCGGATTCCTTCGGGACCGCCGGTGCGGGACACTAGGGCGTGTCAAAGGCCGTGCCGCATCCGGACGTCAGCCAGATCAACCTCTCGGCGCTGTACGACGCGCTCAGTGATCCCATCCGACGTCGGATCGTCAGGATGCTCGGTGACGGCGGCGAGCTCAACTGCGCACTGTTCTACACGCTGGGGTCGAAGACCCGGCTGTCCTACCACCTGGCGCGGATGCGTGAGGCCGGCCTGACGCGAACCCGGGTGGCTGGCCGGCGCCACTTCATCCGACTGCGCACCGAGGATCTCGAGAGGCTTTTCCCGGGCTGGCTCGATGCGGTCGTCGCCTCGGCGCGCATCGAGGCGACGACCCCGGATGCCCAGCTCGACGCGGGCGTTGCCGCCGCCGAACACGGGCTTGAACTGGGCTGATGCTGGTTGCCGTCAGGCCGCGCGGAAGTCGGCCGGCCGCTCGCTAGGTGCCTCGGCGAGCGCCTTGCGCGCCCCCTCGGCGTCGTAGTCCTTGCCGTAGACGGGCGTGCCGGGCTGCTGCCGCCACGAGTCGTCGAGCGTGCCGCCGTCGACCGGGTCGAAGCCGAGCTGGTCGATGAGGTCGAAGACGAGTTGCTTGGCGGGGCCGTCCGCGCCGGCGACCGGCAGCGCGATCCGCCCGTCGGTGCCCGAGGGCACGCCCCGGTCGAGCAGGTGCTTCCAGAAGATGCCGTTGAAAACCTTGATCACCGGCGCGCCGAGGTGGTCGGCGACCCACACGCTCTCCGGCGTGCCGTCCTCGATCGCGTCGATGCGGCCGTCCCGCTGCCGTGGGTAGTAGTTGTTCGTCTCGATCACCGGTGCGCCGGCCTTCGCCTTCCCGACGATGCCGGGGGCCAGGTCCGGCACATTCTTCTGCGGGATGCTGACGATCACGACCTCAGCATCCGTCGCGGCGTCCCCGGCCCACACGGCTGTCGCGCCGGTCTCCAACGCGAGCTCTGCCAAGGTCTCGGGGGCGCGCGAGTTGGCGACCCGTACCTCGTGGCCGAGTTTCGTAAGTTTCCGGGTGAGCGTGCCGCCGATCAGTCCGGCGCCGATGATTCCGATCCTCATATCTGCGCCAACCTCGGCCGTGCGGCCGGCATTCCCGCCGGCCGGGTGCTCGTCCGGACAACGGGCCGGCGAACAGCCGCCGCTACTCCGCGCCGCTCACCGTGAGCAGCAGTTTGGCGCGGACGTGCCCGGCGCGGCTCTTGGCCAGCCCCTGTGCGGCGTCGGAGAGGACGAGCTCCTCGCCTGACAACCATATGCGCAAATGTCAGTCACTGACGAATCGGGCATTAACCGTCTGGCCCGACAGTGCTGCTAAGATCGGCGACATGGCTAGCGCACCGGTCTCGCGCGGCGGCCTCCGCGAGGTGACCCGCCGGGCGGTCCAAGCCGAGATCGCCAGCACAGCTATGGAGCTGTTCCTGCGCCAGGGATTCGAGGAGACGACCGTCGACCAGGTCGCCGCCGCGGTGGGCATGTCCGGGCGCAGTGTGTTCCGCTATTTCGCGACCAAAGAGGACATGGTCCTGGGAGACAAGCTTCACGTCGGCCGTGACCTGGCCGCCGCGCTGGAGGCCCGGCCGCCTGAGGAGTCGGCTTGGGAAGCGTTGCGACGAGCGCTGGACGAACCCCTGGCCGCCCTCAACAGTGACGGCGGCAGGGCGTTGGCCAGGGCCACCCTGCTGGCGACCACCCCCGCGCTTCGGGCCGCCGAGCAACAGAAGCACGCCCAGTGGGGGGAGCTGCTCCTGCCGTGCGTTCTTCCACGGGTGAACGGGCCTGTGGCCACCCGGGAACTGCGCGCCCACGCGATCGTCTCGGCCGCACTCTCGTGCCTGGACGTAGCTACCCAGATGTGGGTGAAATCCGGCGGGACGAAGGCGCTGGACACCCTGCTGGACACGGCCATGCAGGCGGTCCGCGGCTAGCAGCGCCCGATCCGAGCGAGGCCCCGCACGAGACCTGCGTACCCGTGCGGGACCTCGACTCGGCGCGCGTGCCACTCAGCGCCGGTGGATGAGCGTCATTGCTTGTGGATGTGCACGGTGACGTTCATGCCGGGCACCAGTGGCACGCCACCGGTGTTGGTGAACGAGACCCGTACCCCGATCACCTGGGTGACCTTCTGGAAGTTCCCGGTGCTGTTGGACTCCGGGAACAGCGAGAACTCGTTGGCGGCCGCGCCCTGGATGTCGGTGACCACCCCGGTGATCGGGGTGCCGGAGTAGGCGTCCACGCTGATGTCCACCGGCGCCCCGAGGTGCACCCCACCGATGTCGGTCTCGTCGACCCGAGCGGTGACGTAGATCTTGTTGAAGTCGTAGGCGGTAGCCAGCTCGGTGCCGGCGGTCACCCATTGCCCTTCGACGGCGTCGTTGACCGCGATGGTGCCGTTGCCCGGGGACTTGATCGTCATCTGCGCGCCGTTGCTGCTGCCGACCGCGACCCGCCCGATGACCTGATCGGTGGTCACCGAATTGCCCTGGGTGCCCTGCCAGTCCACCAGCGTGCCGGTGGCCGGCGCGTTGATATCGACTTTGTCACCGTCGACCTGCGCGTTGTCCGTGCTCACGAAGTTGCGCGAGTACATGTAATAGGCCCCACCGCCCCCGAGGGCGGCCAGCACCGCGATGATCACGATCATGGTCAGCGCCCTCCGGGTGGAGCGCTTCATCTTCTTCTTGGCAGATGCCTCGGGCGCCGGCTCAGGCGCCGGCTCAGGCACTGGCGCCGCGACCTCGGGCTCCGTGGCCTTCGGCGCGTTGCCGTTCAGGTGGGTCGCCTCTTTGGTGGCTGCGTTGGCTGTGTTGGCCGGACCTTTCACCCTGACCTCCTCGATCGATGTACGGTGCCGGGGCGTTAGCGGCGGCCTGTACTTACTTAGTGGACGTTCCGTTCTTTATTTTGCGCCCATCATCTAAGAACCCCATGAGACGAAGCCCATACCCCACTCCAGCGGCTGCGCTTCCGTCCCGCGATGGACCGGGAGCGCGGCTCAGCCGCAACTCCCCTTGGCCCAGACCTGACAGCGGACCTCTGCCCTTGGATCGGCGCCTGACCAGGGCGAACACGCTCAGTCGAGGTGCGGCGGGAAGCTACTTCACCTCGGTGAAGAGATCGACGACAGCAAACGTTCGCCGTGGCCAGTCGGGGTTGACCGTGCCTGAACTCACAGCTCCGCGGCGGCCTCAGGCACCAGATGAACCGAAGTGCGGCAGCAATGCCCTGGCGTTGCCCTGGAACATCTGGTCGCGCAGCCCGTCGTCGAGCAACGACGTCTTCTCCAGCTGTCGGACGAGTTCGCCGCACACCCGGGCTGGCGTGAAGGGAAAGTCGCTTCCGTAGTGCAGGTTCGCGGGGTTGGCAACCGAGAGCAACGCCTGCAGCAACTCCTCAACGGGCGCTCCGGCAAGATCGAAGTGGAGCAATCTCATCGACTCGCGGGCGCTGGGCACCACGCCATCTCCAGGCTTGGCCAGCAACGGGAGGAGCATATCGATCCGATTGACCAACACAGGCAGAGCCGCGCCCGCGTGCGGCACGACAAGGCGCAGCGATGGATGTCGGTTCAGCACACCGGAGAGTATGAAATCAGCGACCGACCGTGTGGTCTCGAACATGAACTCAAGCATCGGCCGCGGGTAACGGCCGGAGATGTGTTCGGCGCCGAAGGGCGTGGTGGGATGCGTGAAGACCACCGAGTTCCGCGCGGCAACCTCGGCATAGATCGGCTCAAGGCGCTCGTCGCCGAGGTACACCCCGCGTTGGTTTGATTCCAGCACAATCCCATCCGCGCCGAGGACGTCGAGCGCATAGCGCAACTCGCCCACCGCCTCGTCAAACTCGGGCACGGGCAGGCTGGCGAAGAACCCGAACCTGCCCGGGTACCGCTTGACCAGCCGGGCAGCTTCCTCGTTCACCTGGCGTGCCAGGCCAATGGCGTCTCCCGGGTTGCCGAAGTGCACACCGGGCGAGGAGATCGACAGGATTGCGGTGCGTACGTTCAGCTGATCCATGGCCCTCAGGGCCGACGATTCGTCCCATTCGGGAATGGCCTTGATGCCGTCCGGGTGTGCCTGCCCCGCCACCAACAGGGCCTCGCGATAGAACTCTGGAATGTAGTGCGCGTGCAGATCAACTCTTCCAGATGTCATACCTCACAGTAGACCAATGTGTGCACTATGCAGAGCGCCGGCGACACCGGACCCCCATGCCGTCCACGTAGGCCTAGGCAGGTAGACACAGAGTGTGGGAACGCTGCCTGACTCGTCGTCGCTGGCCTCGCGGTCGCGTAGCCGTTCTACCCGCCGGCGTGGAACCAACCTGACGCACGCGATCTATCTCGCCACCCTGAACGAGCTTGCCGAGACGAGTTTCGACGAGCTGAGCTTCGACAAGATCGCGATCCGCGCCGGCGCGGGCAAGGCCTCGCTCTACCGCCGCTGGAGCAACCCGAGGGAACTCCTGCTGGAGGCGCTCACTGACCCCTCCGCCGGGTTCGGCGAGCCTCGTCCGCCCGATACCGGATCGGTGCGGTCGGACCTGATCTCGACCTTCCGCGGCTTCGCCCGGGTACTGGACCAACCGCACGGCAGAGCCCTGCGGCCCCTGATGACCCAACGTCCGCGATACCCGGAATTGTTTGCCGAGATCACACGTCTCCTGGTCGACCCCCGCCTCGAGGTCGTGATGAACATCCTGCGGGCCGGCGTGGAGCGCGGCGAGGTTGCCCCCGAGGCCGTCCGGCCGAGGATAGCGGCGGTCGGGCCCCGACTTCTGATCGCCGAGCATATGGAAAGCGGGACGCTCGCTGACGCGGAGATCGAGGCCGTGGTCACCGAGATACTTCTCCCACTCCTGACCCCCCGCCCGACCACCTCGTGAGCTTGACGGCCGCTTCATGGACGGCGACCCGATCAGGACACAGCGGCTTCGTGCTCGTAGCCGGTGTCCTCCGAGGTCTCGGAGTTGGCCGTGCGGGCCTCGTCGAGGTGGGCGAGCCGCTCCTTGCGCCACGCGTCGGCGTTGCGGCGCAGGCGGGAGCGCCGCTCGCGGATGGCGCGGAACGCCGGGGGCAGCAGGTGTTCGGCGGCGGCCGCGCGCGGCAGTCCGAGCTCGTCGGCGGTGGTGTTGCCGTGGAAGAGACGGGCGAGCGCGTACATGGCGCGCAACGCCATGCCCTCGGGCACCGAGACGATCTCGTGCAGCGTGCCGGCGACCGCGGCGAGCGTGGCGTGGGCCAGTGCCGAGGACTCTTGCGCCGGCGGGCCGGTGACGGCTTGCAGCAGGTCATCCACCCGCTGGGCCTGGTCGTTGTTCGCGATGCCCTCCACCAGCCGGGCGTCCACCCCGAGCACGTGGGCGATGTACCACCAGTACCGGTATAGGGAATCCTGCTCGGCGGCGTTGAGGTCGAAGCCCATGACCGCTTCGGCGCGGTAGGAGGTGATGGTGAAGTCCATCCAGGTGCGGGTCAGGTCGACCTGGTTGATCGGCGCACCGTAGGCAGGCTCGTCGTAGCCCCGCCCCCGGGCCAGCCGGCGCATGTGGGCGTGCAGCATCCGCACCTGCAGGGTCGCCACGTACCCGTCGGCGCCCCGCCGCATCGCGCCGGGCAGCGTCGCGGTGCGCACCCACTTGCCGGTCTCCTCCAACCGGCGCCCGGCGCCGTCCACCAGCCGCCCGGTGATGGCCAGCACGGTGGCGATGGAGGGCGACTCGTACACCCGCACCAGAGCGCCCGCCGACAGGGAGATGGCGTGCACCGCGTTGGGCATCGTGTACTGCGGCAGTGGCCCTTCGTCGAGCAGCGCGTCGTCGACGTAGTCGGGCAGCGACTCGGCCTGGGCCAGTAGCGCGGCCACGGCCGGCGGTGGATCGGCCAGCGAGCCCAGGCCGTCGGCGATGCCGCGCGCCAGGTCGACGCGGACCTGCCGGCCCCGCTCGTGGATCTCCTCCACCACCGCGTCGGCCAACGGGTCGGCCGTGGTCAGCGCCCAGTGCAGCAGCGCGGCGCGGTCCTCGCCGAACTGCGCGGCGATGGAAGAACGCCGGCCACGCGCGCTGGGCCACACCTGAGGCACACCGGTCTCCAGCCCGAGTGAGGTCATGTTCTGCCACCTTCCGCGCTTGGTTGCCCGGCCACACCGCCGCCGACAGTCGCCAAATATATGACAGCCGCCAATATCAGGCCGCCACGGCCGCACCGATGAGTGGGGGCCGGTCACTGATCGGGTCAGGTCCCGCCGACCTCCCGCCACGCACCCGATCGGCCCGCTCGTCCTTCAGGACGATCCCGTGCTGGCGCCGGCTCCGGCTGCTATTGCCGAGCAAGAGCGTGATGGGAGAAGAACTCCATGATGATAGGAGTGGCATCGAGCACTGTCGGCTGCGCGGAGTCCAGGTTCGGATGGGTGCTCGGCCAGTCATGTCCGAGCCCGTCTATTTTGTAATGGGTGATCTCTGCTCCGCAATGGTCAACTGACCATTGGGTGATGTGAACATGACCGTGGTCTTCCGCTCGGGTCGAAGGTGGCGTGGTGCATCCATCACGACGTGCCCATTCGCTGAGCCAGTCGGGAATTGATGGCAGGCCCTTCGCTTTATCTCCATCGTAGGGGATGGTGTCATCCGCCGCGCCGTGGAAGTCGAGAATGGGGACTGGGCGTGTCGGATTGCACACGCCGACCTGAGGGTAGAACGCTCCCGAGACTGGAGCAAACGCCGCTATCCGGTCGGACATACGGCAGGCGAGTACCCCGACGAAACCGCCGCCGTTAGATTTCCCAGTCGCGTAAATACGGGCGGGGTCTACACACAGTTCCTGCCGCAACTGGGTGAGCAGATCGCTGGTGAACAGTACGTCGTCGGCCGAGGCAGAGTACGGCGCACCGGTCCAGGCGGTCTCCCCGTCGGTGCCGACAAGACCTTGGGGATAGACCGATATCGCATCAGTCGCGGAGAAACCAGATAATTCTTCCTGGTATGCCGCTGTGCGTTTGTGACCGTGGAACGACAGGACCAACCCACGGGGTTGACCGGGCTGATAGTCGTATGGAACATGCAGCAGGTACTCGCGGGATATACCCCCTGAGACGATCGTACGCCGAGAAGTCACGCCCGGCGGAATCGGCGATGGATGCCCACAGCCCACTGATGCACCAGGTGGGTTGCCGGCTCCAGTCTCCGGAGCGGCTCGAGCACATGCCGGCACGACGCCGACCAGAGCAACCACCGCGACCAAGGCGAGGTAAGGGTAGTGCGCCCGATAGCGGTTCGGCGGCGTGGCCGGGCCGTCCTCGGAATGGCGTGTCGGCACCATCGCCTCCAAAAGAGAGCCCCCGCCGTACCTCGACTCGCCCGGCTACCGGGGACTATGCGCCGCGGCCAGTACTAGGTCACGATTGTGTTCATAGAGTTCCCCGGCCGGGCATGACGGTACCGCCAGCGCCCTGAGCTCAGACCCTGCCCGTGGCGATCTCGATGGCCTCGAGCAGTTCGTCCAAACTTGCCAACTGCTTCCGGTCGAGGGTGCCAAAGATCCGCCGGAGCACCTGCTCGCCCGCGTTGGTACTCGCCACCAGTGCCGTCGCTCCCCCATCGGTGAGTGTCACGAGTTTGGCCCGACCATCAGCTGGATCCGACATGCGTTCGACAAACCCGTCTCTGGCCAGGCTTTCGACTGCTTGGGTCACCGTACGTTGGGCGAAACCCAATTCCTGAGCGAGCGACGTCTGTCGGAGCGAGCCCTTCCGGTCGAGTACTTGCAGCACCTTCGTCCGCGCCAGCGACACACCACTGGTGAGCATGTGCTCGTCGAGCACCTTCCGTACCCGGTAAGCCAGGGACAAATACCGCAGTCCCACCCGTTCCGGCTCGGGGTCGTCGGCCATGATCATTACTCCAGTGGCTGCATGGCCGCGTGGGACGCGGCGATACTACAAAGTAAGCGTGAGGGTTCGGGTGAGTGGTGCCCGGCCGAGCCATCGGTGCGTTGGAGTGGGCAGGATCGATCATCCCAACCCGTCGGCCGATCTACAGCCGCGACGAGCACAACCGCTCCTGGCCCATGGTGGTCAGGCCATCTGGTCGTGTCGTCCGGTCAGTAATGGGGCCACGAGTGCGCGCAGTCCTCGCTCATCCACCACCCGAAGAGCTCCTCCAGAATGTGGCGACTCGGCGGCTCACCGCCTGGGGCGCCGGAGTCCGGCACGGCGTCTTCGGCCTGCCACGTCGGATCGGTTGCTGGCTGCACACCATTACCATGCCCGGCGAACGTAGACATTCGGTCAACATCGGAGAAGCGGAGCTATCGGGGGCCGGTCCAGGTGTCGTCAGGCACCGCTTCCAGCCCAGGAACATCCTGGAGCTGACCCAGAGCGCGATATGCGGGTGAATCGGGGCCCCGGGGGAGGGAACTCCGGCCGGATACTTGGAAAGATCAATCTGTGGCCCGGGTGTGCTCAACCGGGTCAGCGACGCGGTTGCCCATGGAGAACCCGCGTACGCCAACGCCAATGATCTTCCTGGTGATCACTCCGATCGCGTTCGGCCGGTGCCCCACGTTACGGGGCGCCGAGCCGTAGCGGGTCGACTGGTGCAACTTCAGAACAAAATCATGACTGACCACGAAACGAGCGTCGTGCCCCTGAGATCGAAGTCTTGCCATTGTGGCTATTGCATTCAGATTGTACTCTTGCGGCCGAGTGCCGGCGCCTTGGCCGTCGGCCGCGGGAGGAATGCCTGATGACCGTTACCCGCGACGCCCGAGGCGTGTACGCGATCGCGCCGACGCCG
>Ga0137415_10006220_pt1 | contig 11819 bp, 10 predicted proteins | sample CZODoug3_1_1_16f_FD_183082 | JGI IMG/M metagenome (GOLD analysis project Ga0137415, IMG submission 183082) | Vadose zone soil fungal communities from Angelo Coast Range Reserve, California, USA - CZODoug3_1_1_16fungal (Hybrid Assembly) | ecosystem: Environmental > Terrestrial > Soil > Vadose...
TCGGGAGTCGCGTACTCGGGATGGAAGCCCGTGTCGAGATACAGCCGCGCCCCGTTCTCGAGGAAGACATTGGCGTTACGCGCCCCGGGAATGACCTTCTCGAACAGGTAGCGCGCGACGTTGTCGGGCGAGAGACGCCGCTGGCCGTTGAGCGTGCACGTCAGGCCGTACTCGTTTTCCAAGCCGAAGATGCGGCGTTTCATGTGGGCCTCAGCGTAGCAGGGGAGAGGACGGGAGGCAAGGATTGCCTTTGGCCGTCGGGGGATGCGCTACTTGTCGTCGGCGAGGAGCTGATGGAGCACGGCGGGCGGGATCCGGCGGAACTTGCGGCGCTCCTTGCCGCGGTCGAGGACGGCCACTTCCAGATCGCGCTCGGTCAGCGTCTTGTTCTGCGTCACCATGAGGGCGCGTACCCCCAGCTTCACCGCGCCCGAGAAGTCGAGGCCCTCCTGGTAGTTGTCCTTGAGATAGCGCCGGATCTCGTCGGACTGTCCGCCCATGGCCGCGTAGTTCTTCTCGTCCTCGATGGTGCCGTCATAGAGGATGTGGTAGATCTCGTTCTTGGTGCCGTCGCTGTCGCCGACTTCCACCACCAGGACCTCGACCTCGAAGGGCTTGATGTCCTGGGTGAAGATATTGCCGAGGGCCTGGGAATAGGCGTTGGCGAGAGACTTGGCCGTCACGTCCCCCCGGCTGTACGAGTAGCCCTTGATGTCCGCGTGCCGCACCCCCGCTACCCGGAGATTTTCGAACTCGTTGTACTTGCCCACCCCCGCGAAGGCGATCCGGTCGTAGATCTCCGAGATCTTGTGGAGGAGCGCGGAGGGGTTCTCGGCGAGCAGGAGCACGCCGTCGCGGTACTCGAGGGCCACGATGGCCTTGCCGCGGGAGATGCCCTTGCGGGCATATTCCGCCTTGTCCTTCATCATCTGCTCGGGCGAGACGTAGTATGGCAGGGGCATCAGCTACGCCCTCGCTCGGCGAGGATCGACTCGCAATAGCGGCGGATCTCCTCGTCCGAGACCTCTCCGAAGCCCGAGCGGGTGATGGTCTTGACGGTGGGATAGATCCCGCGCTGGAGATCGGGCCCGCCCGTTCCCAGGTCCTCGTCGGCCGCGTCCATCAGGGCCTCGATCGACACCCGCACCGCCTCGTCCTTGGAGAGGTCGCGCTTGAAGCGCTTCTTGAGGGAGTCCCGCGCGTCCTTGCCTCCCGAGCCCTGGGCGAAGTAGTCGGTCTCCTCGTAGCGGCCGCCCGTCACGTCGTACTTGAAGAGGCGCCCCACCCCCGCGCGCTCGTCGAAGCCCGCAAAGATCGGCACCACCACGAGGCCCTGCATGGCCAGGGGTAGGTTCATGCGGATCATCTGGCCAAGCTTGTTGGCCTTGCCGTCGAGCGAGAGATTCTCGCCCTCGACCTTCTCGTAATGCTCGAGCTCCGTCTGGAAGAGGCGCGCCATCTCCATGGCGGGCCCCGCCGCGCCCGCGATACCTATCCCCGAGAGGTCATCGGACTTGAAGATCTTCTCGATGCGGCGGGATGCGACCTGATAGCCCTCGCTCGCCTGCCGGTCCCCCGCCATGATCACCCCGTCGCGGTAGCGAAGGGCGAGGACGGTGGTGCCGTGGGGGACGGCGGGGATGCTGCTCGTCTCGCGCGGGATTTCTTCGCCCTGGGGAAGCAGGTGAGGCGCCGAGTGCCGCAAGATATCCGCGAAGCTCGAGGTAGCGTAGCCGAAGAACACGCCTTCCCAGCGGCTCGGCTTCTCGTTCACACATCCCCCGCGGGCTTGCCGAGGTTGCGGAGAAGATCGCCGGCCGTGGGACTGTCGGCGAAGAGCTGGCGGACGTGCGCCTCGGTGCCCCGGAGCGGCTCGAGCATGAAGATCTTCTTGAGGGGACCTTCCTTGAGGTCGAAGATCACGGAGTCCCACGAGGCGGACACGACCTCGTCGGCGTACTTCTGCAGGCACATCCCGCGGAAGTAGGCCCGGGTGTCCTTGGGCGGGTCGTAGATCGCCTTGGTCACTTCGTCCTCGGTGGTCAGGCGCTCGACGGCATCCGACTCCTCCAGCTTGTAGTACAGGCCCTTGCCCGGGCGGATGTCGTGGTACTGCAGGTCGATCATGGCCACCCGCGAGTCGGACCACTCGAGGCTGTGCTTGGCCATGTAGCTCTGGATGAGCGCCTGCTTGATCACCCAGTCCAGCTCTCGGTCGAGGCTCATGGGATCCTTGGCGAGCTGATCCAGCACGGTGCCCCAGCGCAGCATGACGTCGTCGACCCACGGCTCGTGCTCCCGCCCCGCGTAGTATTTCCTGGCGAGGGCGAGGTACTCGCGCTGCAGGTCCACCGCGGTGAGCGCGCGACCGTCCTTGAGCCGGAAAGTCTCCCGGCAGGTGAGATCCCGCGAGACCTTCCGATAGGCGAGCACCGGGCTTTCCAGCGAGAGGTCCCGCTCGATGAAATCGTCCTCGATCATGCTGAGGGCGATGGCCATCGTCCCCATCTTGAGGTAGTTGGAGACCTCGCTCATGTTCGCGTCGCCCACGATCACGTGCAGGCGGCGGTAGCGTTCCGGATCGGCGTGGGGCTCGTCGCGGGTGTTGATGATGGGCCGGCTGTGCATCGTCTCCAGACCCACCTCGGTCTCCAGGAAATCGGCCCGCTGAGAGATCTGATAGTCGCAGTGCTCTGTGTTGTTCTCGGCCCCCACCTTGCCCGCCCCCGTGAAGACCTGGCGGCTCACGAAGAAGGGCATGAGGTGCTGGACGATGCGCGCGAAGGGCACCTTGCGGTCCATGAGGTAGTTCTCGTGCGTGCCGTAAGAGTTGCCCTTGGAGTCCGTGTTGTTCTTGTAGATGAGGATCCGCTGCTCGGGGGGCGACACCGCTTCCGCCCGCGAGCGCGCCAGATTCAAAATGCGCTCGCCCGCCCGGTCCCAGATCACGCAGTCGCGCGGATTGGTCGTCTCGGGCGAGGAGTACTCGGGGTGGGCGTGGTCGACGTAGAAGCGGGCCCCGTTGGAGAGGATGAGGTTGATCAGGCGCGACTCCTCCTTCGAGGGCGCCTCCTTCTCCTCCATGTACTCGAAGCCGCGCGCGTCCCGCAGCGGGCTCTCCGCCTCGTAGTCCCAGCGAATGCGGGAGGACCGGTAGGTCTCGTACGAGTTGATGAGCAGGAGAGACGAGAGAATCGGATTGAAATCAGGCTGGTTCTTGACCGTGATGCCGTACTCGGTCTCGATGCCCATCACCTTCGGAATCGCCATGGGTCCCCCGGACGCCTTCGTCGTGATGAGAACAAACGGCGGGAGGGGGCGATGGCGCTCCCCTCCCGCCGCGGCGCTTACAGGTACTGGCCGGTATTGATGATGCGCTCGACCGCCCGCTGTTTCTCCTTCGTCTCGCCCATGAGCGGCTTGACGTAGACGATGCGCTCACCCTTCTTGCCCGCGATCTTGGCCCAGTCGTCCGGGTTCGTCGTATTGGGCAGGTCCTCGTTCTCTTTGAACTCTTCGCGCACGGCGTTGAGCAGATCGTCGAGGTTGATGCCCTTCTCGCTCGTCTGGATGTAGCGCTTGAGGGCCAGCTTCTTCGCCCGCCGCACCACGGACTCGATCATGGCGCCCGAGGAGAAGTCCTTGAAATAGAGGACCTCCTTGTCACCGTTGGCGTAGGTGACCTCGAGGAACCGGTTCTCCTCCTCCAGGCTGTACATCTCTTCCACCGCGGCGGCGATCAGGCGATCGAGGGTCGGCTGCATCTCGCCGTCGTGCTGCGTGAGCTCGGCTGCGTGGATCGGGAGATCGCCCGTCAGATACTTGTTGAAGATGTCCACGGCCGCGCTGCGGTCGGGCCGCTCGATCTTGATCTTCACGTCGAGCCGGCCGGGACGCAGGATGGCGGGGTCGATGAGATCCTGCCGGTTGGAGGCCCCCACCACGATCACGTTCTTCAGGTGCTCGACTCCGTCGATCTCCGCCAAGAGCTGGGGGACAATGGTCGTCTCCACGTCGGAGGAGATACCCGAGCCGCGCGTGCGGAAGAGGGCATCCATCTCGTCGAAGAAGACGATGACGGGGACGTCTTCGGCGGCCTTTTCACGCGCCTTGACGAAGATCTCGCGGATCTTGCGCTCCGTCTCTCCCACGTACTTGTTGAGGAGCTCCGGGCCCTTGATGTTGAGGAAGAAGCCCTTGACCTTCTCGCCCCGCTTCTCGGAGATCTTCTGGGCGAGATTGTTGGCCACCGCCTTGGCGATCATGGTCTTGCCGCAGCCGGGGGGACCGTAGAGCAGGACGCCCTTGGGCGGCGTCAGCTGATGCTCGCGGTAGTAGTCGGCGTAGAGGTAGGGCAGCTCCACGGCGTCCTTGATCGCCTCGATCTGGGTGGTGAGGCCGCCGATGTCCTCGTAGTTGATGTCCGGCACTTCCTCCAGGGCCAGATCCTCGACCTCGCTCTTGGGCAGCTTCTCCAGCAGGTACCCGCTCTTGCCGTCCATGAGAATGTGATCGCCGACCTTGAGCTTCACGGCGCGGAGGGGATCCGCCACGATGCCGACCTTGTCCTCGTCGGCGCGCAGGGTCACCACGGCGCGACCCTCCTCCAGCAGCTCCTTGAGGATGACCACGTCCCCCTGGATCTCGTAGCCGGCCGCCTCCACGACGTTGAGCCCTTCGTTGAGGACCAGCTCCTGGCCGGGCTTGAGCGCCTCGGCCTTGAGGGATGGATGCAGGTTGACCTTGACCTTGCGCCCCTGCGACAGCACGTTGATGGTCCCGTCCTCGTTCACGGAGAGGTACACGCCGTACGTGGAGGGCGGCGCGCAGAGCTTGTCCACCTCTTCCTTCAGCGAGGTGATCTGCTCGCGAGCCTCGTAGAGCGCATTGACGAGCTTTTCATTCTGGTTGAAGGCCTGCACGAGCTGACGATTGGCCTCGCGCAGCTTGTTCTCCAGCACCATGAACTCCTTCGGCGCGTCCTCGAGTTTCTTGCGCAGCCGCCCCGTCTCGGCCTCGAGCGAATGCACGTAGGCCTGCAGGTCCTGGACTTGGACCTCGTACTCGGTCAACCGGCGGCGATAGTTGGAGTCAGACATTGGCAGATACTTCGACAGTCCCTTCATTCCCTCGGACGACTGCTCCCGGCTCGGAGTCTTTTTCTCGAACTCCTTCATGTTCGCCCGTTCCTTTCTGGTTGGTCCAGCGGGCGCTTCCCTGAGAGCGAACCCCCCGCCCTCTGTGGGTGGTGCCGGAAGTTGCGCTCAGTATAGTGGCCCGTGTCGCGGCAAGTCAAGAGAATTGGGGCCGAATGATCGTTCAGAGCCATTGAAATCATTCGACTTTTCCCACTTCCTCCCTTCGGCAACCCCGATGGGTCTCAGCGATGAAACCCGATGTCCACACGGCCCGTTCCTGGCCCATCCCAGAGGGCCCGCAGCCTTCTGATCAGAATAGAAGCACGTTCGATGCCAGCGTCCCGGGTAGTCGAGAACGCTCAACCGGAGCCCGAATAGCGCATGAGTTCGCGATGATATTGCGGATTCGTTGAGCAGCGTGCGACGTACATCGGCGCATGACGCGCCATGTGTCGGTCTTTTTGATATAAGGGCTCCATGCTGCGTCGGTTCGGAATACTCGCGCTCGTCGCGCTCTTCGCCGTCGGAGCGCCGTCGCGATCCGGCGCTCAAGCGCCCGCGCTGCGCGTGGGACTGCCATCCATTCCCTCTGTTCTCGATCCAGCCACCGCCCTCGAAGGCTCCATGCCCCTCATCGCTCGCCAGGTCTTCGACACCCTCGTCCAGTATCGCGATGGATCGAGTGACATCGAGCCCGGCCTGGCGACCCAATGGACGCTGTCGCGCGACGGGCTGTCCTGGACCTTCCGCCTGCGCGAGGGAGTGCGCTTTCACGATGGCACCCCGCTCCAAGCCCGGCAGGTCGCCGAAAGCCTCGATCGCATCATCGTCCCCGCTCATCCCCTGGCGCCGAGCCCCAACCCCGCGGGTCCGCGGCTCCTTCGCGGCGCTCCCGGAGTGATCAAGGACATCCTCACTCCCGACCAGCGCACGGTGCAGATCAACCTCATCCTCCCCTATGCACCTCTTCTGACGGTGCTCGCGCACCCCGTGTTCTCCATCGTGCATCCGACGACGGGCGCGACGCGCTGGGTAGGGACCGGCCCCTTCGCCCTGGGCGAGGCGGGCGCCGGCCGACTCGTGCTCGAAGCCAATGCCGCCTATTGGGCGGCGCCGCCCCGCTCGCCCCGCGTGGTGCTCGTCGAGACCCCGGACCAGGCCAGGGCCGAAGCCGATCTCGATGCCAGGAGCCTCGACCTTGTCGTTCCCGCCGGGGCTCCTCTTCGCATGCAGGGAGCGCTCTCGCTGCCGGGCTGGCGGATCGGATATCTCGCGATCCAGACGGAGAAGGACCCATGGCGACGACGTAAGGTCCGCCAGGCTGTCGCCGCGGCTCTCTCGCCTCCCGCGCTGACGACGGCCGTTGAGCCCGCCGGCGTGGTACCCGGGGCTTTCCTTCCCAGAGCCATCTGGAGCGCGGTGGAGCAGCCCATCCCCATCCTCGGCGGCGATGCCGCGACGGCCAGGCGCTTAATGGGGGAGGCGGGAGTTGGCCAGGCGGTGGTGGCCTCGCTCGTGGCCGATGGCTCCATCGGGCCCGAGGCCTCGCGGGTCGTCGAGGCCATTCGTGCCGCCCTCGGCGCCGCCGGCATCGCGGTAAAGCCGCGAATCGAGCCCGGCGATGCCGCACTCCAGGCCGCGCAGAGCGGGACGCACGATCTGGTGTACTTCGAGGCCCGCGTCGATGGAGGCGATCCCCATCTCCTGCTCTATCCGCTCTCCACGAGCGAGGGCGCGACGCGCGGGCCCACCGCGACCAACTTCTCCTTCTACCGAAATGCGCGCCTCGACGATCTCCTGATCCGCGCGAGCCAGATTGCCTTTCGGCCGGAACGACAGCGCATCTATGTCCGCGCCCAGGCCTTTCTCGCGGAGGAGCTGCCGTGGCTACCTCTCTATGTGCGGCTCAACTGGGCCGTGACTCGACCTGACCTCCGCGGGTTTCGCCTGCATCCGAGCGGGAACCATCGACTGGCCGGCGCCTGGGTAGAGTCGGCCCCGCCGCCAGGTGTGGGTCCTCCCGCTCTCACGCCACCCCGCACTCCCTGACCGGCTCCCCGGCTGGACTTGGGACGGCCCGCATGATAGACAAATGAAGGACTTACGCCGTCCTGGCGCCGACCACATGCTCACGATCAGCGATACCGTCACCGAGATGGTCCAGTGGGTGTTCCCGGAGCACGCGGGAGCGCCCGGGCAAATCCACGGCGGGCGCATGATGCAGTGGATAGCGACGGTGGGAACCATGGCGGCCGCTCGCGTGGCGCGAGGCCAGGTGGTGCTAGGAGCCATGGACGACATCGACTTTCTCCACCCGGTCAAGGTGGGAGAGATCGCCGTCCTGAGGGCTCAGGTCGAAGCCATCGGGCGCTGCTCCATCGAAGTCGGAGTCAAGGTCTTCGCCGAGAACGTCCAGAGCGGTCGCCGCGCCCTGACCCTCAACTCCCATCTGGTCTTCGTGAAAGTGGACGAGGATCTGAAGCCGGCCCCCGTGCCGGCCACCCTGGCGCCGCGGGGGCCGGCGGAAGAGGCGCTCTTCGTCGAAGCGCAAGAGCGGCGCCGTCAGCGTCTCGAGCGCCTCATCCGTCGCCGGGCGGCCGCGCTCGACACGGTTGACGAGGCGGAGGAGCAGCCGCGCTGGGCGCTCGAATCCTCGCGCGCCGTGCTACCCGAGGATACGCTGTTCGGGCACACGATGTTTCCCGGCAAGCTCCTCATGGACATCGACGAGGCGGGGGGTATTCTCTCCATGCGCTACTGTCGCGGCCTCGTCATGACGGCCTGCCTCGACGCCATGGACTTCTTCGCCCCCATCAACGCGCATGAGGTCGTCACGTTCAAGGCGGCCCTGAACCATGTCGGCAATTCTTCGCTCGAGATCGGCGTCAAGGTGCTGACCGAGGTTCCCTGGTCGGGCGAGGTGCGGCACGCCTGCACGGCCTATCTGACCTTCGTCCACCTGGGGCCGGACCTACGGCCGCAACCGTGTCCGACCTTCACGCCCCAGACGCTCCCCGAGAAGCGGCGCTGGGATGAAGCCGAGGCGCGCCGCGCGCGCCGGCTCGAGCGGGTCAAGCGGTTGAAGGCTTCCATCCAAGAAGGAAGGTGACGCCATGTCCGGACACTCCCGATGGTCCCAGATCAAGCGCAAGAAGGGCAAGGCCGACGTGCAACGCGGCAAGCTCTTCTCCAAGATCCTCCGTGAGATCACTGTGGCGGCCAAGCACGGCGGCGGCGACCCCAAGGGCAATCTCCGGCTCAAGGCGGCGGTGGAGTCCGCCAAGGCGGCCAACATGCCCGCCGACAACATCAAGCGGGCCGTTCAGAAGGGGACGGGCGAGCTGCCGGGCGAGCAGTACGAGGAGATCACCTATGAAGGCTATGGGCCGGGCGGAGTCGCCGTGCTCGTACGCGTGCTGACGGACAACAAGAACCGCACGGGGCCCGAGATCAGGCACATCTTCGAGAAGCAGAGCGGGCGCATGGGCACGTCGAACTGCGTGGCCTGGATGTTCGATCGCCGCGGGGTGATCCAGGTCGACGGCGAGAAGGCGAAGGAGGACGAGGTGCTCGAGCAAGCGCTCGAGGCCGGCGCCACCGACGTCCGCACGGTGGAAAAAGTTTTCGAGATCACCACTGCCCCTGATGAAATGGAGTCGGTGCGCCAGTCCCTCGAGGCCAAGGGGCTGCCCGTGCTCGAGGCGCAGGCCTCCATGGTCCCCCAATCCACGGTGCGGGTGGAAGGCAAGGACGCCGCCGCCGTCCTGCGGCTGATCGAGGCGCTCGAGGAGCAGGAAGACGTCCAGGCCGTTTATTCCAACTACGACATCCCCGACGAGGTCTTCGACGCCATCTCTGCGGCCTAGCGGCGTGCGCGTGATGGGCGTGGATCCCGGGCTCGTGGACACGGGCTTCGGGATCCTCGAGGCGGGGCCGGGCGCGGTGACGGTGGTGGATGCCGGCGTGGTGTCGACCGCCTCCAACTTGCCGCTGGAGGCCCGGCTCAACGCCATTCATCGGGCCATCCTCAAGATCATCGACGAGCGTCGGCCGACCTTTCTCGTCGTGGAGGATCTGTACACCGAGTACAAGTTTCCCCGCACGGCCATCCTCATGGGCCATGCCCGCGGCGTCATCTATCTCGCCGCCCGCCAGCTCGGGGTGACCGTGACCGCGCTCTCTCCGTCGGAGGTCAAGCGCGCGGTGACGGGCAATGGCGCGGCGGGCAAGGCGCAGGTCCAGCGCAGCGTCCAGACGCTCCTCGGCCTCAAGGACCTGCCGCGCCCCTCGCACCTGGCCGACGCCCTCGGCCTCGCCGTCACCGGACTCGCCCGCGTCACCGGCATCACTCCGCGGGCGCGGGCCGTCAGATGATCCGCGGGAAATTCGCGAACATGGAGGAGTACGGGGGTACGCAGAGCGAGCCGGAGCCGAAGGCGAGGCGAGGGGCTGAGATAGTCGGGGCCCCCGTGTTGGGGGAGTACGGGGGCCATGTCGGGGCCCCCGTTACCAAATGATCGCGCTTCTACGCGGACGACTGCGCCGGAAGCACGAGGACCGCGTGGTGGTCGAGGCGGCGGGAGTCGGCTACGAGGTCGTGTTGCCCCCAGTGGTCCAGCATGCCATTGCCGGCGCGCTGGCGAGCGACGGAGACGGCGCGGCAGAGGTGACGCTGGAGATCCACTACCACGCCACACAGAATCAGCCTTCACCGGTGCTGATCGGCTTCCTGTCCGGGCTCGACAAGGAGTTCTTCGAGAAGCTCATCACCGTCAAGGACGTCGGCCCGCTCGTCGCGGCCCGATCGCTGGCCTCGCCGGTCTCGGAGATCGCCGCCGCTATCGCCCGTCAGGACGAGGCCTACCTCCGGCGCCTGCCCGGCATCGGCCCCCAGAAGGCCAAGAACATCGTGGCGCAGCTGTCCACCAAGGTCGCCAAGTTCGCCCTGTCACAGCCTGAAGCGGTGGCGGGCGGCAAGCCCACCGTGGCCGCGCCGGCCCACATGGACGAAGATGGCCTGCGAAGCGCCGTCTTCGAGATCATGACCAAGCAGCTGGGCCACCGGCCAAGCGAGGCCGCCCACCTCATCAGCGCCGCCCTGTCCCGGAAGCCGGGCATCACCACTCCGGAGGAGCTCTTCGACGAGATCTACCGAGGGGCCAAGACCCCGTGACCGACGAAGCCAGCGTCATGAGCCGGGTCGCCCTGCCCGAGGAGACGCAAGTCGAGCGGCAGCTCCGGCCCCAGCGGCTCGACGAGTACGTCGGCCAGCGCGCGGCGGTCGAGAGCCTCCGCGTCTCTGTCATCGCGGCCAGCCAGCGGAGCGAGCCGCTCGATCATGTGCTCCTCTCGGGCCCGCCGGGGCTGGGCAAGACCACGCTGGCCACCATCCTCGCCAACGAGATGTCCGCCTCCATCGTCACCACGGCCGGGCCCTCGCTCGAGCGTGGGGGCGACCTGATGGGCATCCTCACCAACCTGAACGAGCGTGACATCCTCTTCGTGGACGAGATCCACCGGCTGCCGCGCGTGGTCGAGGAGCTGTTCTATCCGGCCATGGAGGATTTCACCGTCAATTTCGTCATGGACAAGGGGCTGAACGCCCGCACCATGCGGATCCCGCTGCGTCCCTTCACCCTGGTGGGAGCGACGACGCGGCCGGGCATGCTCTCCTCGCCCCTTCGGGAGCGCTTCGGCATCTTCCACCACCTGGATTTCTACTCGCTGGAAGAGCTCCAGGCCATCGTCACGCGCTCGGCGTCCATCCTGGGCGCCATCGTTCAGACGGACGGCGCCGCGGCCATCGCGAAGCGATCCCGGGGGACGCCGCGCATCGCGAATCGGCTCCTGCGTCGGGTGCGCGACTATGTCCAGGTCAAGGGCACCGGCGTGGTGACGGGACCCGCGGCCATCGATGCCCTCAGCCGCGAAGGAGTCGACTCGGAAGGGCTCGACCGGCTCGATGCGCGCTTTCTCAAGGCGATCATCGAGCAGTACGGCGGTGGCCCGGTGGGGCTGGAGGCCATCGCCGCCACCATCAATGACGAAGCCGAGACGCTCGCGGAGGTCGTGGAGCCCTTTCTCCTCAAGATCGGATTTCTTGTCCGCACGCCAACGGGCCGCAAGGCCACGCCGGCGGCCTACGTGCATCTCGGGCTCGCCACTCCGGCGTCGCCCGGCGGGCAGGGAACACTGCCGATCTAGCTATCCATCGTGGCTGACTTGGGGAAAATCCTTCTCGGCGTCGGGCTCGTGATGATACTCCTTGGGGGATTCTTGCTGCTCGCCTCCAACTTCTCGGGAAAGGTGCCATGGCTCGGACGAATGCCGGGAGACATCTACATCGAGCGGGGATCATGGCGATTCTATTTTCCGCTCACCACCTCGATCGTGCTCTCCGTCGCGCTGACCGTGCTCTTCTGGCTTTTCTCCCGACGCTAGCCCTCGCCCTCGCGCTGTCCTCGCCCGCCTGGGCGTCGGACATCCGCGTCGGTCTCGCCGAAGGCCTGGCCACCGTCGAGATCGGTGGCGGGCCCATGCTCATCCAGGATCTCGCGGGGCGCGCGCTCGCCGAGGAGCCGATCACCTGGCTGCGGGTGCTGCGCCGGGACGGCGCGCTCGAGTGGCGCGGGCAGCGTCTGACGGGTCTTCGCGTGTCTCCGGCGGCGGGCAACGCCTTGC
>Ga0137415_10006223_pt1 | contig 11815 bp, 11 predicted proteins | sample CZODoug3_1_1_16f_FD_183082 | JGI IMG/M metagenome (GOLD analysis project Ga0137415, IMG submission 183082) | Vadose zone soil fungal communities from Angelo Coast Range Reserve, California, USA - CZODoug3_1_1_16fungal (Hybrid Assembly) | ecosystem: Environmental > Terrestrial > Soil > Vadose...
AAAGTGTTTCGATGAATCTCGCTAACTGGCGCAGCGTTGGGCTCTCCGCTTCACGAACATAATAGCCGCTGGTCGCTACGCCCAGTTGTATGTTGACGTTCAGATCGCCACCCAAAAGTCGCCCCAGGCAAAACCCGGCGTTGAAGTGGTCACCGGCTCCGGTGCTGATTTGCGGATTGTCGGTAAATCGCGCCTCAACACATACCGCGGAGTCCGAATCGTTACCCACCGCATGCCGAGACCAGTGAATGACGACACAATCGATCCCGAGCCGCTCCCGGAGCTGTTTCGAATAAGCGAGAACCTCCTGGGGTGTGTTTGCGGGTGCCGTTAACCCAACCGTCCGCGCAATGAAAGTGCTCTCCCGCAAGTTAAAGCCCAAATAGACTTGGAACTTCGCTGCTAACCTCGGGAGCGTTTCAACGAAGCGTAAAATGTCCGTCTCGGATCTCTTTGAAGGATCAGCCGTATCAATGAAAAATGTTTTGCGTGGGCCGGACAGATGGTCGCCAATTTGATCAAGGAACTCGTTCATCATTTCTGTCATCGAAAAGACAATTCCCCAATTTAGGAAAGCGATCAGCCCGGCATGCCTGACTAAGTCGGATAGTTGGTCAACCGACAATTGCTGAAGAACCGACTGCCAGGAAATTTCGCTTACGGATTGCTGTTTACCGCAAATTAACTTGCCGTCGGTGAACTCAATCGCGTCCGAGTAACCCGGCTCGGCGATGGAGAACGTCCTTATGCTCCTTGCAAACTCAGCAAATACGGGATGAAGTTCGGGCGAACCAAGGCACCCGATGTAACTCACCGGAATCTCGAAGTGAGCCAAAGCATTGGCGAGAATGGGGCCATTACCTCCTATCTTGGTGAGACGCGGTACCATCTCGATATTCGTGTTGCGTCCACCGGAAGCGGCTAGAATTTTTTCGGAAAACGCATGGAGCGTTAGCAGCCTCGAGTATTCAGTAGCTGAGCGACGTTCTGAAACCGCATGCAGAATCGTGTCAACGAAGCCGTCGAAGCCGGCCACGACCGGCGGGATTTGGATACGCTTGACGGCGCTCAAGAGTGCGAGACACGAATCCCACAATTGTCCGGCTCCAGGGGGAACGACGTTGTTTGCTTTCATCCGCCGGGCTCTGCGCTGGCTTCTTCCAGCTTGATGTCGTGAGCTCTACAAATGCGCCTCAAGTCATCGTTGGCGTAATCTGTCACGATGATGTCGATATCTCGCGGCTCGCAAATTTTGGCAAAATCAGTGACGCCCACCTTGCTACGGTCCATCGGAAAAATCACCTTCTGCGCACGTTTAATGATCGCGGCCTTGAGCTGCGCTTCGTTATAATCCGCTGCGGTAATCGCCTCATCTGTGATCCCGCTGGCGCCGATGAATGCAGTTGCAATCGCAAATTGATTGACGATTTCCAACGCGAGCGGTCCCGAAATACCGCCGCTCTTTCGGCGCAATTGCCCTCCGAGCAGGATGTGGGTTATTCCGCCAGCATCCGCGAAACACTCAGAGATGCTTGGCGAGTTCGTCAGCACTGTCAACTGCAAGCCCCGCGTCGCTAACTGCTGCGCAACGTGATGCGTCGTCGTCCCGCAGTCCAGGAAAATCGACTCGCCTTCCTCAACCAAATCACAGCAGGCCCGACCGATCGTTCGCTTAGCGTCGACGTTTTGGACGAACCGGGACATGATATCTCGCTCCGCCGGCGCCCTAGTACTGATTGCGCCGCCATGAGTCCGCTTCACCAACCCTTGCTGTTCCAAGATGCTAAGATCTTTCCGCAACGTTGGTAGGCTCAGCTCGAAGACCGAAGCCAATTCATCCAAATGGATGCGCCCGCGAGTTGCGATGAGCGCGGCGATCTTCTCTTGTCGCTCGGCGGCAAAAAAGGGAGGCGTGGAATCCCTCGGCATAGGAAGTTGGCGCAGCGGAAGGAGCAATAAATCGAAAATATATAGCTGTCAATCGAAAAACAACGATTTTATTCGAGTTCCTTATGATCAAGGGAAAAGAACCCATTTCGATTTGATTCGATTGTCCCAACAGCCGCGTGCGGCATAGCCGGGCATGGCGGCTGAACTCCCGTGATTTTAAAATTGCGAATATTTGAGATTTGCCGGCGCAGATAGAAACGCAATCAAAACCTTTTGTTAACTAAATTTCATATAGAACGAATATAATATCACTAGAAACGAAAACAAAAGAGTTGTGTATTTCATTTGTTTGCCAAACCGTGGTCGAAAATGCATGAAAAAGACCGCTGACCCTGTTCGAATCGGTGTCCTTGGCTGCGGAATGATCTCTCAAGCAGCCCATTTCGAGAGCTGCCAGAAAGCCCGAAACGCGCGCCTATACGCTATCTGCGATGCCGCAGACGACTTGCGGAATAGGATGACGCAGATCTGGGAACCCGAGGTAGCCTACAGCCGATACGATGAACTCCTTGCCGATCCTAAGGTTGAAGCGGTGATCATCGGAATCGCTGATCAGTTCCATGTCCCCACCGCAGTGCAAGCAATTGAAGCTGGCAAGCACGTCCTGGTCGAAAAACCGCTTGGCGTGAGTGTTGAGGAATGCGTCCATCTGCTCAAAGTGAAAAAGGCTGCTCCGGATTTGATCCTTCGGGTTGGCTCCATGAAGCGGTTCGATCCCGGCATAGCGTTTGCACGTCGTTTCGTTGACCAGGAGATGGGAAGCCGGCTTGCGATCAAAGCCTGGTATTGCGATTCGACTTCCCGATATACCGAGACCGCCAATTTACAGCCGTTGGTCGTACAGAGCGCCAACGCGAAGCGTCCGAAAGGCAACCCCAAAGCTAACCGGGAATCCTACTATCTCCTCGGCCATGGGAGTCATTTAGTTGATACTGCACGATTTTTGGGTGGTGAGATTGTACGAGTGAATGCCAAATTGGTGCAGAAGTACGATGCGTATTGTTGGTTTGTTTCTGCAGATTTTGCGGACGGCAGCGTTGGCCATCTGGACCTGACCTTGGCCGTGCGGATGGGGTGGCACGAAGGATTCCAGATATATGGGGAGTTTGGGAGCGTCGTAGGAAAGATCTTTAATCCATGGTATCTGAAGTCTGCCGAAGTGGAATGTTTTTCACTTCGAGATGGTCAATTCAAACGGGTCCTCGGCGAGGACGCCCATTTCTATCGATTGCAGGTTGAATCGTTCGCTGATGCCGTCCGGGGCGAGGACAATTTCCCTGCGGCTGGGATTGAAGATGGTTTGGCGGCTATCAAAACGCTTCGAGCCATCCAGTTGTCTGTGCAAAACGAAGAACCGATCACGGTTGCCGACGTCACGGGAGCTATCTGATGAAAATCGGGATTTTCGCCAAGACTTTTAGTCGGCCGACGATCGAGGAGTTATTTCGATCAATCGCCAGTTACGGAATCTATTCCGTGCAATTCAACCTGTCTTTGCGCCGGCCTCGAAACTCTTCCGGATATTGTCGTAGACAACCCGCGCTCCGAGATGCCGCCGACGCCAAGCACAGTGGTATCGGGACTGATAGGTCCCGCTTGCGGGAAACCCACCGTGCCGATCGTGATCTGAGATTGAACAAGGACCTGTCCGCCCAATTGGATCACATCAGATTTTAAAAGCCCAACTCCAGCTTGACGGAATTTTCGGCGGTTTGGGCTTATAACCCCTTATTGAGAAACTTGTTTTGATCCACTGTACGGGGAGAAAGGGTTTATTTCAGGGTTTCAGAATGATGCCGACCCGATCTGCTGCTCTAATGATGTGGAGTTGCATTAAATACGAAGCGCCATCGGGATCTCGCTGTTCCAATGCCTGCAGAATTCTTTCATGTTCCTGCACCGGCTCCCAGAGTCGTTTGTGCCTTGAAAGCGGCAATTTTTGCGATTCGAGGATCGCTTCTCGATTGAGACGATGGATTTCAGCAAACAGGCGATTCCCGCTCAGGATTACAATAATATCGTGAAATTTGAAGTCCTCATTGGCAGCCGCGAGTAGATCACCCTGCCGCATACTATCCTTCATGGATGCAAGGCTGCCGGTGAGATTGGCAATTGTCTGCGGCGTGACCTTCTCCGCCGCAAGGAGAGCTGCTCTGGATTCAAGAACCAATCGAAGTTCATAGACATCATTTTCGTTGAATCTGCTGGCATAATGCCAGCGGGTTAAATGCTTATCCGGTTCAGTAGAAGTGCCTAGAACTCGAGCTCGCCGACCGGGCTCAGTTGCGACCAGACCGAGAGTTTCCACGATAGAGAGCGCTTCCCGTACAGAACTACGGCTCACCCAGAACCTGGACGCAAGTTCCCGTTCCGAAGGCAGCAAGGCACCCGCTTTAAGTTCTCCATGAGCGATAATGTCCTGAAGTTGTCGAACAATCTTGTGGGATACCCGAACGGCTCCATCGGAGGGAGGCAAAACGGCGGTTCGGTCAGAGGATCTGGCCCGGTGTTTCATCATTTGATTCTAGCGTAAAATTTAGGAAGGACTCCAGGAAGTCGTTTTCGATTTCATGTTTTCGCGGAGTGTCAACACGATGACTCCTTATGGTCCGATATACTGGGTGCGGGCGGAAATTCCGGCATGCTTTAGGTAAGCGTTCAAAGTTCGACAATCACAGCTTGACAGTACTGGAACCGTTTCTAGATTCAATCGAATCTGGTCAGACCATTATGGACAGACCAAGCCTCTCCTATCGAACAATTCAGGGCTTTAAGGTGGAATCTATGAATCATCGAAATCGAACCAACGGCCTCACCAGACGCGCCGTCATCAAAAGCGCCGCCGCCGCTGCCGCCTACAGTTTGCTCCCGAAATTCGGCACATCAGAAAGCTTTGCCGCCGAACCGACTCATACAATGGTAGTCGCTGCGCCGGCTACCCCGCAAAGCCTGGATCACGAATTTGACGTCAGTCTCGGTACAATCGATGCCGTAGGAGCTCTGTACGATGATCTCCTCGAATACGAGAAGATCCCGGATCCTCAGGTACCTGATGCGCTACGCGAAGACATCGCCGTTCATTCGGACAAGCCCTATAATCTGAATCTAAAGGGTAAACTGGCGGAGAAATGGGAGATAAGTTCAGATGGAACCGTTGCGCGATTCTTCCTGCGTCAGGGGGTCAAGAGCAACTGGGGAAACGAACTCACGGCCGATGACGTGAAGTGGACCTGGGACCGTAAGCTGCACTTGACTGGCCTCGGGCCTTTTCAGGCCGGAGTACTTAACATCACTCAGGAAGATCAGATTCAGGTGGAAGGCCGATACGTTGCGTCTTTTCACGTCCCCAAACCGAATCCGTTACTCCTGAAGCAGATGGTAAATCTTTCCAATCCGGTCTATGACTCTGTCAAATGCAAACAGGTCGCCACGAAAGATGATCCGTGGGCGCATAAATTCCTCGAGAACAATAGCGCTGGATTTGGCCCCTACGTCGTTAGTCAGTTAATTCGAGGTCAGCAGGCAGTGTTCAAGGCTCGCAGCGATTACTATCGCGGCAAGCCCTACATGGACACAGTCATCTTCAAGGAGGTGCCAACCTCTGCCACGCGACTTTCTCTGTTACAAGGTGGAAGCGTGGACATTGCGCAGTTTTTGCAGCCTCTCGAATACACGACTCTGAAAAAGGTGAGTGGTGTCTCGGTTGACGCAGTGAAGGCTTCTTTTGCGATTTGGGTGGAGCTGAACGCAAAAATGAAGCCATTCGATAACTTAAAAGTCCGACAGGCGATGAACTATGCGCTGCCACGGGAAGAAATTTTAAAGACTGTTTTCCAGGACCTGGCAGACAAGCAGACGGGATGCATTCCTGATATCTATCCTGATTTCACCGATAAGTTTTGGACGTACGATACGGATCTGGACAAGGCCAAATCGCTGTTGGCGGAAGCGGGATTCAAGGATGGCTTCAAAAGCGCATTAAGTTACGACGCCGGAAACCCGGTGCAGGAACCGATCGCGATCCTTTTTCAAACGGCACTACGAAAAATCGGAGTGGAAATAATTCTCAACAAGGTTCCTGCAGCGACGTTTTATGATTTCGTGACGAAACGGCAGCAGTCATTGATCTTTTATTTAGATTCGCCCTGGGTGCCAGATCCCGGGTACTCGACGCAATTATACTTTAATTCGAAATCCTACGTCGACTATAGCAACTATACGAACGCAGAGGTAGACGATTTGATTAAATCGGGGCTCCAGACCTTGGATCCGACAGTTCGCAACGAGACCTACACTAAGGTGCAACAGATCGTGATGAGTGAGGCTCCTTGGGTTTTCATTGCCTGGCCCCGCTACGTCCTCGCTCGTCGCTCGAATCTGAAAGGCTTCACCTACTACACTTCGAACAACCTTAGATTTCAGGATTTTTATCGTTCCTAATGCCATTGCCGCTGCAGAATCGGTTTAACGCGGAACTGAAGTCAGCTGTATGGTCGCTCATTCTCGAGCGTACCGGTTACGGGCTGCGTTATTTCGTTCAGTTTTTGAGGGTGTATCCGGGCTACGCAGCAGGTTATATAATAGTACTGACCGTTGCACTCGTGGCCGCGGTTGCTCCCCTGATCGCGCCTTACTCACCCGTCAATGCCGACGCCAGCGTCTATTTGCAGCCGCCGGCCTTGTCCCACGTGCTTGGGACAGATTCCACGGGTATGGACGTTTTCAGTCGAGTCATTTTCGCGCCCCGCATTGATTTGGCGATAGCAGTAATCGGAACCCTAGTCTCCTCCATTGTCGGTAGTTCAATCGGAGCATGGGTCGGTTACTTTCAGGCAACCACTGGTATCAGAAGTTTCTTAAGCAGCACAATCATGCGTGCGGCGGATGTCTTGCAGGCCTTTCCGGTCTTTGTTTTTGCGATCGCCTTGGTTGCGGTCTTTGGCCAAAGCATCAATAGCCTCGTCCTCGCAATCGCTTTCGTGAACATCCCTATCTACTTGAGACTCATGCGGAGCCAGGTTCTGAGGATCCGTGACATGCGTTATGTGGAGGCTGCCTACATTTTAGGGGTTCCCGATTGGGTGATCATTGGAAGACACATCATACCTAATAGCATCGCCCCCGTGCTCGCACAGCTTTCAGTCAATATAGGTTGGTCGATTCTTTTGACGGCTGGCCTGAGCTTTGTCGGGGCGGGCGTACGCGCACCCACTCCGGAATGGGGTAGCATGATCGCGATGGGATTCCCTAATGTTATGACTGGTCAATGGTGGCCTTCGGTGTTCCCCGGCCTTGCGCTCGCGATTACGGTTTTTGGCTTCGCCCTTATTGGAGCCAGCATTGAATTTTTGGCTGATCCGCGAAGGCGGCGAACGTTAGCCAGCGGAAAACCACCGCTTCCGACTCAGGCTTAAGGAATCCACGATGGTAATTCTGAGATACATCGGTTCCCGGTTGCTCTTTTTGGTCCCGCAGATTGTAGGCATTGTGCTGGTCGGATTTATCCTGATCAAAGCAGTACCCGGTGATCCAGCAACTCTAATGCTGGGACCAATGGCCTCAACAGATTCAATCGCTAGGTTACGGACCGATCTCGGGCTCGACCAGCCCCTACCGGTCCAATTCCTTATTTACCTCCAGAAACTAGCGCACGGAGACTTCGGCACTTCATGGCAGACAACTCAGCCCGTGCTTAGCGACCTCAGGACCAGATTTCCGGCGACACTGGAGTTGGTCACCTACGGGATGCTTCTGGCTTTGTTGATAGGAATCCCATTGGGAGTTTTATCGGCGGTGCGCAAGCGAGGGGCTATTGGCAAGATCGGCGGCATGTACGGCCTGGTAGCAGGCGCTCTACCGGATTTCTGGTTGGCGCTGGTCCTGGTTTTCGTCTTTTACAGCGAACTTCATTGGCTGGCTTCGCCCATCGGGCGTATCGACATCTCGGTCATTCCTCCGGATACAATCACGGGATTCTATACGATCGATAGTTTATTAACCGGCAACTGGGACGCCCTGGGTTCTTCGGTCCAGCATTTACTCTTGCCTGTCATCACGCTAGGTCTTATCAACGCCGGTCCGATCTTAAAGATGACCCAGTCGACCATGGATCGGATGCTTCAGGCGGACTTCAGTCAGTACGAACGTCTCTGTGGACTTCCGCCTCAGCTAATCATGCGGCATGCGTTTCGAAACGCGCTGCCCTCGATAATAACCATCGTTAGTGTCCTGTATGGTTTTTTGATCGGTGGTGCTGTCCTTGTCGAGATCGTGTTTAGCTGGGGAGGAGCTGGTCAGTATGCTGTACAAGGGGTGCTCAACTCCGACTTTAATCCGGTGCTGGGATTTGTGATTTTCTCGGCGTTATTCTCCTTGGTCGTCTACTTTCTCGTTGATCTGGCATACCTCGCGATCGATCCGAGGATCCGACATTAGTCGTTTTCAAAATGAATGCAATTATGCCTACCCAACCAACGAGCGAGAATATGGCAATGTCGTCTTCCGCGACGCTGGTCCTGGAGACTAGGGATTTGACTGTTAGCTACCGGCCGTACGGTCTACCGCCGGTCCAAGCCCTACGAAAGGTTAATGTCAAGATTGCGCTCGGTGAAATTCTTGGATTGGTCGGCGAATCCGGAGCGGGCAAAACCACTCTGGCCAAGGCGATCATGGGAGTAATTCCACAGCCCGGCGCGGTGGAATTCGGACAAATTCTCTTTAACGGAACGGATCTGGTTCGACAGCTCGAACATAAGTTAAATCAGCTTAGGGGGCGCGCAATCTCTATCATCGTTGCTAATCCCCGCGGAGAATTGAACCCGCTTCTTTCGATTGGTGAACAGTTAACCAATCTCGCTCGCTTTCATCTTCAAGCGTCGGTGCGCCAAGCGCGACAGCTCGCGCTGGACATGCTCAGAGCGGTTAAAATACCCGATCCAGCGCGCCGGTTCCGAGCGTATCCCCACGAGTTAAGCGGTGGGATGGCTCAGCGTGTTGTGATTGCCGCGGGACTGATCTGTGCGCCGCAGCTGGTCATTTCTGACGACGCAACCAGCGGGCTCGACGTCACGGTTCAGGTGCAAATCCTTGACCTTCTGAAGAAGCTGGCGCGCGAACGGCAGACATCGATGCTCTACATCACTCGGGACGCCGGCGTAGCAGCGAACTTTTGTGATCGAATAGCGATTCTTTACAAAGGCGAGATCGTTGAGGAGGCGCCTACCGCCGCTTTTTTCGCCGGCCCTGCCCACCCCTACAGCAATCTATTGTTGGCTGCTTTTTCTCATCATTCCGCTTTGCGCAAACGTTGGTCACGTGAAGTAGAGCCGCTCGCCAAAGATGAGATTGGAGGCTCTGCTTGTTTGTTCGCTGACCGTTGCCTGCTCCGTCAAGGAAGATGTTTCCATGAGCACCCGCAACTCCGGGAGCTGGCTCCAGGCCGTTTCGTACGTTGCCATTTCCCGGTGGAACGCCCCTCATCATGAAACCAGTAATAGAGGTAGAGAATCTGGTAAAACATTTCCCGATTCCGGGAAGCCGAGCGGTAGTGCAGGCGGTCAACGACGTTAGCTTTTCGATCCAAAGGGGAGAGACGCTTTCGATCGTCGGAGAGTCGGGCTCCGGAAAGACGACCGTCGGCCGCTGCGTCCTCGGCCTGATTAAGCCGACCAGCGGGTCTATCCGATTCGAAGGGCGCGAGATGGGGCATCACTGGAACGTCCGTTCGCGCAGCCTTCGCGGGAAAGTACAGCTCGTCTTTCAAGAACCGGGCGAATCCTTGGATCCCCTGCTGCCCGTATGGAGATCGGTTGAAGAACCGATCCAGGCGATGATTCATTCGAGAAGAGAGCGGGATAAGAAAGTTCGGAGAGTGATCGAGCTTGTGAAGCTTCCTTCCTCGATTCTACAGCAATATCCGGCAGAGCTGAGCGCCGGTCAGCAGCAGCGTGTCGCAATTGCACGCGCCATTATCACCGACCCCGAACTACTGGTGTTAGACGAACCTACCTCGGCGCTTTCTCCCACGGCGCGAGCCGAGATTATCGATTTGCTGATCCAAATACAGCGAGAGCTGTCCACCGCCTACCTGTTCATCTCGCATGACTTGAGCACGGTGTACCACATAAGCCACCGGATCGCGATCATGTATCTCGGAAAGATCGTCGAAGAGGGCGATTCCCGGGAGGTATTCCGCACACCGCATCATCCGTACAGTGTGGGATTGTTGTCTTCTGTCCTGTTGCCGAGTCCGAATCTGCGGCGAGAGACAACATTCGTGCTCGAAGGAGAAACCCCGAGCCCAGTCAATCTGCCAGATTGTTGTCCATTGGTCTCCCGTTGTCCTTTTCGCATTGATCGTTGCGGGCAAGCATTCCCGGCGGCGGAGGTCGTTACATCGGGCCATCGCGTTCATTGTTTTCGGCATGCCGAGGTCGCGGCAACAGAGCGCGCAACCGACACATTCGAACTCTTTCAGACCATAGCAGAGGAGATCCTGTCGGTGCCAGCCGTCTCGGACAACTAGTTCAATTAATACCTGCATGAACAATATAGGAGATAAACAATGGCAAAGCTCGCTGGAAAGATAAGCGCCGTAACTGGAGCCGCGCAGGGAATTGGGCGAGAAATCGCTCTGCTGTTCGCTCGCGAGGGCGCAGACGTTGCAATCGTCGATCGGAATAAAAAAAGTGGTGAGGACGTGGCCGAACAAATCCGGTCGCTGGGCCGGCATTCGATTACCATTGTCGCGGATATTGGCGAAGAGGATCAAATAGAAGAAGGGTTCCGAAACATCTCACGAGAACTCGGTCTAGTCGATATTCTCGTTAACAACGCCGGCATTGATACGACTTCACTCGTTGTGGATATGCCAACATCGCTCTGGGATGAAATGCTTCGGATCAACTTGCGAAGCGTCTTTTTGTGCACGCGGGCTGTTCTACCAGGAATGATCAAAAAGGGGTCCGGTCGAATCATCAATCTCGCATCGCAGCTTGCATACAAGGGAGGACGAGAAATGGCTCACTACGCTGCTGCCAAGGCCGGTGTCATCGGCGCCTCGAAATGCGCCGCCGTGGAGTACGGGCCCAACGGCATCCGCGTCAACGTCATCTGCCCCGGCTTCATCCACACCGAGATCATGGGTGCGCACCCCGAGTACACCCCTGGCATTCTCGAGAAGGCGGCATTGAACAGGGGCGGACAGCCCCACGAGGTCGCGGAGGTCGCCGCCTTCCTCGTGTCGGACAAGGCGTCGTTCGTCAGTGGCGCGGTGATTCCCGTCGACGGCGGCTGGTCGGCCAAGCTCGCCTGAACAGATCTCGGCGCGTCAGCGCGGCAGCACGACGTCCGGGAGGGGGACGCGGTAGAGCTTGGCCGCGTTCTCACTGCAGATCAGGCGCAACTCGTGCGGCGGAAGATGGCCCCAGTTCTTCTCGATGACGGCCTGGGTGTCTGGCCATGTGCTGTCGCCGTGGGGATAGTCGACCTCGACACAGATGTTCTCCACGCCGATCGTGTCGCGGGTGGCCATGGCGGCGACGTCCTCAATGGTGCAGAAGCAGAAGTTGCGGCGCAGCACGTCAGCCGGGCGCGTGCCACCCATGCCCTCGTTGCCGTAGCCGCCGCGATCGCAGATGCCGTGGAGGCGCTCGAGCAGCATGGGCACCCACCCGATGCCGCCCTCCGACATGGCGATCTTCAGGTCGGGGTGCTTGACGGGGTAGCCAGACCAGAGCCATTCGGCGGCCGCGGCCAGGGAGAGCTGCCCGAAGAGGGTGGTGGTGAGCTGCATTCTCCTCGCGCCGACATCGTCAGGCGTCTCGTAATTGCCTGACGAGCCGACGTGCAGCGAGATGACGGTATC
>Ga0137415_10006226_pt1 | contig 11814 bp, 11 predicted proteins | sample CZODoug3_1_1_16f_FD_183082 | JGI IMG/M metagenome (GOLD analysis project Ga0137415, IMG submission 183082) | Vadose zone soil fungal communities from Angelo Coast Range Reserve, California, USA - CZODoug3_1_1_16fungal (Hybrid Assembly) | ecosystem: Environmental > Terrestrial > Soil > Vadose...
GTCGACGCGCGGAGCGTCGAAGCTCTGCGCGACGCGCCTCCACCTGGGAAGAGGAAACGAGAGGCCACTTTCGGCGATCCTGAATTCCCGGTCCATGGTCACCCTTTCAGCGCACCGCTCATCCCCTGCACGTAGCGGTCCACGAAGAGGAAGTAGATCGCCACCACCGGGATGCAGCCCAGCACCGCTCCGGCCATCAGCGGGCCCCATTGGTAGACGTCGCCACGGACCAGCTCGGTGGCCAGGCCGACCGGGACCGTCTTGTGCTCCGGCGCGGACATGAAGACCAGCGCGTAGAGGTACTCGTTCCAGGACAACGTGAAGGCGAAGATGAACGCCGAGATGAGCCCCGGGCCGCTGAGCGGGAGCACGATCCCGAGCATCACGCGCAGCCGGCCGGCGCCGTCGACCATCGCCGCTTCCTCGATCTCGCGCGGGATGGATTTCAGGTAGCCCATCAGCAGCCAGGTGCAGAAGGGGATGAGGAACGTCGTGTACACGGGCACCAGCGCGGCCGGGCGGTCGAACCAGCCCAGCTTGAGCAGGATGTCGGCGAGAGGGATGAAGAGGATCGCCGGCGGGACCAGGTAGCCGAGGTAGATGATCAGGCCGGCGGCCTCCGCGCCGGGGAAGCCGACGCGCACGATGCCGTACGCCGCCAGCCAGCTCACCGACACGCTGAGCACGCTCGCGCCGGTCGCGATGCCCATCGTGTTCCAGAACCAGCGAGGGAAGCCCGTCCCGCCGAGCAGGTAGCGGACGTGGTCCAGCGTCGGGTGGTGCACGATGAACGGGTTCGTCGCCGTGGAGACCAGCTCCTGGTTCGGGCGCACCGCGGTCATCGCCATCCAGTAGAACGGGAAGAGGAGGAATACCGCGAAGAAGAGGAGCGGCAGCCAGGTGCCGCGGAGGCGCGATCTCATGTGCGCTCCCGGATGGCGCGCATCGCGGCCCAGGCCAGCACCGCCAGCGCAGGCAAGGTGACCCCGGCGATGGCGGCGCCCTCGCCCATCGAGCCGCCCACGATCCCGCGCTGGTAGGCGAGCGTCACGAACAGGTGGGTCGCGTTGGCCGGGCCGCCGCGGGTGATGGTCCAGACGAGTTGGAAGTCGGTGAAGGTGAAGATCGCGGAGAAGGTGGTGAGGATCACCGTCAGCGGAGTGAGCAGCGGCCAGGTGATCTCCCGGAACACGCGGAAGCCGCGGGCGCCGTCGATCTGCGCGGCCTCGTAGACGTCGGTCGGGATCGATTGCAGGCCGGCGAGGTAACCGATGGTGAAGAACGGGGTGCCGCGCCAGATGTTCGCGATCATCAGCGATCCGCGCGCGAGCCAGGAGTCGCCGAGGAAGTCGATGTTGTGCTTGAGCAGCCCCAGCTTGGCCAGCGTCCAGCTGATGAAGCTGAACTGCGGATCGAAGATCCACCACCAGGCAAAGGCGGAGAGCACGGTGGGCACCACGTAAGGCAGGAGCAGCACCGAGCGCCAGAAGCGCACGCCGCCGAATCGCTGGTTCAAGACCAGCGCCAGCCCGAGCCCGAGCAAAAGCTTCAGCGCGACGGTGACGATGGTGTAGAGCGCGGTGTTCATCGCGGTGAGCCGGAAGACCGGGTCGTCCAGCAGATACTGGTAGTTCTCAACCCCGATGAAGTTTCCGGGGGCGCCGATCTTCGCGTCCTCGAAGCCGAGCCAGACGCCGAGCCCCAGCGGGTAGGCGAGCAAGAGGCCGAGCAGGGCGGCGGCGGGGACCACCAGAGCGGGCCCGAACCAGGCGCGCCGATCGAGCGCCAGCGACAGCCGCCACGCGGCCATCGGTCAGCCGCGGTAGATGCGGCGGAGGCGACCCTCGGCCCTCTTCGCCGCGTCCTTGGGCGTGTGGCCATTCACCGTGGCGTCGGCGAACATGTCGAGCACCACGAAGTCGGCGAGGGCCGCGGCTGCGTGCTGGCCCGGGCTCCCGGCGTAGCTGTTGGGGAGCATGCGCGCGATGCCGTCGCGGAACGGGGTGGCCTTCGGGTCCCGCGTCCAGACGGGCAACTCGCGGTACTTGCGCAGCGCGGGGGTGATGTAGCCGTTCATCGAGTCGACCCAGGGTTCCGCCTGCTCGGGCGAAAGCATGAAGCGCAGGTACTCCTTCGCGGCGTTGGGGAAGCGCGAGTACTTGAAGATGAATGCCTGGCTGAACACGGCCAGCTCGGTCGGCTTGCCCACCGGGCCGACCGGGAAGTTGGCGTGGTCCATGTCCTGCGCGATCTGCGGGAAGTCCTTCTTCGCGGCGGTGTAGATGCTGATCCCGTTGTTGGTGATCGACACTTCGCCGGCGAGGAAGGCGCGGTTGTTGTTGGGGTCCAGCCAGGAGGCAACGCCGGGAGCCATCTGCGCATGCAGCTCGCGCACCTTCTCCAGAGCGGTCCAGGTCTCCTGCTTGTTGATGGAGATGGTCTTGTCGTCCGCCTCCACCGCCTTGCCGCCGTGCGCCCAGAGCCACCAGTGCGTCCAGGCGTTGCCGTCGCCGACCGCGTGCCCCAGCGCGAAGCCCATCGGGTGGCCCTTCTCCTTGAGGCCCCGCGCGAGCTTGATCAGCCCGTCCGTCGTGTCGGGAAACTTGTCGAACCCGGCTTCCTTCATCCAGCTGATCCGGTAATTGAGCGCCTGCACCGCGCCGCCGATGGGCACCCCGATCCAGTGGTTCATCTGCTTGCTGTACCCGTAGGCGCGGGCCACGTCGTACCAGCCCAGCCGCTTGCCCAGGTCTTCCGCGAGGTCGGAGACGTCCACCAGGCGCTGCGGGTAGATGTGCGGGTCGTCGTACCAGCCCATTACTAGATCCGGGCCGGTCCCCAGGTTCGCGGCCATGGCCGCCTTGGGCCGCACGTCCTCCCAGGTGATGTACTCGATGCTGACCGGAACGCCGGTGGCTTCCTGGAACTTCTTCGAGTTCGCGTTCCAGGATTCCTCGTCGGCCTTGATGAACCCGCTCCAGCGCAGCAGGCGGAGCTGCGCGTCCTTCTCGACCGGGAACATCGGCGCGTACTTCGCGGCCGGGGCCTGCGCGAACGATCGGGTCGCGGCACCCGCGGCAACGCCCAGGCCCCACTTCATGAACGATCGGCGCAGCGTCATGTCGATCCTCCCCTGAGGGGCGGCGATTTTTGGACCCCCGCGAGCAGGATGTCAAAGGGTCCGGACCGCCCATGACAGCCGCGCCGTGAAAAAGCGCAGGGCCGCCCTATCGGCGGCCACTAGCCCTCGCGCAACGGCTTGCAGCTCTTCACCGTGATCCGCTTCTCTTCGCGATTCATGGTGTAGGTGAAGCGCCAGGTACCCACGTCGATAATCAGATCGCCGGCCGCCACGGTTTCCCAGAATGGGTTGGTCGAAGGTATCGCGTCGCAAGCCTGACCGATTTCCCTCAGGATGACTCGGAGGTGGCGAAGGATCGCCGCGGGCACGTGCGCCATCTCTTCCGAGAGAACGACGATATATGGGCGCTTGCTGGTTGCGGCCATTTGGGTCGCAAACAGTGTGGATCGAGAGCCGATGTGGCTCGCAAGCGCCCAATCTCACCACATTCCAGCCGAAGGACCCACCCACCGTCGCAATAATGGCACTATTGGGTCCTACGCGCGGCTATTGCGAGCAAGCCAGGCAAGGCTTTCGTCGGTGGCGCCCTGTGGTCGATATTCGAGGCCCACCGAGCCTGAGTACCCCAGCTCGTCCAGGTCGGAGAGGAATGCGGGGATGGGTTGCCTCCCGGTGCCGGGTTGATGGCGGCCCGGCACGTCGGCGATCTGGACGTGCGCGATGAGCGCGAGGTGGCGGCGCAGCAGTGCGCGCGCATCCTCGCCCATCATGCCCACGTGGTACTGGTCGAGCTGCAGCCGCACGTTGGGAGAGCCGGCCGAGGCGACGAGGTCCGCCGCGGTGTCTGCCGTCGAGGCGAAGTAGCCGGGCATGTCGATGGTGTTGATGTTCTCCACCAGCAGCGTGATGCCGGCCTTGGTTACCAAAGGGGCGGCGGCGCACAGGTTCGCCACCGCGGTGCGTCGCGCCTCCTCCCGCGAGACTCCCGCCGGAGGGATGCCTGCCAGCGCGTTCAGTCGGCGCGTTCCGAATCGCTGCGCCGCGGCGATCGCCTCCCGCACCGTCTCCAGGAACTCCGACTCGCGGCCGGGCAGGGAGAGCAGGCCGCGCTCTCCCTTCCCCCAATCGCCCGCCCGCGGATCGAATAGCACCAGCTCCAGGCCGAGCTCGCGGAGCGCCCGCTCCACCGCCGCCGCGTCCAGATCGTGCACGAAGAGGATCTCGACCCTGCGAAATCCGGCCTGGGCGGCGGCGCGGAAGCGGTCCAGCACCGCCAGCTCCGGCCACAGCATGGTGAGGTTGGCGGCGAAACGCGGCACGTTCAGCTCCGGGGCTTGTCGACGGTCACGCCGGCCGCCTCCTCCCAGAGGCGCACCAGCGAGGCCATGTCGTTTTCGCCCATCCCCCGGCCGCGCGCCTCGAGGAACCGCTGCTCGGCGACCGCTCCGAGCAGCAGCGGCACGTTGGCGGCCTTCGCCTCGTCGTGGATGAGCCCCAGGTCCTTGAGCAGCAAGGTGACGCTGGTGGCAGGGCCGAAGTCGCGCGAGATGAAGCGCGGCAGGTTGCGCGTCATCATCGTCGATCCTCCGAACGAGGTGCCGATCACCTCCAGCACCACGCGCGGATCGGCGCCGAGCTTCGCGCCGAACACCGCGGCTTCCGCGACCGCCGCCGTGTGGACGCCCACCAGCAGCTGGTTGATCAGCTTCACCACCTGCCCGGCTCCGGCGGGACCGCAGAGCTTGATGTTCTTGCCGAACGCTCGGAAGACGGGGAGCGCGCGGTCGAACACGCCCTGTTCCCCGCCGACCATGACGGTGAGCGTCCCGGCCTGAGCGCCCGCCGGCCCGCCCGAGACGGGCGCGTCGAGGAAGTCCACGCCCCGTTCGCGCGCGAGCACGGCGCAGCGCCGGCTCTGCCCCACGCTCACCGTCGAATGGTCGGCGTAGATCTGGCCCGGTCGCGCCCGCTGCAGCATCTCGCGGTAGACCTGCTCCACCGCCTCCGGCGTGGGCAGCGCGGTGAGCACCGCGTCGGCCCGGTCCGCCACCTCGGCGGCCGAGGAAGCCGGGCGGGCACCTTTCGCGGCGAGCGCGTCGACCGGCGCCCGCGACCGGTTGAAGACGTGCACCTCGAACCCGGCGACGAGCAGCCGCTCCGTCATCGGCCATCCCATCTTGCCCAGGCCGACGAACCCGACTTTCATGGCCATCCCTTGCTCCCGAGCTTCAGGCCCCGAGCGCCTTGGCGGCGTTGGCGAAGTCGCCCTGGGCAACCCAGACGATCATCCCGAACCCGCCCTGCGCGGCAGCGCCGTTGGCGGCGCGCGCGTTGATGCCCGCGTTGGACAGCTTGCGGAGCACCTCCGCCGCCGCGCCCGGGCGGTCCGCTCCCTGCACGAAGAACGCCTGCTTGCGCGGAGAGAGCGTCAGCCCGGCGTTCTTGGCCGCCTGCGTCAGCGCCTCGGCGTCCTGCGGCACGACGTCGATCTGCGTCTTTCCCTTGCCCGTCGGGAACGCCGTGAAAGAGAGCAGGTTCACGCCCGCTTCCTTGAGCACTCCCAGAACGCGCACACCTTCGCCCGGTTTGTCCGGAACTTCGACGTAGTAATAGTCCACGCGGCGGATCTGGTCTGCCATGGCATGCCTCCCCGGTTTGTCCGGTCGAGCGCCAGGGATGCTATCGCCGCGGCCGTCCGTCCGCCAGACGATGCAGGCAAGCAGGCGCGGTTCGCATTTCTGTTTGGGTTGTGTCTAGGATGCGCGCCCACCGAACCAGGGGGATTGCCATGAAGACGTTTCTGCTCGCGATGATGTGCGCGGCGGCGGGGGCGGCGTTTGCCCAGGCGGACCAGGTGGTGGTGCTCGAGGGAGCGCGCCTGATCGACGGGACGGGGAAGGCGCCGCGCGAGAACTCGGTGATCGTCGTGCAAGGCGACCGCATCACGGCCGTCGGCACTCTGGGAAAGGTGAAAGTCCCGAAGGGAGCGCGCGTCGTGGACGTGCGCGGCCGCACCATCGTGCCGGGCCTCATCAATGCCCACGGCCACGTCGGGCTCGTCGCCGACGGGAAGAACAAAGCGGACGCGTACACGCGGGAGAACATCCTGCCGCAGCTCGTCCAGTACGAGCAGTACGGCGTCACGTCCATCATGGCGCTGGGGCTCAACCGCGATCTCGGTTACGAGATCCGCGACGAGCAGCGCAAGGGCGGCATTCCCGGCGCGTCGCTCTTCGTCGCCGGCCGCGGCATCGGAGTGCCCGACGCCGCGCCTCCTGTTCCCGTGGCCCCCGACCAGGTCTACCGGCCGCAGACGGTGGACGAGGCGGTCGCCGACGTGCGCGAGGCGGCCTCGCACCACCCCGACATGTTCAAGCTGTGGGTCGACGACATCTACGGGAAGTTCCCGAAGATGAAGCCGGAGGTGTTCAAGGCCGCCATCGACGAGGCGCACAGGAACAAGATCCGCGTGGCGGCGCACGTCTTCTACCTGGCCGACGCGAAGGCGCTGATCTCCGCGGGAGTCGACGCGCTAGCGCACAGCATCCGCGACCAGCCGGTCGATGCGGAGCTGATCGACTTGATGAAGGCGAAGGGCACCTATTATGTGCCAACCTTCACGGTGGACGAGTCCGCGTTCGTCTTCGCGGAGGACCCGGCAGTGACGAGCGACCCGCTGCTCGCGCAGGCGGTGTCGGCAGACATGGTCCAGCAGTGGCAGGGGCCGGAGTACAAGAACAAGGTCGCCGGCGACGCCAACACGCCGAAGATCAAGGCTGCGCTCGCGACGGGCATGAAGAACCTGAAGGCGTTGCAGGACGCGGGCGTACGCATCGCCTTCGGCACCGACTCGGGCGCCCAGCCCGTCCGCGTGCCGGGGTGGGCGGAGCATCGCGAGCTGCAGCTCATGGTGCGCGCCGGGCTGACGCCGATGCAGGCGCTCTCCGCGGCCGGCCGCGGGAGCGCGGCCATGCTGGGTCTGCAGGACCGCGGCACGATCCAGCAAGGGAAGAAGGCTGACTTCCTCGTCCTCGACGCCAATCCGCTCGACGACATCCGCAACACGCGGGAGCTCGTTTCCATCTGGCACGGCGGCAAGGAGATCAAGCCCCGCGTCAGGACTCTCGCCACCAAGTAACACCCGAGGAGGCAACCGCCATGGCCGCTTCGCGCCGGACGACCCGCCGCACGTTCCTCAAGACCTCCGCTGCCGGACTCGCCGCGCTCGCCGCGCCCCGCGGCTTCGGGGCGACGCCAGATCTCAAATTGAAGAAACCGATCAAGGTCGGCTGCCAGACCATCCTCTCCGGGCCGCTCGGCGGGTACGGAGAGTTCATGCGCAAGGGCGCCGTGCTGGCGATGGAGGAGATCAACGCTTCTGGGGGCGTGGGCGGCAGCCCCCTGGAGCTGAACTTCCGCGACGAGGAGCTGAAGGTCGACGTGGGCGTGAAGAACGCGCGCTACTTCGTCGACGACTGGGGCGCCGACTTCCTCATCGGCATCGACTCCTCCGCGGTGGCGCTCGCGGTGGGCGAGATCATGCCTACGCTCAACCGGATCCTCATCGTCACCCACGGCGCGACCGAGAAGTTCAACGAGGACCTGGTCTACCGCAAGCACATCAAGCAGTGCTTCCGCATCTGCGTGCCGGTCTACCAGGACGGGATCGCCTCGGCCTTCATCGCCAAGGACCTGCCGGTGAAGAAGTGGGCGACCATCTCGCCGGACTACGAGTACGGCCACACCTCCTGGAAGATGTTCCGCGCCACGCTGAAGAGGATCAAGCCCGAGGTGCAGTTCGTGGGCGAGAGCTTCGCCAAGTTCGGGACCGTCGACTTCTCCAGCCACATCAGCAAGGTGATGGGCGCGCAGCCCGAGGCGATCTTCTCGACCGAATGGGGCGGCGAGGCCGTGACCATGGTGAAGCAGGCCAAGCTGTTCAAGGTCTTCGATCAAACGAAGGCGTTCATGATCGCCATGGGCTCGGCGATGGACGTGCTGCAGGGCCTGGGCGCCGACTACCCGGAGGGGGTGTGGGCGTCGGGCCGCTACTACTTCGGTTATCCCGACTCGCCACAGAACAAGAAGTTCGTGGAGACGTTCCGCAAGCGCTGGCAGAGCTACCCGAGCTACGTGTCGGAGACCTCCTACGCCGCGCTGTACGCGATCAAGAAGGCGGTGGAGAAGGCGAAGACGCTCGACATCGACCCGGTGATCGCGGCGCTCGAGGGGCTGCAGGTGGACCGCCCGGCGGGTCCGTGCACGATCCGCAAGGAGGACCACCAGGCCGTCTACGCGGTGCCCTGGGGACGGATCAAGCACGACCCGAACTTCCCCATGCCCATCCTCGGCGATCTGCGCGTGGCGCCGACCGACGAGTACTACCGCAAGCCGCCCTTCCCACCCGTCGAGGCCTGAAGCACGCGCTGACGCTGCATGGGACGCGTGCTCCTCTTCCAGGGTCTGGTCGGCCTCACCGAGGCCATGTACCTGTGGCTGGTGGCGGCCGGGCTGTCGCTCATCTTCGGCGTGCTGCGCGTGCTCAACTTCGCCCACGGCGCGCTCTACATGATCGGCGCGTACCTCACCTACGCCGTGTTCCGGGCGTGCGGCGGAAACTTCTGGATCGCGCTGCTCGTCGGCCCGGTGCTGGTCGCGCTCTTCGGCTGGGTGATGGAGGTGTTCTTCCTCCGCCGCGTGTACCGCGCCGACGTGGCCTTCCAGCTCCTGCTCACCTTCGCCTTCGTGCTCATCCTCGACGACGTGGTGAAGCTTGTGTTCGGGCCGGTGTACCAATCGCCGCCGACGCCGAAGTCCTTGTCGGGGGCGGTGATGGTGTTCGGGTCGCCGCTCCCCACCTACCACCTGTTCATCCTCGCCGCGGGCGGGCTGGTGGCGCTCGGGCTGTGGCTCTTCCTGGAGAAGACCCGCTGGGGACTCTTGGTGCGCGCCACGGCGGCGGACCGCGAGATGGCGCGCGCGCTGGGCGTGCGTTCCTCGCGGCTGTTCACCGGCGTGTTCATGCTGGGTGCCTGGCTCGCCGGCCTGGGAGGGGCGCTGTCCATCCCCGTGCGCTCGATCTCTCCCGGCATGGGAGAGCTGATCATCATCGAGGCCTTCGTGGTGGTGGTGCTGGGCGGACTGGGTAGCTTGCGGGGAGCATTCATCGGATCGCTCGCCATCGGCCTGCTGCACTCGTACGGGATCGTCTTCCTGCCGGTCTTCGAGCTGGCGCTGGCGTACCTCGTGATGGCCGCCGTCCTGGTGGTCCGACCCTGGGGCCTGTTCGGCGTGCGCGAGGCCTGAGACATGGAACCCGTGGGGCGCAGCGGAGCAGGGCGGACCGCCGCGGCGGCGGTGCTGTGCGCGGCCGTGCTGGCGGTGCCGGCGCTGTTCGGCGCCTTCGCGCAGTACTTCGCGCTCAACGTGCTGCTGCTCATGCTGCTCGCCCTGTCGTTCAACCTGCTCTTCGGCATGACCGGGCTGCTGTCGTTCGGGCACGCCGCGTTCTATGCCGCCGGCGCGTACGGGACCGCGCTGCTGCTCCGCGCCGGTGCGCCGCTCTTGCCCGCGGTGCTGGCCGGCGCGCTGTGCGCCGCCGTGCTGGCCGCGGTGGTCGGCGCGTTCTGCGTGCGCCACACCCGCGTCTACTTCTCCATGCTCACGCTCGCCTTCGGCATGTTCGTCTACGCCATCGTGTGGAAGTGGACCGACGTGACCGGCGGCGACGACGGGCTGGTCGGGATCCCGCGGGCGAGGCTCGGGTTGCCCGGGCCGTTCGACCTGAACCTCGCTCCGCTGCGCAACTACTACTGGTTCGCGGCCGTCCTGGTGCTCGCCTCCGCCGGCCTGCTGCACCGCCTGTCGCGCTCCCCGCTCGGGCTTGCGTTGCGCGCCATCCGCGAGAACGCCGAGCGCGCCGAGTTCAGCGGCATCCGCGTGCGGCGCACCATCTTCCTCGCCTTCGTGGTGGCCGGAGCGTTCGCGGGGCTCGCCGGCGCTCTGCTCGCGCCGCTGGAGCAGACGGTGGCGCCCACCGCGGCGCACTGGACCAAGTCGGCCGAGCCGGTGATGGCCACGCTCATCGGCGGCCCGTTCTCCTTCGCCGGGCCGATCGTCGGCGCGGTGGTCTACCTGGGGCTCAAAGAGGTGATCGTCCGCTTCACCGAATACTGGCTGCTCGTGTTCGGGCTGGTGCTCCTGGGCGTCGTGCTCGCCTTCCGCGGCGGCCTGCTCGGTGCGGCCGAGGCGCTGCTCTCGCGGCGATCGTGGAGCTTTGCCCCGCGTCCGCGGCCGGGGACCGCGGCGCGCAAGGACGCCGCGTGAGCGCGCTGCTCGAGGTGCGCGGCGTGCGCAAGTCGTTCGCCGACTTCACCGCGGTCGCGGGAGTGGACCTCTCCCTTCCCCCGGGCGGCATCACGGCGGTGATCGGGCCCAACGGCGCGGGGAAGACGACGCTCATCAACCTGCTCACCGGCAAGCTGGTGCCCGATGCCGGCCAGGTCCTGCTCGACGGCGCCGACGTGACCCGGCTCCCTCCCAGCGCCCGCGTCCGCGCGGGGATGGCGCGCACCTTCCAGGTGACGAACATCTTCCCGCAGCTCACGGCCGAGCAGAACGTGGCGGTCCCGCTCCTGGTGAAGGAAGGCCAGGCGCTGGTGCCGCTTCGGCCGCTCGACGGGATGCCCGAAGTGCGCGAGCGCGCCCGGCGGATGCTCGCCGACGTGGGTCTGTCGGAGCGGGCGGAAAGGCCCGCCGCCGAGCTGTCGCACGGCGATCGGAGATTGCTGGAGATCGCGCTGGCGCTGGCCACCGGGCCGCGCCTGCTGCTCCTCGACGAGCCGACGGCCGGCATGGGATCGGGCGAGCGGGATCGCGTGTTGGCCGAGATCCGCCGGCTGTCGGCAGGCGGCCGCCTCACCATCCTGTTGGTGGAGCACGACATGGACGTGGTGTTCGGGATGGCCACCCGCATCGTGGTCCTGCACCAGGGCAAGGTGCTGGCGGACGGCGCTCCGCAGCAGATCCGCGAGGACGTCCGTGTCCGGGAGATCTACCTGGGGCAGGGGACGGCGGCGACCGCCGCGCCTGCTCCTCCGCGTGCAGCCACACAGGCCGAACCGTTGCTCGAGGTCGGGCGGCTGAACGCCGGCTACGGTCTCGCACACGTGCTGCACGAGGTGAGCTTCCGCATCGCGCGCGGCGAGATGGTCGCGCTGCTCGGGCGCAACGGTGTTGGCAAGACGACCACGCTGCGAAGCCTGGCCGGCCTGACGCCGCCGTTCCCCGGCAGCGCTGTGCGTCTCCTCGGAAGCGAAGTCGCCGGCCGGCCGCCGGAGGAGATCGCCCGGGCGGGGGTCAGCTACGTGCCGGACGACCGGCGCATCTTCCCGGACCTGACCGCGCGCGAGAACCTGCGCATCCCCGTACTCGCGCTCCACCGCCGCGAGTCGCGCTGGACCGAGGAGAAGATCGCGACGCTCTTCCCACCGCTCGCCGCAGTTTGGGACCGCAAGGGTCGCCACCTCTCGGGCGGAGAGCAGAAGATGCTCGCGATCGCGCGCGCCCTGATGACCGATCCGACGCTGCTCATGCTCGACGAGCCGACGGCGGGGCTCGCGCCGCTGGTCGTCGAGGACGTGTTCCGCCAGCTGCGCCGGCTCGCCGAGAGCGGCATCGCCGTGCTGATGGTGGAGCAGAACGCGAAAGCGGCGTTGCGCGTGTCCGACCGC
>Ga0137415_10006227_pt1 | contig 11814 bp, 10 predicted proteins | sample CZODoug3_1_1_16f_FD_183082 | JGI IMG/M metagenome (GOLD analysis project Ga0137415, IMG submission 183082) | Vadose zone soil fungal communities from Angelo Coast Range Reserve, California, USA - CZODoug3_1_1_16fungal (Hybrid Assembly) | ecosystem: Environmental > Terrestrial > Soil > Vadose...
CGATACGCGCCATCGACCCGAGGGCGGCGACGGCCCGCGTGGGGTCCTCAAAAACCGGAATGCCCTGACGCTCGTATTCCGCGATGATGTCTCGCGGGCCGATCGCCGAGAGCGCGAACGCGGCTCCGCGCATTTCCCGAAGCGCATCGGCGAGAACGGTGCGCAGTTTCGGCCCGGTGACCGGCGAGCTCAGCCAATTCATGAAGAAGCCGACGACGGCGTCATAGCCGCCTTCCGTGAGCATGGCACGGATCGGCGCGCCCGCGAGCTCCAACTCATTGAGCGCCTGTGCCGTGATGTCGACCGGATTCGTCATGGAGCCCAAGGGATTGCTCTCCTTGAGTCGCTGTTGTGTCGCAAGAGGCAGCGGCGGCACGGTGAATTGCTGCGCGCATGCGGCATCGGCCATGATCACCCCAGCCCCGCCGGAGATGGTGACGATGCCGAGCCGCCTGCCCTCGAGCGGCCGCAGGAACTGCAGTGCGTACAGCACGTCGAGAAAATCCTGCGTCGTGGCGACGCGCAGCCCGCCGGCTTGGCGGACTACGGCGTCGAGCACGGCATCGTCGACGGCGAGCGCGGCCGTGTGGGACTGCGCGGCGGCGACACCTGCTGGCGTGCGCCCCATCTTGAGCAGCACCAACGGTTTGCCGGCATCATGAGCCCGCTCGACGGCGCGAATAAACGCCGGTCCATCGTGAATGCCTTCGGCGACGCAGCCGATGGCCGTGATCGAAGGATCCTGCGCGAAATGCGCGATCAGGTCGGCGATGCCCACATCCATTTCGTTGCCGGTCGTCACCCACTGGCCGATGCCTACGCCGCGGTTCGCCGCGAGCGTGGCGAGGTAGCCGGCGTACGCGCCCGATTGGCTCACCAGCGCGATGCGTCCGGCAGGGATGGAATCCTGCAGGAACGAGGCGAACGTGGCGGTGTGCCGTAGCGCCGCATTGAACACCCCGAGGCAGTTGGGCCCCAGCACCCGCATGCGCAGGTTGCGGCACAATTGTCCGAGAGCCTCTTGGCGCTTTCGGCCCTCAGGGCCGGACTCGGCGAAACCCGCCGAGAAGATCACCGCAGCCTTTGCGCCGCGGGCGCCGGCGGCTTCCATTGTTGCCGCCACTGCGTCGGCCGGGACCGCGATGATGACAAGATCGATTTTCTCGGGGATCGAGGCGAGATCGGGATAGGCCTTAAGGCCCTGTACCTCGCTGCGATTCGGGTTCACAGGGTAGATTTTTCCGGTGAAGCCCGCGGCGAGGGCGTATTGGATCGGCCGTCCTCCAATGCGGGTGGGATCGGACGAGGCGCCGACGACGGCAATGCGCCGCGGGGCCAACAGCGCTTCGAGACCGAGCCTGCGCCATTCGCAGCCGCTCGGGTCGAGGGTCACGGTTCGCCATCGGCCGGGTTCCGGCCGAACGAGGCGGTTTTCTTCCAGGTGACGGTCGTGGTATTCGTGTACTCCATCAGGCCGTGCAGGGAGTTTTCGCAGCCGATGCCCGATTGCTTGTGGCCGCCGAAGGGCTGATGAGGAGAATACTCGTGCACTTCGTTGAGCCAGATCGTGCCGGCGTCGAGGCGGCCGTTCTGGAGATCGACCCCGCGCGCATCGCACGACATGACGCGGGTCGACGTCAGCACCTCGACGCCTTTCTTTTCGAGCGTGCGCTTGACGTAGTCCGACAGATTTTCCGGGAAGGCCGGCATGATGCGCGGGCCCGCCTCGATCAGCACGATGCGCGCCGCGGTCGGGTCGATGTTGCGGAAATCCATGGTCAGGCTTTGCCGCGCGACCTCGGAGATGGCACCGGCCATCTCGACGCCCGTTGCGCCCCCGCCCACGATTGCGAAGGTGAGGAGCCGCGCCCGCTCCACTTCATCGGTGACAAGCTCCGCGCGCTCGAACGCGATCAAAATGCGCCGCCGGATGCGGGTGGCATCCTCGATGCGCTTGAGGCCGGGCGCGGCTTGCGCCCATTCGTCGTGACCGAAATAGGAATGGGTGGCCCCGGTCGCGAGCACGAGATAGTCATAAGGGATATCGATCCCATTCGCGTGCACGCGCTTGTTCTGCGTGTCTATGGCGGAAACCTCGGCCATCAGCACGGTCGCGTTCTTCTGCTTGCGCAGGATGTGGCGGATCGGCCAGGCCACATCGGCGGGCGAGAGCGCCGCGGTCGCGACCTGATAGAGCAACGGCTGGAAGCAATGATGGTTCTGCCGGTCGATGACCGTCACGTCGACAGGCGCACGCTTGAGCGACTTCGCGGCTTCGATCCCGCCGAAGCCCGCACCGATGATGACGACCTTGGGCCGCGCCATGGGTCACTCCCTGCATGAGGCAAGCATAGCGCACCCGCGGTGCCATTGCTTGCGCTGCCTTGCCAAGCCCTGTGGGTCCCGTTAGCAATCCGCGCATCGCGTTCAGTGACGAGGCATCCCATGGCTACCTACAAGCTCCTCCTGCTCCCTGGCGACGGCATCGGCCCGGAAGTGATGGCCGAGGTGAAGAAACTCATCGCCTGGATGAACGGCCACGGGATGGGAGAATTCGTGTACGACGAGGAACTCGTGGGCGGGGGCTGCTACGACGTCCACAAGGTCGCGATCACCGACGCGATCATGGCCAAGGCCAATGCGGCCGACGCCATCATCTTCGGCGCGGTCGGCGGGCCAAAGTGGGACAGCGTGTCTTACGACGTACGCCCCGAGGCCGGGCTGTTGCGGCTGCGCAAGGATCTCGGCTTGTTCGCCAATATCCGGCCGGCGATCTGCTATCCCGCACTGGCCGATGCCTCGAGCCTCAAGCGCGAGGTGGTGGACGGACTCGATATCATCATCCTGCGCGAGCTCACCGGCGGCGTCTATTTCGGCGAGCCCAAGACCATCACCGATCTCGGCAACGGCCAGAAGCGTGCGGTCGACACCCAGGTCTATGACACCTACGAGATCGAACGCATCGCCCGCGTCGGCTTCGAGCTCGCCAAGAAGCGGCGCAACAAGGTGACCTCGATGGAGAAGCGCAACGTCATGAAGACGGGCGTGCTCTGGAACGAGGTGGTGACCGCCCTGCACGGGCGCGAGTTCAAGGACGTGATCTTGGAGCATCAGCTGGCGGATGCCGGGGGCATGCAGCTGGTGCGCTGGCCCAAGCAGTTCGACGTGATCGTCACCGACAACCTGTTCGGCGACATACTCTGCGACGTGGCGGCGATGCTCACGGGCTCGCTCGGCATGCTGCCCTCGGCTTCGCTGGGCGAGGTCGATCCCAAGACGCGCAAGCGCAAGGCGATGTACGAGCCGGTGCACGGCTCGGCGCCCGACATCGCCGGCATGGGTATCGCCAATCCGATCGCGATGATCGCCTCCTTCGGCATGGCGCTGCGCTACTCCTTCGATCGCGGCGAGGAGGCCGACCTGATCGACCAGGCGATCGCCGCCGCGCTCGCCCAGGGGCTGCGCACCGCCGACATCAAATCGGGGGGCGCCAAGATCGTGACCACGACGCAGATGGGCGACGCCATCATCGGCGAGATCGCGAAGCTTGCGGCCTGATGCCGCGCGCGTTTGCAGTCTGCCTCCTTGCGCTGCTGGCGCTGGCGCCGCCGGCCGTCGGCGGTGCGCGCGCCGAGGGCTATCCCGATCATCCGATCCGGCTGATCGTGCCGTTTGCCGCCGGCGGCCTCAACGACGTGGTGGCGCGACTTGTTGCGCCGTACCTCGAGCGAGCGCTGGGCCAGCCCGTGATCATCGACAACCGGCCGGCGGCGAGCGGCATCGTCGGCACCGATGCCACGGCGAAGGCTGCGCCCGACGGCTATACGCTGCTGATGGTGGCTTCGAGCTTCACGGTGATCCCGGCGACCACGCCGAAGCTCCCCTACGACCCCGTGCGCGATCTTGCGCCCATCGGCATGGTGGCGAAGAACTCGCTGCTGTTCCTGGTCAACCCGAAGGTGCAAGCCAACACGCTGAGCGAATTCGTGGCGCTCGCCAAGGCCAACCCGGGCAAGCTCAACTATGCCTCGCCCGGCCACGCCACACAAACACATTTGGTGGTCGAATTGTTCGGCCGCAGGGCCGGCATCTCGCTGCAGCACATTCCCTATCGCGGCGGCGCGCCGGCCATGTCCGCGATGGTCGCCGGCGACACCCAGTTCACCGCGATCTCGACGCTGCTCTCGTTGCCGCAGATCGAGAACCGTGCGCTGCGCCCGATCGCGAGCGGAAGCGTCACGCGCGATCCGCTGCTGCCGGATCTGCCGACCGTGGCCGAGCAGGGCTATCCCGATTTCGAGGCGATCCAGTGGATCGGATTGCTCACCACCGCGGGCACGCCGCAGACGATCATCGATCGCCTCAACCTCGAGCTCAACCGCGCGCTGCGCGACAGCAATCTCATCGCGAGGTTCGTCCAGCAGGGATTGGCGCCGGCCGGCGGCACGTCCGCCAATTTTCAACACATGATCGCGGCCGATCTGAAGACCTGGACCGAGACCGCGCACGCCGCGAACATCAAGGCGGAGTGATGGATGTCTCGTGTCCCGGCCGAGCGCAAGCGAGAGCCGAGACCCAGTGGCCAGCGGTTCAACAGATCGCTACGCGCGTCGTGTGCCGGGTCCCGGGTCTCGTTCCGCTCGCGCAAGAGCGCTCGCTTCACTCGCCCGGGACAAGGGATGCTACCACCCGTACGGATTGCGCGGGCCGGGCAGGTCGAACGGCCCGGGTAGTGGCGAATTGTGCCAGCCCACGCGCCCGCCGGTATTGGTCACGACGCTCAAGGGCATCGAAGACGTGCCCGGCGGGAAGGCGTAGTCGAGGAACTTGCGCTCGCCCGGCAGCACCTCGGTGCCGGCATCGAGGAACGAGCGCGGTTCGACGCGGATGCGCGCGCGGGGGCGCTCTGCGGACGCAACGCGACTGGTCGTATAGCCGTAGCGTTTCTTGGTCGCGGCGTCGGCAGACGGGACGGCAACTGCCGTGACCGCAATTGCCGCCGCGCAGAAGCCCGCCAGATATGCCTTCATCATCGTCGCGCCCTCATGAATCCCTCTCCACCCCATACACTAACGCCGTTTGCATTTCCGTAACAGCCGCTCGGCCGCGAGCGCTGCCGCTTGGCGGCGAGGTGTGTCCGAATGTCCGCACATGCGGCGGGGAAAAGCGGTTCGACCATTCGGCGAATCGTGATAAAATATTCCGCTATTGATACAATACATAGAAAAAACCACCAAAGAAGCCGAGAGAGACGGACAACGGTAAAGGAGGATTGCTCATGCTCACACGTCGCCGCCTCATTCGAACGGCCGGTGCCGGCCTCGCGCTCGCGGGCTCGGGGCTGGGCCTCGAGGCAGCGCGCGCGCGCGGTCTCGATCTGCCCGCCGGCCTGCCGGAAGGCATCCGCAGCGGCGCGACGCTCGACACGCTGCCCGGCAAGAAGCCGCTGATCAAGCTGACCTACCGGCCGCCGAACTACGAGACGCCGATCTCATACTTCCGCACCGCCATCACGCCCAACGACGCTTTCTACGTTCGCTACCATCTCGCCCGCATTCCGGAAGTCGACGCTGCCACCTGGAAGCTTGCCGTCGGCGGCGACGGCGCGGAACGCCAAACCGAGATCACCCTCGACGAACTCAAGCGGATGCCCGCGACCGAGGTGGTCGCGGTGAACATGTGCTCGGGCAACAGGCGCGGGCTGTTCCAGCCGCACGTCCCGGGCGTGGAGTGGGGCTATGGCGCGATGGGCTGTGCGCGCTGGAAGGGCACGCGGCTCAAGGACCTCCTCGACAAGGTCGGCCTCAAGAAAGAGGCGATCGAGATCGTGTTCGATGGCGCCGATGAGCCCATCAGCGACAAGACGCCCGACTTCGTGAAAAGCATCCCGACCTGGAAGGCGATCGAGGACACGACGATCGTCGCTTATGAAATGAACGGGCAGCCGCTGCCGCATCTAAACGGATTCCCTGCACGCGTGATCGTGCCCGGCTGGACCGGCGTCTATTGGATGAAGCACATCACCTCGATCAAGGCGGTCACCAAGCCGGAGAGCGGGTTCTGGATGAGCACGGCCTACCGCATTCCGCTCGGCAAGTTTCCCGTGGTCGCCCGCTTCACCTCGCAGGAGACCGCGGTCAACACGCCGATCACCGAGATGGTGGTGAACTCCTTGATCACCAGCTCGGCGGATGACTCCAAGGTAAAGGTGGGCGTCCCGGTCACCATCGGCGGCATCGCCTGGGACGGCGGCTACGGCATCAATTCGGTCGAGGTGTCGAGCGATGGCGGGAAAACCTGGGCCGCCGCAAAGCTGGGCGAGGATCTCGGCCGTTTCGCGTTCCGCACCTTCAGCTTCGATTACGTGCCGAAGACGAGGGGCAAGCAGACGGTGATGGCGCGCGCGACCAACCGGATCGGCCAGGGGCAACCCACCGAGCTCATCGCGAACCCGGCGGGCTATCACAACAATGTCGTTCACCACATTACGCTCGAAGCGGCCTGAAGGAGAACGCCATGCGCGCATTCACGATCGCTTTCGCCAATTCCTTGGCCGCTGTCGCGCTCCTCGCCGCCGCCGCTGTAGCGCTTCCGGCAGCCGCGGAGGAACAGCCGGTCGAGCTCAAGAAGGCGCCCGGCCTCGACACCGTCGAGGCCAACTGCTCGGGCTGCCACAGCCTCGACTACATCTACATGAACTCGCCGTTTCCCAACGCGGCCTTGTGGGACGCCGAGGTCAGCAAGATGATCAAGGCATTCGGCGCGCCGATCAACGAGGCCGACGCCAAGGTCATCGCCGATTATTTGAAGAAGAACTACGGGAGCTGAACCGGGGGTCAATGCGCCCGAAGGTGACGCGGGTCACATCGCTCGGCGCCTGTGGCCCCTAAGGTAGCGCCATTGAAGGGCACTTGCCGTCCACCAAATATCGCGGTGGCGGCAATGCCCTTGCCCCGTTGGGAAAACCGGTTTCCCCTTTTGCCAGCATGCGCTAGAACGTCCCCCGTGGTGACTGCGCGAACCGCGCCGAAACCAGATCCGGAGAGTTACCAATGGGTTACAAGGTCGCAGTGGTCGGAGCTACCGGCAATGTAGGCCGGGAAATGCTGGGGATTCTCGCCGAGCGGTCGTTTCCCGTCGACGAGGTGGTGGCGCTCGCCTCGCGCAAGAGCATGGGCGTCGACGTCTCCTTCGGCGACAAGACGCTCAAGTGCAAAGCCCTCGACCATTATGATTTCTCCGACGTCGACATCTGCCTGATGTCGGCGGGCTCGACCGTATCGAAGGAATGGTCGCCGAAGATCGCCGCCGCCGGCGCGGTGGTGATCGACAATTCCTCGTGCTGGCGCTACGACGCCGACGTTCCGCTGGTCGTGCCCGAGGTCAACGCCGACGCCGTCGCGGGCTTCCGCAAGAAGGGCATCATCGCCAACCCGAACTGCTCGACCGCGCAGCTCGTGGTCGCGCTCAAGCCGCTGCACGACAAGGCCAAGATCACGCGCGTCGTGGTCGCGACCTACCAGTCGGTCTCGGGCGCCGGCAAGGACGGGATGGACGAACTGTTCACGCAGGCCAAGTCGGTCTTCACCCTGGACGAGCCCGAGGTGAAGCTGTTCCCCAAGCGCATCGCGTTCAATCTGATCCCGCAAATCGACGTCTTCATGGATGACGGCTTCACCAAGGAAGAATGGAAGATGGTGGTCGAGACCAAGAAGATCCTCGACCCCAAGATCAAGCTGGTCGCGACCTGCGTGCGCGTGCCGGTCTTCGTGAGCCATTCGGAAGCCGTCAACATCGAGTTCGCTAACCCGATCACCGCGGACGAAGCGCGCGAGATCCTGCGCAACGCGCCGGGTTGCGTGGTGATCGACAAGCGCGAGGCCGGCGGCTACGCCACGCCCTACGAGGCGGCGGGCGAGGACGCGACCTATATCAGCCGCATCCGCGAAGATCCGACGGTGGACAACGGCCTGGTGCTGTGGTGCGTCTCCGACAACCTGCGCAAGGGCGCAGCGCTCAACGCCATCCAGATCGCGGAATGCCTGATCAATCGCAAGCTGATCGAGGCCAAGCGCAAGGCGGCGTGACGATCACACCGGCACGAAACGCCCGGACTGCCGATCGAGCACCGACAATTCGCCGGTCGCCACGCCGAAATAGGCGCCATGCACCATGACCTTCCCGCGCTCGATCAGCGTGCGCAGGCGCGGGAACGTCATGAGATTGTCGAGCGTGGTGGCCACCGAAGCCTGCTCCAGGCGCGCGAGGTAGTCGGCCGTGGGCGCGTCGCCGCGCGGCCCGAGCTTTGCGGCGGCGGGCGCAATGAGCGACATCCATTTGCCGATGAAATCGCCCGGCGACAGCGGCGCGCTCTCCGTGGCGAAGGCGCGCACGCCGCCGCAATGGGCGTGCCCGAGCACGACGATGTGCTTGACCCGTAGCGCCCCGACCGCGAATTCGAGCGCCGCCGACACGCCGTGATACTGGCCGTCCGGTGCGTAGGGCGGCACCAGGTTGCCGACATTGCGCACCACGAACAGCTCGCCCGGCCCGGCGTCGAAGATCACTTCCGGCGACACCCGGGAATCGCAGCAGCCGATGACCATGATCTCGGGCGACTGGCCGTGCTCGGCGAGCTCCTCATAGCGGCTTTGCTCCGCCTTGAGGCGGCCGGAACGGAACGTCTCGTAACCTTCGATCAGGCGCTGCGGCAGGCTCATGGTGGGCTCGTATGTCATGATCGACTGGCACAGGTCGTGCACGGTGGTTAACTTCATGTCGAGTCCCAATGGGGGAGACATTGCCATGACCATCCGCCCGCGCCGAAGCGTGCTCTACATGCCGGGGTCGAACGCCCGCGCGATCGAGAAGGCACGCAGCCTGTCCGCCGACGCCGTCATCCTCGACCTGGAAGATTCGGTCGCGCCCGACGGCAAGGCCGCCGCCCGTGCGCAGGTGATGGAGGCCGTGCTCGCCGGCGGGTTCGGAGGGCGCGAGGTGATCGTGCGCATCAACGGCCTCGACACGGAATGGTGGATCGACGATCTCAACGCCGTGGCCAAGGCCAAGCCCGACGCGGTGCTGGTGCCGAAAGTATCGAGCGCGGGCCACCTCGAGGACGTGGCAGAGCGCCTCGTCGACATCAGCGCCGACCAGAAGATCCGCGTCTGGGCGATGATGGAGACGCCGCTCGCCATGCTCAACGCGCGCGATATCGCGGGCGCGGCAAAGGACACGGAAACCAGGCTCGCCGCCTTCGTGATGGGCACCAACGATCTCGCCAAGGACACGCGCGCCAAGATCATGCCCGGCCGCACGCCTATGCTCCCCTGGCTGATGAGCTGCGTGGCGGCGGCGCGCGCCTTCGGCATCGACATTCTCGACGGCGTCTACAACGACCTCGGCAATGTCGACGGATTTGTGCAGGAATGCGCGCAAGCACGCGACATGGGCTTCGACGGCAAGACGCTGATCCACCCGAATCAGATCGGCCCCTGCAACACCGCCTTCTCGCCCGGCGAGGACGACGTGGCGCAGGCGCGCAAGATCATCGCTGCCTTCGACCTGCCGGAGAACAAGAACAAAGGCGTGGTCCAGCTCGACGGCCGCATGGTCGAGCGCCTGCATGCCGAGATGGCACGCCGCACCGTCGCGATCGCGGAGGCGATCGCGGCACGGGCGTAAAGCAGAGCGGGGCGTAGATACGTGATCAATGTTCGGGCACGGCCCTGCGACCAAGTGTTAATCCGCGCGGCGCGGACCACCACGACATGCCGTGAGAGCCAGAAGCGCTGGGTGCTCGTCGTCACCATTCTGGCTTCGACCATGGCCTATATCGACGAGTCCGTGGTCAACGTCGCCCTGCCGGCCATCGAGACCGATCTCGGCACCTCGGTGGTGGTGATCCAATGGCTGGTGAACGCCTACACGCTGTCGCTCGCCGCGCTGGTGCTGATCGGCGGCGCCGCCGGCGACCACTTCGGCCGTCGCCTCGTGTTCGTGACCGGCACCGCCATCTTCGCGGCCACGTCGATCTGGTGCGGCCTCTCCTCGAGCGTCGCGCAATTGATCACGGCGCGCGCGGTGCAAGGGGCGGGAGCCGCGCTGCTGATCCCGTGTTCGCTGGCGATCATTGGTGCCGCGTTCAACGAGGATGAACGCGGCAAGGCGATCGGCACCTGGGCCGCCTTCTCCGCGATCTCGTCGGCGATCGGCCCGCTCATCGGCGGCTTCATCGTCGATCATGCGAGCTGGCGCTGGATCTTCCTGATCAATCCGTTCGTCGCGCTGCCGACGATCCTGATCGCGCTCAATCACGTGCCGGAGAGCCGCGACCCCGAAGCGAGCTCCGGTCTCGATTGGCGCGGGGCCGCACTGGCGCTGGCCGGCCTCGGCAGCCTGGTGTTCGGATTGATGGCATCGCCGGAGCGCGGATGGCGCGATCCGCTGGTGGTCGCGACGGTGCTCGTCGGCGCGTTACTGCTCTTCGCCTTCGTGCGCGAGGAACGTCGCAGCCGCATGCCGATGACGCCGCCAGAGCTGTTCGCCTCGCGCACGTTCAGCGGCGTCAATCTGTTGACCCTCCTGCTCTACGCGGCGCTCGGCGGCGCCTTCTTCTTTCTGCCGTATCTACTCATCCAGGTCCATGGGTATTCGGCGACGCTCGCCGGCACCGTGTTCCTGCCGTTCACCATTGTCATGGCATTGCTTTCACGGTGGGCCGGCGGGCTTATTGACCGCTTCGGCGCGCGGGCGCCGCTCGTCGTCGGGCCGACCATCACCGCATTCGGGTTCGTCCTGATGGCGCTACCTGGCGCAGAGACCTCGAATGCGGTGAGCTTCCTCGCGCCGATGTTCGTGCTCGGTCTCGGCATGGCGGTCACGGTCGCGCCGCTGACGACGGCCGTCATCAATGCCGTTGCGGTGCGCCAGGCCGGCACGGCCGCCGGCATCAACAACGCCGTCGCCTCGCTCGCGAACTTGCTTGCCGTGGCCGTGATCGGCGCAGCCGCGCTCGTAGCCTATGATCGCGCGCTCGATCATCGCCTCGAGGCAGGTGCCGTGCCGGTCGCGGTCGCGCAAGGCATCACGGATGCGCGGGGGAAATTCGCCTCGGTCGCGGGCACGGCGATACAAGGCGCGGATCGCACACTCACCGAGGGCATCATCAAGGACGCGCTTGCCGACAGCATCCGTCTGGTCATGCTGCTCGCAGCCGCGCTGGCGCTCTTGAGCGCGGTCTGCGCCGCGGCCATGATCCGACCGGATGCGGAGGAACGCCGATGAAACATTTTGCTCGGGCCACGGTCGCGATGGGATTGCTCGCATTGGGATTGCTCCGTCATGCGGCTTGCGCGGCGGACACCGACATTGCCCCGAGCGGCACGCTGCGCGCGGTCTATCTCGGGACCAATCCCACGCAGGCGGTGCGTGATCCCGCGACCGGCGCCGTCCGCGGCGCGGCGGCCGATCTCGCAAACGAGCTCGCCAAGCGCTTGAGGCTGCCGCTCGACTTCAAGCCGGCACCCAATCCACCGGCGGTGATCGCGGCAATCAAGGATGGCCAAGGCGACATCGGCTTCGTCGCCTACGAGGCGACGCGGCTGGGCACCGTCGAGTTCTCCCAGACCTACATGCTGGTGCGGCAGAGCTTCCTGGTGCTCGACGGCTCGCCGATCCACGCGGTCGCCGACATCGATCGTGCCGGTCAGAAGATCGCGGGGACCAAGAGCGATTCCATGACGCTCTGCCTGCAGCGCGTCCTCAAACAGGCGACCTTGGTGGAGCTCGAAAATAACCCGGCCGAGATCAGCC
>Ga0137415_10006228_pt1 | contig 11813 bp, 10 predicted proteins | sample CZODoug3_1_1_16f_FD_183082 | JGI IMG/M metagenome (GOLD analysis project Ga0137415, IMG submission 183082) | Vadose zone soil fungal communities from Angelo Coast Range Reserve, California, USA - CZODoug3_1_1_16fungal (Hybrid Assembly) | ecosystem: Environmental > Terrestrial > Soil > Vadose...
AGCACTGCGTGACCGGTTCCCCACGGCTTCGTGCGGCCGGGCGGAGCGGGATCGAGCGCCTGGAGCGCGTACGACACCGCGACGCCGGAGCCGATGACATCCGCCACGTGGCGGCGGAACAGGTCCTCTACTTCCCGGCGGATGACCAGGACGACGTTGCGGAAGCCGGCGCGCACGGCGTCGTACACGCCGTAGTCCAGCAGTGCCTCGCCCTGAGGCCCGACGGGCGCCAGTTGCTTGAGACCGCCGTAGCGAGTCCCGTGGCCCGCTGCGAGGACGACGAGAGTGCTTATTGGGCTCTGCGGATCTGCTCGCGCACCGTCTTGAGCCCGCGCGCGAGCTGCGTCTCAACTGTCTTCGTGCCGATGCCCAGCCGGTCGGCGATCTCAGCGTAGCTCAAGCCGTCGATCAACCGCAGCCTGCACACGGCCGCGCGTTTGGGAGGAAGGGCGGCGAGGGCTCGCTCCACGGCGGCGGACAGCTCCGCCGACTCGAGGTCGCACTGAAACTCCTGCCTCGTCTCGGCCTGTTCAAGGCGCCACCAGCCCCGGCGCGCCACGGCGGCCCGCGCGAGGCGATCGCGCGCGGCGTTGCGGACGGCGAGGTAGAGATAGTTGCTCACCGGGCCCGCGGGCAGCCAATCAGCGCGGCCACGCCAGATCCGGAGAAAAACTTCCTGCGTAACGTCTTCGGCATCTGGCTGCGAGCGGAGGTAGCGAAAAGCGAAGGCGTAGAGCGGTTGCCAGTAGGAGCGGTAGAGCGTCTCGAACGCATCCTTGTCGCCGGCGCGGATGCGATCGGCCAACGCGCGCGCGACAGCCTCGGCGCTGAGGTCGTCGGGGAAGCGCTCGGCCTGTTTGGCGAAGCGGAAGTTGAGTGACGTCATCGATAGGCGCACATACGTCCGACCCACATTAGCCTGCGCCCAATTCCGGATCGGCGCAAGACCGGCCGAGCCTACATGCGTGCGACAACCTGCTGCAGGGCCCGCTCCGCTGCGCGGAGGGCGTCGAGGAGGGCTAACTGCGTGCGGCAGCGGTCGAGATTGTGTCCCGGCCGGGCGATGCGATAGTAGCGATCGCCTTCGAGGTGATCGATCAGGAAGCGCACCGCCTGCTCGAAGACGATGACCTGCGCCGCCGGCACAAGGAGCTCTCGCTCCGCCTGAGTCAGAAGCTCCCGGGTCGTGGCGATGTAGCCGCAGGCAACGCTCTCGAACAGCTCCGGCTCGAGCCGGACGCGGCCGAGGTCGCGCTCATCTTCGGCAGCGCGGGTCGCCATGGAACGGACGAGGTCACCGAAATCGTACAGCGCAAGTCCCGGCATGACGGTGTCGAGGTCCACAACGCACAACGCCTCCCCCCCGCCTGACGCGCGGTCGAATAGCACGTTGGCGAGCTTGGCGTCGTTGTGGACGACGCGCTCCGGGACCGCGCCCCGCGCCGCCGCGTCCACAAGCAATGGCGCCAGGTGACCGCAACCGCGGATCTGGTCGATCTCTGCACGCACGCTTGCCGCGCGAGCGACCGTGTCGGACTCGACGGCGCGCTCCAGTGCCTCGAGGCGCCGCGGCGTATCGTGAAAATGCGGGATCGTTTCGTGCAGCCGGGGGCCAGGGAGATCCGCGAGCGCCCGCTGGAAGGCACCAAACGCGCCGGCCGCGCGCCCCACGTCCCGGCCGCTCGGCGGCCCCACAACCGGAGCCCCGTTCTCGATGTACGCGTACATGCGCCACACGCCGCCCTGATCGTCGGCGACGTACGACGCCCCGTCGCGCGCCGGGACGAGGCGCATCGGTCCCGCAAGATGCTCCGTCACCCGCGCCACGTTCTCCATCAGGCGCTGGTGATCCCGAAACACCTCGGTATTGAGGCGCTGCAAGAAAAACCGGCCGCGCGGGCTCCGCACCACGTAGGACGCGTTGATGTGACCGGCGGGTCCTGAGAACCGCTCGACAGTCACCACACCGGCGCCGATCGCGAACCGCACGGCGACCGCTGCGAACGCGGCGCCGTCTTTCAACGCGCGCTCCACTCGACCACGCGCCGCACTCCGTCGCGCAGGGCCACGGTCGGCTTCCAGCCCCATGTTTGCCGCGCGACCGCCGCATCGAGACAGCTGTGCGCGATGTCGCCCGGCCGGTCCGCTGCATAGGTGGGTTCCTGTGTGTATCGCGTCGCGGCCGCGACTTCGCGAAACAGCTCCAGGTCCGAGACCTCGCGTCCCCATCCCAGATTCGCGATGACACCGGCGGGTCCCGACGCGGCCCGGATGACCGCGTCCACGACGTCGCCTACGTAGATGTAGTCGCGCGTCTTGCTCCCGTCGCCGAAGATCGTCACCGGCTTACCCGCGAGCATCCCATCCGCGAAGATCGCGACGACGCCGCCTTCGCCGTCGGACCGCTGCCGTGGTCCGTACACATTGGCGAATCGCAGCGCCGCGTATTCGATCAGCCCCCGGGCCTGGTACGCATGCAGGTAGTGCTCGAAGGCGAGCTTGCTGGAGCCGTAATCGGAAAGGGGTCGCGTCGGGTGGGTCTCGGGAACAGGCAGGCGCTCGGGGCTGCCGTACACTGCCGCCGACGACGCGTACACGATCCGGCGCGCCCCGGCGGCGTGCGCCGCGCGCAGGACGTTCAGCGCACCCAGCACGTTGACGCGGGCGTCGTAGTCCGGCTCGCGAATGGACCGGCCGACATCGGTTTGCGCCGCGGCATGGAACACGACGTCCGGGCGAAAGGCGGTGACGACGTCTCGCAGCGAGTTCCAGTCGCCGATATCGACGCGATGCAGTTGAGCGTGGGGGGGGACATTGTTCGAGGAGCCGGTCGACAGATCGTCAATAACACTGACGCTATCGCCGTCGGCAAGGAGGCGGTCCACCAAATGCGATCCAATGAAACCTGCCCCGCCGGTCACGAGGGCGCGCAAGACCGTCCCCTTTCCTTCGGTTTCCTGTGCTTCTACCTTCCTTGCCTGCGGATGGTGTACCTGTTGCCTCTGCGGCGTCTGTTGCTTCTACATAGTCTGCGCCAGTAGCTCAGTTGGATAGAGCGTCGGCCTCCGGAGCCGAAGGTCCCGCGTTCGAATCGCGGCTGGCGCATTAGAAGGCGATCGCGAATCCCACCCTGCCGAGCGACTGTTGGATCGGCGCCGGCAATGCCCCGCTGCCGTCGTCCGTCTTACGCGAGAACCGCTGGAACCCGTAGTCACCCGTCACGAGCACACGGCCGTGCAATGCATCGACCGTGATCCCCAGACCCAGCTGCAGCGCCCCCAATGCCGACGTGCTGCCGCCCCCCGAGAACTTTGATCCGAAGAGCAGGCCGCCGTTCAACGACATGCGCACGCCGGGACCGAGCACGTACGCCATGCGCGCTCCCAATGTCACGGCGCCGACGGATTGGGCCTCGAACTCCGGTTTCATCTTGCGGTTGATGAATCCCAGCTCGGCGCTGACGGGACCGGTGACGTAGTAGCGAAGCCGCACGTCCACTTCCGACGCGTCGAAGTCCGCCGTCGCGGCGCTCGTCTGCGGTTTGTACTTCACCTTCGAGAGGTCGACATCGGCCGAGAACTTCTTCCACGTCAGCGTCGCCTTCACCCCGGCGCCGGCGCCGCGATAATGCAGATCGGACGAGACTTCGCGATAGTCGCCGAAGGCCACTTGCGGGCCGATCGACACGTGCTGTGCCGATAACGCTACCGGCAGCAGAACAATGACGGCACACACGAGCGACCTCATCGCCCACCCCCCGTGCGCGGCAGCGGCACGACGCTGAGCGCGACTTGTTGCCGGCGCCGGGTGTTTTCCTGCGCGATTTCCGTGTTGCGGCGCGCGATCTGTTCGCGCAGCAGCGAGTTGTACAGAATGTTGCCGCGCGCGGGCTGCGGGGCCGGCTTCTTCAACGTCATGATGAATCCCGCGAGCACGATCCCGCCACCGATCACCCCGCCCTCACGCATCGATGCCGAGCCGAGATCGCCGTGCGACAGCGCAGACGTGCCGGCGAGCGCGATTCCGCTGTACACGAGCGCGAGACCCATCGGCCGCCAGCTCTTGGGCGGCACTTCGGTCTCCGGCAGATAGGAGTAGCCTGGCAGGCTGGTGAGATGGGGCAGCGTATCCACCGCGCCATGCGTGATCCGAATCGGCTGTGACGTGGAGAAGCTGTTCTGCCCCACCGTCGCCTCGACCACGACGTTGTAGTTCCCCGCGGGCACCGGATCGCCGTTCGGCATGCGGGCGGGCCAGCGAAGGTTGACCTGCCCGTTCGCCACGGTCGAATCGATGCGCATGCTCCCCGATGTCCCCCCGGTGACCCGCGTGACGACGCGCGAAGGCTGGGTCACGGTATAGCGAATCCCGACCGTCCCCTGGCCGCCGACGAAGTTGACGCTATCCACTCGCAGCTGGCGGATGACGAGGATCTGGGTCAGCGCGACCTGAAAGGCGCTCAGCGCTTTGGGCGACGTCCGGTTCGGATCGAGGTCGCGCTCCGGCTCGATGAGCACGACCTGCTTGAACGCCTCGACCGCCTTGAGGATTGAATCCAATCCGCTGTAGGTGAAGCCCAGCAGCTCGTAGGCACGCGCCCGCTCGAACCCAGTAAGGCGCTCTCGCAGGGACGCCTGCGCGGCCGTCAGCGCCTGGCGGTAGTCGAGATTATCGAACGACTGCTGCGCGCGGCGCAGGGTCGCGTTCTGTACTGTTTGAGCACGAAGCGAAGTGGCACAGAGCAGCAGTAGGGCAAGCAGCCAAGATCGGCGCATCACTCTGAGCCCTCCTGTTCGAGCACGTAGGTCCTGCGCACGGTCGTGTTCGCTGGTACGTCAATCGTTTCGGTCTTGGTCTTGAACCCGGCGCGCTCGACGCGGATGGTATGTCGGCCGGCGGACAGCGGCTCCTCAATCACAGGAACTGACCCCAGGTCGCGCCCGTCGATAAACAGCGTTCCCGGCGGATTCGAGTTCACCGAGACATAGCCTTGAGCGGCGACCGCCGCGGTCGGTGGTGCTGGGGGCGGCGCCGTCTGCCGACGATTGTCATTTCCGCGCCGTGGCGCAGGCGGGGGTGTCGCGACCGGCACCGCGACCGGCGGCGGCGCCGGAGGCTGTGTGGGCGGCTCGCTCTTTCTGCCGAGCGCGAGATACCCACCCACACCCGCGGCGACGACCACGAGCGCGCCGACCACCATCCCGACGCTCGAACGTTTCTTCTTCTCCCCCGCGATCTTCATCCCGGCGCGCGGGATCGGCGTCGTCGGCGCGTTCGTCACCTCGGTCGGCGCATCCGCTGCGGCCTTGCGCGCCGGGGGCGGACGCCGCGGGGCCTTGGGTGCGCTCCCGGATTTGCGTGGCGCCGCGACGGGCTGCTCCGGCCACACCGCGGTGGCAAACTCTTCCATCGTGGCAAACCGCTGGTCGGGCTCTTTGGACAGGGAGCGCGAGATCGCCGCCGTCAGGAACTGCGGCGCGTCGCTGCGCTTGGCGGCGGCACTCGGCACTTCTTCGAAAATGTGCTTATAGAGGATCGTGTGAACGGAATCGCCGGTGTACGGCAGCTCGCCGGTGATCATGCGGTAGCCGACGACGCCGAGGGAGTACTCGTCGGCGCGCCCGTCCACCGTGGCGCCCTTCGCCTGCTCGGGCGCCATGTAGTGAGGGGTGCCGATGATCATCCCGGTGCCGGTGAAGCCGCTCGCCGCCTGCAGCGCCTTCGAGATGCCGAAGTCCGTCAGCATCACTCGGCCGTCGTGGTCGAACATGATGTTGGCCGGCTTCACATCGCGATGCACGACCCCGCGCTGGTGCGCATGGCCGAGCGCGCACGCCGCTTCCCACAACACCCGCTGGATGTAGTCGATGGTCAGCGGCTGTTTCTGATCGAGCACGTCCTCGAGTGACGTGCCCGCGATGTACTTCATGACGAAATAGTTGAGACCGCCTTCACTCTCGACGCGGTAGATCGGGATGATGTTGGTGTGGTCGAGCTTCGCGGATGTCTTCGCTTCCTGCTGGAAGCGTTTGACGATCTGCTCGTCCATCGAGATGTCGGGCGGCAGCACCTTGATCGCGACTTCGCGCTCGAGCGTCAGGTCGTGCGCGAGAAAGACCGCGCCCATGCCGCCTTTGCCGAGCATGCGTTCGATCTTGTACTTCCCTTCCACGAGTCGTTGCAGGCGCTGCATCAACGCCTCGGTCCCGCTGGTACTGGCGCCCAGCGTCCCGCCACCCGTCACGTCCGCCCCGCAGGCGTAGCAGAACTTGCTCCCGTCGGGCAGGGGCGTGTGGCACTTGAGGCATTCCATCGTGGAACCAGCGTCCGCGCTCACGGCCGCTCGGCTCGCTGCGGCGTGGACAAGAACTGAGGGTGGGCCACTTGCCGCCTCGTCGCCCGGGCCGGAACGGGTCGCGACGGGAAGGCGAGACAGCCGCTGGACGAGATGCACAGGTCATAGGCGACCGGCACACCCTGATAGTCCACGGCGACGAGGTAATAGTCGCCCGGGCTGAGCGCCGTCGATATCGTTTCCGTGGAGCCGGCCGAATCCGACCGCGCGAGCACGTCCAACGAGCTGCTCGCGCCCCCGCCGGGAACGGTGAGGAGGAAGATGTCGATGTCGCTGGAATCGACGGTCGTCGCCGACGTGACGGACGCAATCTTGATCGTCGCCGTGGTCAGGCTCGTGACGCGAAATCGGATCCAGTCGATGTCGTGCGGATTATCGATCGTGAGCGTGTCGCGGAACGAGCCGGCGGGCAATACAACCGCCAGGCCGCGCGCGTCCGCCGCGTCGCAGAAATCGTCCTCTTCGTGCGCGTCGCGAGGCACGTTGGGATCGCTGGTGACGTATCCCTCGAAGACCGCCAGACCGTACCGCCCGGGTTGCGAATACGAGGCCAGCGCGTGTAGACCGCCGGGCGGCATCCCCCGTAACGCCACAATCGTGGATTCGGGCTGTGTCTCGGCCGGCGCGAAGGCGAAGCCTTTGCAGGCATGGGACCCCGGGCCGAGGGTCCAACTATTCGGCCCGATCGTATAGGTCGCCGGATTCGGTCCGCTCGCCGGCACGAAGGCCAGTGAGTCCGACAGGAAGGTGGAAAATGTGCCGCGCACGTCAGGAGCGCTGAGAATGATGGTGAGATCTCGCGTCTTGGTTTGCGTAAAGCGATACCAGTCGACGGCCAGCGAGTCACGCTTCAGCGGCTCGAATGCCAGCGCCGGATTCAAGAACAGGATCTGCGGGATCGCAGGAATCCGCGGCGGGGCCTCGAGATTGATGGTGCGCGGAGCGACCTCATTCGGCTCGAGCACATCGAGGGGGATGACCTTGGTCGTGTCGGGTGCATTCCCAAAAACCCCTGGCCCTATAAAGGAAAGCCTGTCTGTGTGCGCAGGCGGTGTGACCCAAAACGTTGCCGTGGAAAAACCGAGCGAGTCGCGTGTCCGGGTTGGCAGGATGCCCGGCAGCGGATAATCGAACTGGGTCGCGTTGTCGAGGAATGCGATGAAGATCGAATCGACACCGACGCCGTAGACGGTGATGGTGTCCCCGAAACGGACGAGCTTTGGCCGCACGCTGTCCACTTCGAGCGGGTTCGACACTCGAAGCAGGAGGTTGCCTTCCGGCGCCTGCTCGAATGAAATCGCGCGCGCGGTGATGTCGACGGTGCCGCTGTTCACACCTGTCACGGTCGCGTAGCCACCGCCGTCATTCTGGACCGTCGCGGTCGTGCTACTCCCCGTCCCAAATGCGAACGCCACGTTCGTAATCGGCTGCGTGTCCGGGCCAATCACGCGCCGGGCGCGAGCGTGGACCGACATCTCTTGCCCGCGGAGCACAACCCGGGAAGGCCCCTCGAGCGTGACGAGGACTTTGTCGCTTTTGTCGGTTGGGAAGGCGCACGTGGCACCGGCGAGCGCCACTGCGAGAATCACGATGGGGGTGGCTCGGCCGAGACCGTGCATCCGGTTCAATCCGTGTACGTGAGGTCCGAACATACAATACGCGAGTTGCCCGGGCCAGACAGTGCCTTAGAGCGTGCCTCGGCGTTTGAGGTCCAAGTACTTCGCTACCACCGCCTGCGCCGCGCGCTCCGGTGTGACATCAATCACCAGGACGCCCGCGCGCCGCATATGCCCCAACGCCTCCTCCCGCGCATGCAACAATTCCTCGGCAGCCGCCTTGCGGTAGGCGTCGCGTGGCGTCTCGGGACGCTGCATGGCCGCTCGGTCGAGCTCGGGATTGCGCAGGGTCACGGCAAGCGGGAGGTGTCGCGGGCGCAGGGTGGCGACATTCGCGACGAGCGCATCGGACGCGAAACGATCGATCACGTCGGTGAAGAGCACGGTCAGCGCGCGTTTGCGATTGCGCGCCGCGAGATAGCGGAACGCTCCCGGATAGTCGGGCTCGACCAGTTTGGGCTGCACTTCCGCCAGCACATCCATCACTCGCCGCACACCGGTCCGCCCCCGTTCGGGCGCCACGAAGTGTTGCACGCCGTCAGCGAACGTCATGATGCCGACATTGTCGTCGTGCTGTGCCGCGGCGTACGCCAGCTCGAGCGCCGCCTGGACCGCGAAGTCGAGCCGCGCGACGCCGGACGCGACGTCGGCGGTCATGAGCCGGCCAGTATCGAGCACGAGCAGCACCTGCTGACGCCGCTCGGCTTCGTACTGCCGCGTGATCACCTTGGCGCGCCGCGCCGTCGCCTTCCAGTCGATGTGCCGCAGGTCGTCGCCCGGGACCCACTCGCGCAATGATTCGAACAACCGGCCTTCGCCAAGCCGGCGGATCTGCTTCGACCCGACATCGCGCCGCCGCAGCGCTTCGGCGACCGAAGCCCGCAGGCGGACCGAGACGAGGGGCGGGTACACCACGACGTCCCACGGCAGCGGCAGCCGGGCACGGCGCCGCCCGAGACCGAGCGGTCCCATGCTGTCGACGACGAAGCCACCGGCTCCGCCGGTCTCCCGGCCGCGCCGCAGCGGAACCACCGGTACCTGTTCGCGCACCGCGGCACGCGGCGGGATACCCAGCGCGCGCGGTGGTTGTGTGCCGCCCAGGATGTCGGGACGGACTTCGCGCACGTTCAGGTGCGCGGGGCGCGAGGAGGGATTGGTCCAACGGTAGACGACCTCTCCCGTGTGACCCACCGAGAGCGCGGGTAGCGGCTCCCGGTTCACGACGACGGTCTGTGCGAGCGTCGCGTCGAGCCAGATCAGGACGATCAGGAGTACGTCGGCGAGCAGCATCGCGTCGAGGCCCCACGGCGTCCAGAACCCCGCCGCGCCAAGCACCGCCAGGATTCCGGCGGTCAGGAGTGCACGGGGCGTCCACAGGATCCCCGCGACGGTGCCCAGCGCGTACCACAGCCCGATGAACGCGGCGATGACGGCGCCCGCCACCAACAGCGGCTGCAGGTTCACGCCGTCGGCGCCTCGGTCCGATCCAGGATGGCCTTGAGCGCCTGATCGGCTGTCACGCCCTCGAGCTCGAGCTCGGGCGCGACGCTGACGCGGTGCCGCAGAATCGCCGGGGCGAGCCGTTTCACGTCGTCGGGGATCACGTAGTCGCGGCCGTCGAGCAAAGCGGCGGCCCGCGCCGCCTTGAAGAGCGCGACGCCCGCCCGCGGGCTCGCGCCCAGCGTGAGCGAGGCGGCTTCGCGCGTCGCGCGCACGATGGCCGTGACGTACGCCGTGATGCTCGGCTCGACGCGCACGCGATCGACCGCCTGCCGCAGCTGCTCGAGGCCGTCCGCGTTGATCACCGGACTCACCCCATAGGTGTCGGTCCGATCGGCCTCGAAGCCCTCCACGTATCGCGTCAGGATGCCCTGCTCCACGTCAGCCGCCGGGTAGCCGATCTGCACCTTGGCCATGAAGCGGTCGAGCTCCGCTTCCGGGAGAGGGTACGTGCCCTCGAACTCGATCGGATTTTGCGTCGCGAACACGGTGAAGGTCGAGGAGAGCGGATGGCTCTGGCCGTCCACCGTGACCGTCCGCTCCTGCATCGCCTCGAGCAAGGCTGCCTGCGTCTTGGCGGGCGCTCGATTGATTTCGTCCGCGAGCACGAGATCGGCAAAGACGGGGCCCGGCCGAAACGAGAACTGCTGCGCGCCGGTCAACAGCGTGATGCCCGTGATGTCCGCGGGCATCAGATCGGGCGTGAATTGGATGCGCACGAATCGCACATCCAGCGCGAGCGCGAGCGTGCGCACCAGCAGGGTCTTGGCAGTCCCCGGGACACCCTCGAGCAGAATGTGCCCGCGCGCGAGTAAGCAAACGAGGACCTCGAGGGTCGCCGCCTCCTGTCCCAGCACCACTTTGCGTAAAGCGTCTACGATGCGTTGCGCGTCGTGCGCGGGCGCAGTTCCTCCCACACGTCCTCCACGGCTTGGGCGGCGAGAAGCACGCGTTGCTCGTCGCGAACGCGTGCGGTGAGCAGATGGTGCAAGCGACGCACGGCGGCGCGACCCTGCGGACCGCGCATCGCGAGCTCGAGGCTTTCGAGCCACGGGAGCACGTTGCCATCTCCGACATGGCCGGCCCGGCTCAAGCGCCGGCGCAATCCCAGCGCCAGCCGCTCGATCGCGGTGTCGGTGTCGGCCGCGCTCTCGAGGCCGGCGCCGAGCGCTTCGAGATGCTCGAGCGGAGAGCGGCGCCGTCGTTCGATCACCGACAGCGCGGGACCGAAGCGCACCGACGTCATCGCGAGCCACGCGAGCGCGACGGCGATGAGCTGCAGGATCGCCCACCCCGCCGGGTTACTGAGGAGCCAACTCCACGTGCGGCCGGAGAACGATCCCTGACTCCCGTACCCGAATCCCTGGTGATACTCGTCCCACACGACCCGGCCGGGCCGTTCCGGCCGCGGCGTGAGCAGCGGCAACAGGGCGATGGGAACGTCGCTATCGCGCCAGGCGCGGTTCGTGAACCACGCCGGATCGGCGACAAGCGTAATGGTGCCGCCGCCGCGATAGCGGAGACGCAGGATCGCCGGACGATTGTTCAACGCGACGACAACCGTGTCGACCGCGAATGGGTGCAGCGTGTTGCAGGCGTCGGGCTCCGAATTTTCTGTCGCGCCTTTCGTGAGCTTTTCGAGGCGTCCGGGTCCTGGGGGTGCGGATTTGCGTGGCGTCAGCACCAGCGACGTCGGTGGCAGCCGCACCTCGGTTTCCAACGACCGCACGCCGACCGTGTCGGTGTTGCCGATACCGCCCGACTGCGTGCGCCATCCCGTACAGGCCGTGACCCCGCCGCCGTCTCCCACCGCCACCACTGCGCCGCCGGCGCGTACGTAGCGCGTGACCTGCTCGAGCTCGTCGTCCTGCAGGTCGATGACGGGATTCAGCAAAACGAGAATGGCGGGGCGATGCGCCCGCTCCGTCGCGAGCGTAGCGAGTGGCGTCCGACGCCGCTCCGACAGCCGGCCGAGGCGGGTGAGCACCTCGTGCAGCCCCTTGCTACCGCGCGGGCCGTTGAGGTAGGTCGACGTGCGAAAGTCGAGATCGGGAGTCCGTTCCTTTTGATTCGCCGCCCAGATTCCGACCGCGATCGCGACGGCCAGGAGTAGCGCCGTGCCGATTTCAAGCCGGTACGACATACTGGCCTCGCGCCAACTCCTGGGCCGCGTCGCCGAACGTCTCGTACTCGCCGGCATCGCAGGGCACCGCCCCGAATAGATGGCGGTACAGCTGCGCGACGAGGCCGGCGAGCGATGCGCGTCCCCGGTCGGTCAGCCGCGCCTCCCCGACGTACTCGGCCGGCGTCTTCGATGCGTGGAAGCGCAGCGCTTTCCGCCG
>Ga0137415_10006229_pt1 | contig 11813 bp, 5 predicted proteins | sample CZODoug3_1_1_16f_FD_183082 | JGI IMG/M metagenome (GOLD analysis project Ga0137415, IMG submission 183082) | Vadose zone soil fungal communities from Angelo Coast Range Reserve, California, USA - CZODoug3_1_1_16fungal (Hybrid Assembly) | ecosystem: Environmental > Terrestrial > Soil > Vadose...
CCGCCCATCGGGTGCGGCCATGATGTACGCAGTTGCAGGGTAGATAGTGGTCAACGGACTTGTGGCGATTTCCCACGGCCTCGGGGGAGTCCATTCGAGCATCACTCCGCCGGAGTGAGGGAACGCGAGGACGTTGCCTGGAGCAAGTGGAGGGGCCGGAAACCAGGTACAATTCTCGACTGGGTTGCTTCGCGCGATATCCGATGTAGTCGAGACCCAAAAACAGGCGCCGCCGGCATCGATGAATCCCGTCAGTTCGATCTGCGTTTGAGCGGTGGAGACCACTCGCGTCTCGCCATTGCTGGCGATCCGGATTTCGTAGGCCAGCGTGGGACAAAGTTCGAATTGAGTCGGGACACGCCACGAGAGCGCAGCGGATCGAATTCCTGGAGAAACCTGAAATTCCACCGGCGAGCCCGCTGCGCCGGAAACGTCACACCCCGCGGAAACGAACTTTGCTGTCGCGGGCGAGGTCGTAGAGACCGTAACGGAGCAATCACCTGTTCCGGTGCATGCGCCCGCCCATCCTGCAAATCGCCACTGGGAGGAGTCGACGGCGTGCAGCGTCAGCGTATCCTTGACTAGGAAACGACACCGGTCGGAGCACTTCTGTCCGTCCGAGGAAACGACGAGTCCCGGGCCGGAAAGCAGCACGTCCACCATCACGTCCAACTTCCCTGGCTGGGAGGTCGGGGGACGCGTTGTGCAATTGCCGACACTGCAGAGGACCAGCAGCGGCAGCATGGTTCGAATCATTCGCCAACCTAGCGTCGACGATGCGCACGGGCAATCCATCCTGCCGTAGTCCCTCCAGACATCGCCTTCCGGCAAATTCGTCGCACAGTGTTCCGCCCGGAAGTCATTCAAGGGCAGATCGGGCAAGGGTGCCCCGGAGAAACGCAGATGTCGCCGCCGCAACAACTCATTGTCCCGGCCGGGCATGGTGAGCATTGGCCATTGATGCAGTAGTTGCGCACATTCTGGTTGCACACGTTACCGCAGACGCCACAATTGTTGACGTCGGTCTGACTCGCGCACGCCACGGTCAGACTTCCTGAGGCGGACCTCGACTCGCACCCATTGGCGGTCACGGTAAAATTGATTGGAGTATCGGGCGGAGCAGATGGTGAGACAGCAAAGGTCAGCGTCGCGTTCTGGCCGGCGCGTAACGAGGTCGGCGAAATGGACTGCACGCTGACTCCAGCCGGCAAACTCGCCACGGCAAAGGAAGAGATGTACTGCGGCGGCGCCGAGGGGTTGGAATTGCTCGTGGTGATCGTATATGTCGCGGAAGTGGCAGATCTGGGTATGTTCTGGCTCACTGGCGACAGCGTCTCGCTGAACGTCATCGGAAACGCCCCGGAGACGAACCGTTCCTGAAGTGTCGCCTCTCGAGTGGCTTTGACCGTGAATCCCGACAACTGTGCCGCGGGACATGATGCAGTCAGGTAGACCGGAGCACCGGCGATGATGTCGGTAGCGCTCAATTGGGCTCCGTTCGTGACCTCGAGGATCGCGAGACTCAGCGGTGCACCTGCCGGGTCGGAAGTGGTGTCGAGCCTGAATGTCGATGTGGAACTCGACGTGCCGGCGAGGGTCTGCGAGATGGTGTGTCCGCGGGCCAGGTTCTCGATCTGGTCTCCGACACTCTTGCGAGCGGTATACATGTCCTGCAGCGCTGGGCGGACCGCAAGCATGCCCGGAACGGTGGACGTTCCCTGCGGGGTATTGTACTGACCTGAATCGTAGGAATGGTACGTCTTGGGGCCCGAGATATCCACTCCGAGCGCCGTGTTCAAATCGAACAGCGGCATCGCCTGTTTGTTCGCGAACGTCCGATCGTTGTTCGCCAGCTTGGTGACCAGGGACAAGTATTCGAAATCCTCGAGTCCCTCTCGAATCATCTTCAGTCGAATGCTGGCGATGGGCACATCGCTCGTGCCCTTGAGCGCCATCTGTGACCCGTTGGCTACGACGTTCGGCGTACCGGGATACATCAGGGTTCCGTCGCCTGAACCAGACAGGCCGCTGACCGGATCCGTTTGCATCCTGTGCCAGGCAGTCGGCAGCTGGCTCACTGCATCGAAGTAGTATTCTCCCTGGATACCATAGCTCCATGAGAGCCACTGCTGTGCCCGATGTTGATATGACGTCGGAGCGTCTACGCGCAGACTGGGCCAGTTGTTGTAGTAAGCCGGATTCGAGGCATTCTGGTAGGCGCCGATCGCGCAACCCTGAAGGGAGCAGCTCTGATACCACCACAGCTGTTTGTTTGCAGCACCACTGATGAAGTTCGTCCGGTAATAGTCCTGCTGATTTCCTTTGTACGCATTGGGTTGATGGTTTTCGTTCTCGTCTTTGTCGTCCATCCAAGACACCAGAGGAGCGATGATGCCAACGTCCGCAACCGCGTAGTTGATTCCAGAAGCTGGATCGACTCCATGGCCCTGCACCTCCTGGAAACTGGTGGTCGCAAGGGTGATGTACCCAGGAGCGTCGACGCTACGCGCGTGGAGGAGGGTAGGCCAACTGCTGGTCTTCCCCCACCAGCAATCCGAGTGGTCGTTGTGCGGCTCATCGCAGATGTAATCGACTGTCCGATCGAACCAACTCTGCGCCGGCCGGGTTCCGGGAAACGTCTGGCGTGAAAACTCCTGCTTCAGCAGATCGTGTCGGTTCTTGTCGTGACCTGCCTCTGTCGGATCCAAGGCATTGATCCGCCGCCCGTTGAAGCCCACCCATGGATATTTGATGGTGGAAGGTTGCGAGCCCGCGAGCAGGGCGGTCGGATCTGAGCCGTTGATGAACGCGTCGTATGCGGTGTGGAAGCCGCTCCAGTTCGGCGCCACAGGGTCGGCGAAGCCATTCAGCACGTAGATGCTGCTGCTGATGCGGTGATCGAGCAGCATGCGCCCATACAGTTTTGCAAGCATCTGCATCTGCTGCGGCGAATTGCAGTCCGCGATCCCTGTGTGAGCCAGACAGATCTGGTTGATGGCGAGATCGTACAGGTTCTTGAGGGAACTCGTTGACGGAATTTCGAAATCGCGGACGGTGAGTTGCACGGAGATGGATATCGAGCCGGCGGACGAACTCACCGTAATCGTACCTTGGTACAGTCCCTTGGGTGTCTGCGTGTTGTCAGCCTGTCTTGAAGGCACGAAGATATCGACCCAAACGACCCGGTTCTGTCCTGGTGGAATTCTGTTGCAGGGCGGCTGTGTCAGGCATTGTGCATTGTCGCCGGGCGAGAGAGCCGACCAATTGCTGAAAGCCTGCCTTGTCTGCCCGGCGCCATTATACCCCTCGTCGATATTCGGGATCAATGGATCCGGGACAAAGCCGGAGATTCCCTCTGCGTTCGTCGTGGACGATTCCATGTTGTAATAGCCGACTTTGTAAAGCCGCACATTGGCGGCGGCGATCGTCCCCGGGCCTGTCAGCGCGTCCGCGGTAATGGTCATCCCGGTCACGTCTGCGGATGTCCCGTTGTACATCACGATTTGGAAGGGCTCGAACTCGTTGCGCGCGGCGCGCAGCACCGCGGTGTGGCTGTTTGCCGTCGAATCCGTCGGCGTGTACGGGGGAGGGCGAGTTGGCTGAACCTTCATCATGGGTGAGACCGCCGCGACGGAATACGTCGTCAGGCTCTGGGTGTACTTGAAGTGGACCGTGACTCCTCCACTGGAAGGCGTGTTGAACGATCCACTGGTTCCTGGTGTCCACGCACCACAGCTTGGCGTGCAGGCTTGCCACTGCACGGTGAAATCCGATCCTGGAGAAGAAGACTGTACCGTGTAGGTGTAACCTCTGGCCATGGGCACACTGGTCGACGCATAGCCAGGTCCGAGTTGGACGCTGCCCGGCAAGTCAGACGTCGGAGGGCTCGCAGTTAGCGTGGTAAAGGCCGGATCGCTGACTGTTCCAGTCGAGTCTTCCTTCTGGATCGTTGCGACCACGACGGGGACGTAACGCCAGCTCACGTCGACGTAGGTTCCCGGCTGCCGGGCGCTGCTGACGTCGACGCAGCCGTAGACGTACGAGCCGGTATCGAGAGTGCAGGCTGACCAGGTGACGGAGACGTAGCTGCTCAGCGGGTGTGACGTGCAGTTGATGCAAGTGGAAACCTGAAGCTCGTACGCCTCGGGAAAGTTGCTGCCGTTGTCGAACGTAGACACGAGGTAAAGCCCCCAATTCGCGTTGGACGGAATCGTGGGATCACCCGGTACTGGAATCGAATACGACGAGCTGGCGGAATCCGATTGCCCGAGGAAGTATGAGTGCCTGGTGACATGGCCATGGAGGTCTGTCGACGCGACTACGCGATACAGCCCCAGATTATCCGGCGGCTGAGCAGTCAACGCCAGATTGGTATCCAATCGATTACCTTGAACGGAACCCCCCGCGGGAACCTGCGCGGAAGCGGATGAGGCAGCCGCCAATGCGAGCATGAGCGCCTGCGTCGCAGTCGTGCGCTTCGTCATCGGGCCTCCCAGGATTTGAGGCCGGGCAATGGCCGCAGCCTTTAACCCCGGCGACGTGCAAGAGCGACTCCACGATTGCAAGTGGTTGGAAAAGCATGTGCTCGTGATTGGGAACGATTTACGACCCTGTACGAATGAGGGTCTCGCGCTCGAAACGGAACAGACGGTTCATGCTATCTTGCCGGATCCGCGGTGCTGCCACCCTCGCTCTTACCGGCCAGCGCCTTCGTCCGTCTACGGTTGTTGTATTTGTCCCAGATCTCCCTGATGCGGCGTCGAGTCCTGACCGGCCAGAGTACAATCGGGCCTCTCGCGCAGAGCACGTGAACCTCGTCCACCCCGTGGTATCCATCCGGCACGGAGGCAGGGTTGGTGAGCCACATCGTCGCGGAGACGCCGCCTGCCGTCGCGCGCACCATTGCGCACGCGTTCGCCGCTTCGGCCACGCTGCGAGAGGCCATGCTTCGCTTGCTCGAGGGGCTGGGACCGCAGCTCGGCTTCGCCGCCGGCCTGTACTGGGAGCGAGATACCGTCGCCGATGTCCTGCGCTTCGTGATGATCTGGCGTGCACCGGACATCGTCATCCCGGACTTCGAAGCGGCCAGCCGAGCGCGCGTCTTCCGGCGCGGGGAAGGGCTGCCAGGGCGGGTCTGGGAACGGGGCAAGTGGACCGTCATCCCCGATCTTTCCACTGACACCAACTTCCCTCGCCGCGACAGCGGGCTGCGCGATCAGCTTCGCAGCGCGGTTGCGTTTCCCATCGGCGATGGCGTGCTCGAGTTCTTCCACCGCGAGGGGACCCTCGACGAGCACCGACTGGAGGAGACCGCCCAACTCCTCGCTGCGCACCTCGAGGAGTTCCTCCGGCGCGCCGCTGCTTTGGAAGCCGAGCGCATCAGCGAAGCGCGCCGGGCAGCCATCCTCGAAGCGGCGCTCGACTCCGTCGTTTCCATGGACGCCGCTGGCCGCGTGACTGACTGGAACGCCGCCGCCGAACGGATGTTCGGCTGGTCGCGCGAGGAGGCGCTGGGGCGTGAGATGGCCGAGTTGATCGTCCCGCCTGCGCTGCGCGAGAGCCACCGGCGGGGCCTGGCGCGCTACCTCACAAGGCAGCAGAGCACCATGCTCAATCGCCGCCTGGAGCTGCGCGGCATGCGCAAGGACGGGAGCGAATTCCCCATCGAGCTGATCATCGCGCGGATCCCGGTCCAGGGGACCCTCGCTTTCACCGGCTATCTGCGCGACCTCACCGAGCGCCGGCGCGCCGAGGCGGAGAGCCGCGAGCGTGAAGCGTTCCGGGAGCGCTTCATCGGCATCCTCGGCCACGACCTGCGCAGCCCCATACAGGCCATTCTCGGCTCCACATACCAGCTGAGGAACGCTGCTCTCTCCGAGACGGAGCGCCGGTCGCTTGAGCGCATCGGCACCAGCGCGCAGCGGATGTCGCGCATGATCGACGACTTGCTCGATCTGACCCGCGGGCGGCTGGGAGGCGGCATCCCGGTGTCACCGCGAACGATGGACCTGGCGCAGACCGCGGCCCAGGTCATCGAGGAGACGAGGGCGGCGCATCCCGGGCGCGAGATCGTCCTCGATGTGCAGGGTGAAGCTTCTGGCCGCTGGGATCCCGATCGGATGGCGCAGCTGCTCTCCAACCTCACAGTGAACGCAATCGTGCACGGCGTCCAGGACAAGCCTGTGCGCATCGCCCTCGCCGCGACCGCGGACCGCGTCGAGATCGCGGTGCACAACGAGGGGTCGCCCATTCCTGAGGGCGATCGCGAGCGGATCTTCGACCCGTTCCGCCGTGCCGCGGCCGAGGGCGGGAAGGGACTCGGGCTCGGTCTGTACATCGCCCGTGAGATCGCCCGCGCGCATGGCGGCGAGCTTTCGCTGGACTCGTTCGCCGAGCAGGGCCCGACCTTCCGCGTGCGCTTGCCGCGGGTTCGCTAGCCAGGCCGATTGCGAACGGCCAACAACCTGGATTACTTCGCGGCGGAGGCAGCCGGCGCCGGGTGGTCCCCTCGAGCTTCGCCGCGCTTCTCGAGCTGGTCTCCGTGCTTCTCGATGCGTTCGCCCCGCTTCTCCACGCGCTCCCCACGCTGTTCGAGGCGAGCGCCGCGCGCAGCTTCGCGATCCGCCTTCCGCTCCTCGGCGCGCGCGGCCTTGTTCTTTCCCTCGCTGCGCAGCTCCGCGGCTTTAGCGTCGTCTGCGGCAGCTTTGTGCTCGAGGGCGTCGCCGCGCTTTTCGATGCGGTCGCCACGCTTCTCGACGCGCTCGCCCCGGTGCTCGAGCCGCTCGCCGCGCTTCTCCATGTGCTCGCCTGGCGATGCGAGCGCGATGCCCGGGGCCAGCAGAGCGACGATACCGCTCAAGATCCAATTGGCCTTCATCTCATTCTCCCTTCGGTTGACTTGCTCGAGGAGCAATTGAGCAAGCGACATGCCGGCCCGAAGCGGTCCGGCGCTCGGGTGTTTGCGCGCGCCGGACGGTCGGGCGGGTCAGAATGCCCCGCCTGGATCCGGCGAACTGTCCAATGCCGCCCCAGGCGGACCGAAGGTCGCAGAGGAAATGTCCGACACGCGCGCCATTAGAATGAAGTCATGCTGCTCGCCCTGTGGATCCTGTTCGCCGCACCGACCGCTGGGAGCGAGCGGACCGTGGTGCTGGACGGAAAGCCGCTGGCGCTGCCGGCCAGCGCAAGCGCCGCCGGCGTCGCGCTGCCCGTCAATCTGTTGGTGACTTCGGAAGAGCGCGCGATCGTGGCGACTCTCCTTCACCGAGCCTGGACGCCGCGCGATGCCGCCGCGTCGCACGCTCATCCAGAAGCCCCGGTGCTTCTGGGAGGCCGTGCCCCTGACCTGGAGCTGGAGCACGCAGGCGCCCGGATCGACGAGCGACTTCGCCTCTTGCTCTGGCGGCGGCCGGAGCGCCTGCGCGGGTTGCCGCTCTGGGTGGCGGTCGCGGCCAAGCAGTCCGGCGTGAGGCCGCTGCTTCCGCCCGCGAAACCTCCCGCCGCGACGCAGGACGCGGTGGATCGCGCGTTGGCCGACTTTTCCTTCGGGCTCTCGCAGGCGCGAATCATCGCGACGCAGCCGCGCGTCACCTGGGTGGAGCTGGTCGAGCCGCCTCCCGGGGCCGAGGATCTCCTCGTCGATCTGCCGCCCTCGCCGGAGCCGCCGCTCGAAGCTGAGGGACCGCATCCAGCCGGTCCACCGGTGCTGAAGCCGTTGCCACCGTTCCAACCCGTCGCGGCCGAAGTGATCTCACGCGCGGAAGGCACGGACCGACGTGTTGCCCTCACCTTCGACGCCTGCTCTACCCTCGACCGCAGCTTTTACGACGACCGGGTGACTCGCGTCCTCGTCCAGACCCATACGCCGGCCACCCTCTTCATCAGCGGGCGCTGGGCGGAAACCCACCTGCGCCAGATGCGGTTCCTGGCCCAGAACCCGCTCTTCGAAATCGCCAACCACTCGTACACGCATCCGCACATGACGGAAGTTCCGCCCGAGCGACAGCGGGAAGAGTTGCTCTGGACGCAGCAGATCCTGTTCTCGCTGACTGGACGGCTGCCGCGCTTCTTCCGGCCGCCGTACGGAGAGATCGATTCAGAGCTGACGGAGCAGGCGGCACAGGCCGGCTTGCGCACGGTGGAGTTCGACTTTCCCTCTGGCGATCCCGACAGACACGTCACCCGGGAGCGGTTGGTGGCATGGGTCCTGGCCAAGGCCCGACCAGGCTCGATCGTGGTGATGCACATGAACCGGCGCGGTTGGCACACCGCGGAGGCGCTTCCAGAGATCATCGCCGGCCTGCGCGCGAAGGGCTTCGTCCTTTCGCAGGTCGGCTCCATGGTCCAAAGCGCTCACGCCAATGCTCAGTAAGATTGGCCCGGATTGAGCTCCGAGCACGGACAGCACCGCCACATGGGCCCACGGCAGCGTACAGTGTGCACGCAGCCTGCGAGGCACCCCGAGAGCTTTTCTGGACCGCGGTCGGGTTCGCTGAGTAATCAATAACGATGCAACAACCTCCGCAGGCCGTGGCCAGGCGCTCGTTCGCCCGGACCGCGCAAATCGCAGCGTTGCTCTCGTTGCTCGCCGTTTTCGGGTGGCGGGCGCGGTCTTGCCAGGTGCAGATCGAGGAGAAGCGCCGCGCAGCCGAGCATCACGAGGCGCGATTCAGTGCGCGGACAGCCTCGGAGCCATCGCCGTTGCCGCTCGATCCCTACGCGCGCCGTGCAGCGATGGCCGACGCGCTCCGGCTGCGGCCCGATCGCCGCTTCCTGCTCGCCGCGGCACAGATCCGGCAGCTCACGGGAAGCGCCGCATCGCCGGCGGAGGCCCGCTTCGAAGGCGGAAAATGGAAGCTCAGCGCGGATGCCGATTCGCTGGGGGATTTGCCCGAGCTGCCGGACTATCCGGAGCTGATGCGGCCCCTGGTCGCGTTGGCGCAGAGGCAGCTCCTGGCAGCTCCGCTGCAGGGAGCGGTTGGGGCAGGCAGCGACGAGGCTTTGCAGTGGGAACCCGACGCACGCGCGACGCTCCCGGCGCAGCTCGCGCGCTGGAACGGGGGTCAGCGCACGGCGGCCACGCTCCACCTCGCGGCGCGCGCAGCCGCCGCGCTCTGCTTCTACCAGGTCGATGCGCTGGAGACCAACGACGCCCTCGCCGCCCGCGCGATCGCGCTGGTGGCGCTGGACATCGCGGCCGGGCAGGCGCAAACGGCCGGCGAGCAGGCGGTGCTCGCCTCGGCGCTGGGATACACCGGCGCCGCGCGGGAACTGGGAACGCACCTTGGCCGCGACAGCTCGCTGCGCTACTTCCTCGCCGGCGACGACGCGCGCCTGCGCGAGCACGCCTTCCTCCGCGAAGCCGGCGCCTCCGACCGCTACCTGCGTCTTCGTCGCGCGCTGCAGCGGAACGACGAGGACGACGCGAACAAGTTCCTCGACAGCTACCAAGGCACGGAGCGCCTGGATCTGGCCGTCCTGATACTGCTGTTGCGTGAACGCCGGATGGAGCACTTCGCCCCGGTCGCCTTCGCGCTCCCCGTATTCGTTCTCGCGGCCGCTGAAGGAGTTCCGGTGCGGGCCCCCACTCAGGATCGCGAGTCCGACACCGTGCGCGCGGCGCTGCTCGCGACCGCGACGGTCCTGCATCTGGAGTCAGGGAACTTGAGTCAGCGCCTGGAGGAGGCATTGAGCAAGCGCGACGCCGATGTTGGCGGCTACTTGCGCGCTGCCTGGCTCTCGGCGCTGCGCCGTCAGGGCGAATACCTTGCCGATGCACAGGGGAATCGCGACTCCACCGCCAGGTTCGTCGAAGGGTTGGCGAAGGATCCCGCGCCCACCGTACAGCTGTTCCACCGCTGGTTTGCTGCGCGGGCGTCGCTCGGCTCCGGGAACGCCGGAGAAGCGCTATCGGCCATCGAGAAGCAGCACGATGTGGGCGGCCTCGCGGTCGCGGGCATCCTGGAGCAGGCGGAGAAGCGCGCGGACTTCTCGGATCCGAAGTTGCTTCGCGCCGTCCGAGCGCTCATGCCGCGGCTGGATTCGCGCGTGTCGCACCGGAGCGCCCTCGGGAGCATCGCCTGGAGCCCGCTGCAGGATCTGCGCGCCTCCGAGACCCTGTTGCGGAGCGCCTTCCAGGCGGCCCCCGACGGGCACCAGCAGCTGCAGGAATGGTTCGCCGACCTGGCCGGCGATGCCCGGGAACTGGAAAGCATCGGGCGCGACCGCTTTGCCTTGCGGTACGTGCGCAACTCGGCCTGGGAACACCTCTGGAACCTGGGCGGCGGCCACGCCGCTGCGGCCGAGCAGGGCCTGCGCGGCATGCTCGACGAAGACCCCAAGGATGACATGACCGCGTATACGCTCGGGCAGCAATTGCGCCTCGCCGGGCGGCTAGACGATGCGCGCGCGGTGCTGCTCGCCTGGCTCCGACCGAACGACGTTCCGGGCGTGCGTGCGGCGAACGTGCGGGGCACGCTCGCGCGATACTCATTCCTGGCCGGGCGGTACGACGAGGGGCTGGCAATGGTCTCACCGGCCCTGCAGATCGGCAATGCGAGGGCCTATCAGTACGCCGCTCTGAACCTGGCGGGGAAGGGCCTCGCGGTGGAAGCGCGGCAGATGGTCGACACGCTGCTGAAGCGATATCCGTACGCGAAGGACGTGGCGATCGCCGCGGAAGTGGAATGGCAGCTCGGCGACATCGACGCGGCCGCGAAACGGCTGGCCAGCGCGCCGACGCGGCTGACGGCTACGGACTATCGGAAGGAGGTTTCGGAAGGCTTCATCCGCATCTTCGGCGAGCAGCCGGATCGCGCCGCTGCTGCAATCGTGGCCGCGGCGAGGGCCGGGGTGGATGCGGAAAACCTCACCCAGCTGGCGTATGCGCTCGACGAGCGAGGCCAATCGGAGGCAGCGTTCCGCGCCCTCGACGCGATCCCGGCCCAAGGCGAGCGCTCCGACTTCATCCGCCTCTCGGCAGCACGCCCGCTGCGCAAGGCGCGCGGAGATGAGGCGGCGCGATCCTGGCTTCGCCAGCAGTTCCCCAGCGTGGGCGAGGACCGCGGCCGGCTTCTCGCGCTGATTGCTTTCCGCGAAGGGGCGCCCGAGATGGTGTGGGAGGTGGTGCCGGATCCCAAGGGAACCGACGACTACGCCGAGACGACCTGGATGCTCCGTGCCGCCCAGGCGGCGCTGCAGGGCGAGACGGCACCTCGAGCGCGCAAGCAGGCGCTGCACGATCATTACGCCACCGTCCGGCAGCCCTCGCGGCACACGCAGATTGGACGCTACCTGATCGGCGAGGTTCCCGAGGCCGAGGTGGCGAAGCTCGTCACCGATCTGCCCGGCACTTGCGAGGTGCCGTACTACTTCGGCGTGCGCGCGCAAGGCGAGAAGCGGTTCGGCGACGCAGCGGACTGGTACCGCGTCGCGGTGGAATGCGGCATGCGCCAGGAGGCGGAGTACCTGTTCGCCTGGAACGAGCTGTACCGCTTTCGCGGAAAAAAGGACGTGTTTGCGCGCCTGCGCTCGACCACTCGTTGACCGCTGCATCGCGCCCCCGCGCCCCGGAAGACCGGACCGGGGCTTGCGCTCGCTCCGGGGATGATTACGACATGCGCGATGGACGACGATCGCCTCGAGTACCCTTGCGCCCGCTGCGGCGCTACGAACCGCATCCCGCGTAGCAGGCTGCGCGATGACCCGCGGTGCGGCCGCTGCAAGGAGAGCGTCTTTCCCGACCACCCGGTCGCCGCCACCGATGCGACCTGGAAGCGCGAGGTCGAGGACTGCCCCATCCCGGTGCTGGTCGA
>Ga0137415_10006230_pt1 | contig 11813 bp, 9 predicted proteins | sample CZODoug3_1_1_16f_FD_183082 | JGI IMG/M metagenome (GOLD analysis project Ga0137415, IMG submission 183082) | Vadose zone soil fungal communities from Angelo Coast Range Reserve, California, USA - CZODoug3_1_1_16fungal (Hybrid Assembly) | ecosystem: Environmental > Terrestrial > Soil > Vadose...
GCGCCATGTCCCCGGACGCGCGGCATGGTGGTGGTGCTATACGCACCTCCCCGGCGCCGCCGCGGTGAGCGAGGGGGCTTATGCGTTCCTCGCCCGACGCCGAGGTCTGCTCAGCCGGTTCACGAAATTCCTATGGGGGCCCGCGCTCCAGGCGGAGAGCTACGCACTGGTGAGCTGGGTTTTTTTGCGCCTGTTAGGCGCGATCTACATTGCAGCGTTCGCATCGCTCGGCGCGCAAATCCTGGGCCTCGTCGGCCAGCAGGGCATTCTTCCGGCGCGGGACTACCTCGCTGCGGCACACCGGTTCCTGGGAGGTTCCGCGTATCGGATGCTGCCTACGTTGTTCTGGGTGAATTCGGGCGATGGGGCATTGGTTGCAGGCACGGTGGCCGGCGCGCTGCTGGGATTGCTGGTGGTCGTCAACCGGTGGACGCGACCCGCGCTGGCCGGCTTGTTCGCGCTGTATCTTTCATACGTCTACGCCGGGCAGGACTTCATGAGCTTTCAGTGGGACACGCTGCTGCTCGAGTCGGGATTTCTGGCCATATTTCTGACCGGTGGATCGAGGATAATCGTCTGGCTCTACCGCTGGCTGGTGTTTCGCTACTTGTTTCTAGCGGGAGCCGTGAAGCTGCTGTCCGGCGACCCAACGTGGCAGGACTTAACCGCCCTGGAGTATCACTTCTGGACTCAGCCGCTGCCGACACCGCTCGCCTGGTACGCAGCGCAATTGCCGCCCTGGCTGCTCATCGGAGGAACGGCCGCCACTCTGGCGATCGAGTTGGGCTGTGTGTTTCTCATCTTTCTGCCGCGGCGCCTTCGGGCGGCCGCGGCGTGCTGCGTGCTGTTGCTGCAAGCACTGATTTTTCTGACCGGCAACTACAACTTCTTCAATCTGCTCACCTTGGGAATGTGCGTCTTCTTGTTCGACGACGCTGCCCTGCAGCGCCTGGTTCCCCGGTGGTTGCAATCGCGTGCGCAATGCCGCGCACCGCTTCCGAGCCGGATGGAAACGGTGACCGCCGCGGTGCTCGCGCTCATCGTGCTCCCCGTAGGGCTGAACCGGATTTGGGAGACGGCGGCGCGTGCGGATCTGCCTCTGCTCGGCGCCGTTACGCACGCCGTCTCGCCATTGTTCATCGTGAACCCTTACGGCTTATTCGCCGTGATGACCACCACCCGGCCCGAGATTGCGATCGAAGGTTCGGCCGATGGGCAGGTTTGGCTTGAATACGTCTTCCGTTACAAACCGGGGCCGCTGGCGCGGCCGGCGTCGTGGAACATCCCGCACCAACCGCGGCTGGATTGGCAAATGTGGTTCGCTGCGCTGGGCGGTCCGCGAGACAATCCTTGGATCCTAGCTCTCGTGCGGCGCCTGCTCGAAGGCAGCCCGCCCGTGCTGGCACTGCTCGATTCCAATCCGTTTCCCGATGGCCCCCCCAAATACGTGCGAGCGGAACTCTACGACTATCGCTTCGCGGATCGCGGTGAACACATGGCGACAGGGGACTGGTGGGTACGCCGGCTGCGGGGTCCGTACGTTCCCGAGGTCAGCTTGGCGGACTTCCGGCGGTTCGCGCCGCAGCCGGACTAAAGCAAGGGCGGCGGCTACCCGTGTGCGGGGTGAGATTCCGGGCGAGACCTGGCATGCTCCAGGCTCGATTCCCAAAAAAGAGATCGTTATGCCGCTGTCATTCCGCGCTGCCGTTCCCCGCACCGGGCCGCACTTCGAGAGCGTGAATTAAGGTGTCGTGGTTTCGCCTTGCGGTACTGTGCACCCTCGCTTCATGGGGGGCAGCGTCCGTCGCTGCAGCCCGCGACCAGATCATCGTCGTCGGTTCATCGACGGTCTACCCTTTTAGCACGCTCGTGGCCGACCATTTTGCCAAGTCTGGCCCGTTCAAGACTCCGACTGTGCGCGCGAGCAGCACCAGCGACGGGTTCCAGCTGTTTTGCGGCACCGGCACCGGCGCCGAATCGCCGGATATCGCCGCGGCGTCCAGGTCGATATCGCCGAGCGAGCGGGCGGCCTGCGCGGCCGCAGGCGTGCGGCGAATTACCGAGATCCGAATTGGATATGACAGCTTGATTCTCGCGGGCATCGCGGGACATGCGGAATTCAACATAACTCTGGATCAGTTGTGGCGCGCGGTGGCAAAGTTCGTTCCCGTCAACGGCGCGTTCGCGCCGAATCCCTACCGCAACTGGCACGACATCGCACCGACGCTGCCGGACCGGCCGATAGAGCTGCTCGGACCCGCTCCGGGTCATGGGACCCGTGATGCGCTGGTATCCATCGTGATGGAGCCGCGTTGCATCGCTTCCGAGGCCGGCTCGAAATTGCCCTCGGGGCAGCGCGAGCGAACGTGCGATGCGATTCGCGATGACGGACGTTGGACCGATGTCGAGAACCTCGAGCTGATCTTGGGGAAAATCGCGAGTAACCCCAGAGCAATGGGAGTCATGACGTATTCGTATCTCGAGCAATTTTCGCATCGAATCCGCGCCGCCACGATCAACGGCATTGCGCCGACGCGGACCAATATATCGTCGGGCATTTATCCCATCTCGAGGCCGCTATTCCTCTACGTGAATGACGAACATCTGCCGACGACCAACGGTCTGGCGGATTATGCGGCCGAATTCGTGAGCTTGTGTGCGTCGGGCGCGGACGGCTACCTCTTGGACGAGGGGTTGGTGCCGATGCAGATGCCGGAACTGCTTCGGCAGCGGCGAATCGTGGCCCGGCTGCAGCGCTAGCCGCTGGCGTCAGCTCTCGACCAAACCGCGCACTGTTTCGATCAAATTTTGGCGCCGGAACGGCTTTTTCATGAGCGCATCGGCGCCCGATTGCGACGCCAGCGTGAGATAGGCGTCGGTCACCAAGGTATTCGGCTTGTATCCGAGCGGCCAAAAATTGCCTCCGCCCGTCATGGCGATTATTCGCGCCTTCGGGTAGCGCGCCCGAATCTGTTTGATGACCGCAATGCCGTCGCTGCGCGGCATGATGATGTCGACGATGACGACGTCGGTTGGATGCTCGAAGTAGGCCTCGACTCCGGCAACGCCGTTGTCCGCAGTAACGACCTCAAAACCGGTTCGCGTGAGGACCTGCCGCATCGACTCGCGCACGGCTAGTTCGTCATCGATTACGAGCACGGACGGCATGATGGCGGACCTTACTCAGGAGGAAGGGGAGGGACATCGATCGTCGGCAGCACGATGACGAACTCCGTACCCGCGTCGATTTCGCTCGATACGCTGATCGAGCCCCCCATGCTTTTGACGATGCCGTGCACGACCGATAGCCCCAAGCCCGTTCCTTCTCCGACTTCACGGGTGGTAAAGAAGGGTTCAAAAATTCGTTCCAGGGTGTCCCGCGTCATACCTTTGCCGTTGTCTTTGACCCGCAGCTCGACGATCGGAGAGAGCCGGGTTCCCGAAGGTTCGGGCAGCGATTGTTCCCCCGGTGTCAGACTTATCGATAGAGTACCGCCGGTCTCGCGCATTGCAAATACCGCGTTCGAAATAAGGTTCAGCACGACTTGATTCAACAGAGTGGGGTCGCCGAGAACGCGGCCGCCCGACGCACTGACATCGGATAGAAGTTCGATGTTGGCCGGAATCAGAGCGCTGAACAGACCCAGGGCCTCTGCGACCACCGCGGCGGGATCGATCGGTTCCATCTGATGTTTTTCATGCGGCCGGCTGAACGCCAGCAATTTGGAGACCACGCTGCTGGCGCGTAGTGCCGCGTCCAGAATGCTTTCCACATTGTTGCGTGCAGGATGATCGTGCGGTATGTCGTCGAGCGCCTGTTCGGAAAACAGCAACATCGGCAGGAGTATGTTGTTGAACTCATGCGCGAGACCGCCGGCAAAGGTGCCGACGGTTGCAAGGCGCTGTTCATGCCGTAGATGGTTTTCGAGGACCTCGCGTTGTGCCTGTTCGTTCTCGCGTTCGCTCATTTCGGCCCTTAAGCGCGCGGAGGTACCGACCAGTTCTCCGCGCATGAACTCGAGATCCTTCGCCAAATTAACGATCTCGACCATGGTGCTGTCCGCACCGAGATGTTCGGCCGGATCGCCCATGGCCACCCTTCGCGACGCCTTCTGCAATTGAGTCAGTGGTCTGGACACGAGACGGGCAAAGATCACGGCCGCAGCCACGGAGGCCAAGGCATACACGATGAGAGCAACGATGATTTGGTAACGAGCTTCGCGAACCTGATTGAGCGTGGGCCGCGTGTCGAATCCCAAATAAATTGCGCCCTCGGCGCCCGCCTTGACGAAGCGTTCGGACAGGGCGTAGATGCCGTCGCCGGACTCCGCGAGGGTCTCGTCATTGCCTCGTCGCCGGATCCATGAGGGGGTTTCGGCCGCAGAACTTCCGAGCAGCCGCCCTCGATATTCGATCGCAGAGTAGGAGCAGCCGCCTCCCTGGACAATCGCGTCCAGGAATGCGACGGTACGGTTGGGAGACTGGAGAACGTCGGCGAGCTCCAGGTCGTGCACCAGTGCGGTCGCGTATGCGTGCGCGTGATGGGTAAACGTCTCGCTGGCGCTGCGGCGTATCACAGCGTCGAGTCGATAGTAGAGGACGGGCGGCAGGATCAAATGGATGGCAAACTGCAAAATTGCCAGGCGGCCGACTAAGGTATTTTGAAAGCTTGGCACTGGAGGCCGAACCATTATATATCAATGCCTTGCGGGTCGTAGCGGGCCTTGCGGATGGGAGCGGCTTCGACCGGTAGAGACGGCTCCTGGAAACAGTACCGGTAGGTTAAGAAATGACAAGAATAGTGTAAAGGGGCAAGATGATGTCACAATTGGGGATAGATGACTTGCTGACAGTCTCGTAATGCCACGCCTATATAAAGAGATTGCAGGGGAGATTCCACACCGGCGTTCGCGTCTGCGCGTCGTTCTTGCCGACGATCATACGATCCTGCGCCACGGCTTGCGGGCCATTCTAGAAGCCGAGCCCGACTTGGAAGTGATCGGGGAGGCGAGCACTGTTCAGGACGCGGTCGCGTTGTCGCGCTGCCTGCAACCCGATGTGGTAATCACAGACGTCTCCTTTGCCGATGGCAGCGGGATCGGAGCTGTCGGTCAGCTGCGCCGCGAATGTGTCGGCTTGCACGTGGTGATGCTCACCGGCCAGAACAGCCCGGAGTACGAGCGCGCGGCGATCGCCGCCGGTGCGTATGCGTATATCGTCAAGGACTCGCCGATCGAGGTCCTGCTCCGGGCGATACGTTCGGAGGCGCCCGAAGTGGAGCGCCCCGTCCCCCTGGTGTCCCGGGCACGATTGATCGAGCGGCCCGCGGCGGCACAAATTTCCAAGATGACGGAGCGCGAGCTTCAGGTGCTCGTCGGTGTTGCGTTGGGATACTCCAGCAAGCGGATTGCCGGCAATCTTGGGCGAAGCGTCAAGACCATCGAGAAACATCGATTCAAGATGATGCACAGGTTGGGTTTGCACAATGCCGCGGCCGTGACCCGTTTTGCGATCGACAACGACTTGCTGCAGGTCCATGACGAAGGCGACGTACCGCGGCCGGATGATTTCCCGCGGATCTAGCTCCTCGCACTCTCTCGACCCAAGCGCATCGAGTTCGCCACGACGCACATGCTCGACAGAACCATTGCCGCGGACGCCACCACCGGCCGCAGCAGCCCAAACGCGGCAATCGTGATGCCGATCAGGTTGTAGCCGAATGCCCACGCCAGGTTTTGCCTGACGATTGCAAAAGTGCGCCGCGCCAGTTCGATCAGCCGTGCAACCTCGCATAGGTCGTCACGTTGAATCGTCACGTCGGCGGTGTCCCGAGCGAGATCCGCTGCCGGTCCGAACGCGATGCCGGCATCCGCAGATGCGAGGGCGGGAGCGTCGTTGATGCCGTCGCCCACCATGGCGATGTGCGAATGCGTTCGACGCAGCGCCTGAATGCGCTCGAGCTTGTCCTGAGGCGAAAGTTCGGCCCAAAAGGACTCGCAGCCAATCGCGCGCGCATTGCGAGCGACCGTCGCCGCACGGTCGCCGGATAGAACGTGGCAGGAAATGCCCAGTCTCTCGAGCGCAAGAAAGGCCGCCCTGGCTTCGGCTCTGGGCGGATCCTCGAGGACGATCTCGCCCGCCGGCAGCCCGCCGACGGCGATCGCGACCAGGCTGCCGGCCGTATCCGGGCATGCGGAGCTCGGACCCTCGACGCCGCGCTCTTTGAGCCAGGATTTCTTGCCGACCAGCACTCGCTGGCCGGATACCAGCCCCTCCGCTCCGGCTCCCGCGGTAACTTGAACCTGCGTCGCCTGTAGGCGCTCCGCGCCGCATTGTGCGCTGTGTTCCACGATGGCCTGCGCGAAGGGATGATTCACCCGCGACTCCACCGCCGCTGCCAGCGCCAGCGTTTCGAGGGGTGCGGCCGCGCCGACGCCGGCTCCGGCTCCGGCTCCAGGCGCATAAAACCCCGCAAAACGCGGCCGCCCAAGCGTCAACGTGCCGGTCTTGTCGAAAGCGACGGCGCGCACGCGCGACAGCGCCTCGAGTACGGCGCCGCTTCGAATCAGAGTGCCTCGCGTGGTTGCCCGCAGCAGCGCCGCGGTGGTCGCCAGCGGCGTCGCAATGCCCAGTGCGCAGGGACAGGCAATGACCAGGACCGACAGGGCCGCTTGCAGGCCATGAACCCAGGAGCCGGCGATGCCCCACGCCAGCAGACTGACTGCGGCAATCGCGGCGACGGCCGGTATGAACACGGCCACCACTCGGTCCACCGTGGCTTCGATCGGCGCCTTGCGGTCGCGCGCCTCGATGGCGAAGCGTTCCACGCGATCCGCCAATGTCTCGGCATCGCCGGAGGCGACGATCAAGAGAGCGCCGTCAATGGCAGTTGAGCCCGCGCAGACCGTGTCGTCGGGTGCGACCAAGCGCGGCCGCCACTCGCCGGTAAGCATGGGTTCGTGAATATCCGCCGAACCCTCGCGTACGATCCCGTCCACCGGGATTTCCTCGCCGCCGCGGACTTCGACCAGCTCGCCGGCAAGCACTTCTTGCGGGTGCATGGCGACGATGCCTGCAGCGCGCACGACGCGCGCCTGACGGCGCGATCCAGCCACGGCCGGCGACAGCGCGGCAATGGCCTTACGGCGGGATTCAGCGTCGAGATATTGCCCGAGCGTGACAAACACGAGGACCATGGTGCCCGAATCGTAATAGAGCTCGTGGCCGCCTCGAAAAGTCTGGAAGGCCGAGTATCCGATCGCGGCCAGCGTGCCCAGGCCGATCAGACTTTCGAGGGAGATTGTCCCGCGCAGCGCCCCGCGTCCCGCGATTTTCAGCATCGGGACACCCAGAAGCAGATAAATCAGGAGGGAACAGACCAGCATGATCCAGGAACTGGATTGCAGAACCTCGGGGCCCATCTGCTCGAGCGAACCGAAGTACAGCAGCGACTGAAACATCATGACGTTGCCGCTCAGCAGAGCGGCAAGGCCGAGCTTGGCGAGAAACCAATCCGCGCGTCCGCCTTCGCCGGCCGTGCCGATCACTCGAAACACCAGCAGGCAGCCGCCGCAGCAGAACAGCAAGGTCAGGTCGCCCTGCTGTTCGGAAAAAGGCCGGGCCGGCAGCGGCAAGCGGCAGTGCGCGCATTGTCGGCGGTCTGTTGCGCTCATGGCGATGTGTCCGCGACGCCTACCAGAGCCAGGTATGGGCAACCAATCCAAACGCCGCCAATCCGCGCAACAGCAGCAGCACGCCGACCGCAAGGAGCGGGACGCCTGCCCATCGCCGGGTGTGCCAGCGCCGCACCATCGCCGCGGGCAGCGTCGTCAAGGCGAATATCGCCGGGATGGTTCCCAGTCCAAACACCAGCATGGTCGTGGCGCCCCTGGCCGCGTTCCCGGCAGTCGCCGCCCGGCTCGCCGCGGCGTAAACCATCGCGCAGGGGAAGGCGCCCTGCAGAGAGCCGAGAAGGACGGGCGCAATCAAGCCGGGCGCCTTGAACGCGCGCCTGAGACCGCCGCGGATCAGCACGTCAAGACCGGCGCGCGACAGCAGGCGAGTCGGATCCTTCACGACACCCATGAGCACCAGTGCGAAGATACCGGCGAGAAGTCCGGCGACGATCGCAACCGTTCCCGATAGACCGGGCGGCAGCGCAATGAGCGCAATTTGACCCATTGAACCCACGACCCACCCGATGGCCGCGTAGGTGGCCAAGCGGCCGGCGTTGAATAGCAGGCGCACCAATAGGCGCACGGATGCCGAGGCGCCCTCCGGCGCCAGACGTGCCGCGCAGATGGCAACGTACGGGCCGCACATGCCTATGCAATGCGCGCTACCCAAGATGGAAGCAAAAAACAGTAGGAGCAGATCACCCGAGGGCGGTAGCGCGTGATGGTGAAGCACCGGCTGCAGATTCACCCACGCGCAGCGTCTGCGGCATCGAGTTTGGGATCGCTTTCGTCGACGGCCTTGGGCCACACTTGATACTTGATTTCCTCCACGTCGCGAAATTGCCCGGTACGCACCGCCCAGAGAAAGATACACCAAGCGGAAAGCGACACCAGGAAGGACATGAAGAACAAGTAGAAGGTGACGTCCATTTAGATTCCCTCCTGTACCGCGGGAAGATCAGGAACCAGAGGATTCCAGCCGACGCCCATGATGTGCGCGATGACGGAGAATGCGAGAGCCGTCATGATGGGCTGCGCGGCCAACGCGCCGACGAGGCGCAGGAACAGAGCGTCCGAGGCCGAGGATTCGGGAAGCGACCCGTAGGCCGCGGTGAATCGAACCAGCACCCAGGCGAGCACCAGATTGGCGGCGACGTACGCAGTCCAACAGGCGATCACCGTGACTGAACCGCCTTTCTGCAGCGGCACCCCGAGGATCATGGCAATCCAAGTCACGGCCCACACGAGAACGAAGGCGAAGTGGATTCGTACCAGCCGCGCGAGTTCGCGCGATGCTTCGCGGCGCGGCGCCGCTCGCCTTCGTCGCAGCCATCCGATGAGCAATATCACGGGAACCAGCAGCGCCGGAACCACGTAGGACGTAAAGGCGATCTCCACGATGCGAGAGAAATTCGGCGGCATGGGGCCCTTCAGGGAGCCTTGACGCTCGCGGTGGTCGCCGCCGGGAAACCGGCGGTTGTCGGCACCGGCGCTTGGCCGCTGTCCTTCGCGAGCGATAACGCGTAGTAGACCAACGCCCAACGCCGCCGATCCGCCAGAGCCTTCCTGTCGGCGTCGCTCATCTTGCCGAGGTCGGCCCCCGTCGGCAGGCCGGAGACGTAGTCCGACAGTTCCTTCACCTCGGCGTCGTCGAACATTCTTCCGGCAGTGCCCGGCTGTTGCCACGGCGTCATGTCAGGAAACGCCTCCTTGGGGTACAGAATCGTGTCGTAGAACGAGGGCATCGGTGTGCCGTTGAGGCCCGTGTTGAAGGTGCGATACACGTCGGCCGGCGAGTCTCCAAATTTGAAGTTGCCGGTAGAGAAATCGAAAGGCCGTATGGGCACCTCCCAATCGTCGAACAGCGTCGCCGCGGACGGTCCGTTGCCCTTGCCGGTATTACCGTGACACGACCAGCACTGCAATACGCGGTACACCATCCGGCCCTCGCGGACCACGTCCGCCGGCACGTCGCGCACCGTCGCATAAGGCGCCGTCGGAATATCGATGGATGCGGGCGCTTGTTCGGACTTGAAGCGCGGCGAGAGAGTTTTGACGTAATCGACGAGATCCCAGCGGTCTTGCTCGGTCAAGATGTGCCCAACGGAGGCGTTGCCCCAAGCCGGCATGATCTGACCTTTGCGGATTCCGCGGGTGATCGTGCGGAAGATATCCTCGTCGCGCGGCAATGCGCCCGACGGAGTGGTGCGGCTCTTGAAGTTGCCTGAGGTGAAATCGCGAGGCTGCGGATTGAGAAAGTGATAGGCGGCGTTGAAGTTGGTCGAGCTCGCCGTGTCCGTGGTCGTGCGCCCATCGCCGTAAGCGCCATGACATCCGGAACATTTGTTCTCAAAGATCAGTTTGCCCCGGTTTTCGCGCAGTGCCAGCGGTTCGCTCGGCGGGGTGCGGGTCAGGGTCGGCCATGGCTCCCAGGTCCGCCAGTCGCCGATCGAGGTGCCGATCGTCTGAAGGTAGGCCTCGACGCCCTGCATTTCCTCGGTCGGAACCGGGCCGTAGTCGTGCATGTCGATGACGCCGTCCCCGACGGTGCCGTCCGGGTTGACCGGCCACACGTCGAGTGCGGCCATTTCCGGAGGAATTTCATCGGGCGTGACGACGCCGTCGCCGTTCTTGTCCAGCTCGCCCTTGGTCACGCGGCCATCGTGATTCTTGTCGTATTTCTTGATGAACGCCATGACCTTTTGATCATGTTCCGCGTCGACCTGAAACAGCCAGGAGTACGAGGGCATCATGGACTCGGGCTCGGTCGCACGAGGATCCCAGTGATGCGCGTAGTGCCACTCGTCTGAACGACGGTTGCCTTCCCGAGACAGGTCCGGACCTATTCGGCGGGTACCAAACATTTGCGGCACGTCATACGTGAACTCTCCGGCCTGGCTCACCGGACCCCACTTGTCGGTGTCGCGATTGACCGGCCGCACGAATTGCGAATGACAATACCAGCAGCCTTCGCGGATGTAGACACGCCTGCCCAAGTCTTCGAGCACGGTCCTATGCGCGGCCGGTATGGTGACGCCCGCAATGGTCTTGACGACTCCGGGCCGAGTCACTTTTTTCTCGAGGTAAGGGAGTACCCCTTGGCTGGTCATCGCCAAGGCATAGAACCCGACGGCGGCGACGAGAATGATTGGTTCGATGCGCTGCACTACGCGTTCTCCGTTATTTTTGTCAGGTCCACATCGGCTCTGGAGCGGCTCCCGGAGGGGCGCCGGCCGGCATCGCAATCGCCTTACCCATGTGAATGGTCTTGTAGAGATTCCACATGCCGAGCAGGGCGCCGATATCCATGGTGAGCCCGGCGAGCGTGCGCGTGAACCAATAGGGCTTCATGGCGACCATCGTGTCGACGAAGTCTGCGCCCACCTGCAACATGGTTCCCTGCATCAGTCCCTGTATGGTCAGCACACCCGCCATGACCGAGAAGCCGATGACGGTGAGCCAGTAATGCCACTGTGCCAATGACTTGGAATACAGCTCGTGGCCGGATAACCGCGGTACAACGTAGTACATGCCGGCGGTGACCCACAATATGAATGTCCCGAATACCGTCAGGTGCGAATGGCCGATGACGAAATCGGTGAAGTGCGTCAGCCTCTGAACTTCGCGCAGGGCTTCGGTCGAACCTTGGAAGCAGCCGAAGAAGTAGTAGAGGGCGCCAATCACCAGAAATTTGGCCGTATACGATTCCTGGAACCGCCGCCAATTGGTCACGAAAGTGCCGTAGAAATTCTGAATCACCGTCCACACCGGAATGATCAGCATCATCGATGCCACGATCGCGATGGTCTGCGTCCAATAGGGGATGGGACTATAGATGTAGTGATGCGTGCCCACGAACGGGTAGAAGAACGCCAGCGACCAGAAGCCGATCAAGGAGAGCTTGTGGCTGTAGAGAGGCCGCTTGGCTGCCAACGGCAGAAAATAATAGATGACCGCGAGACCCGCCGGCGTGATCCACAGTCCCACGACATAGTGGATGTACAGGCCATGCATCGCGGCGTTGTTCACCCCGGGCATGGAATAGGGCAGGATGAAATGCCCGAAGGCGTAATTGAACACGGTCCAAACGTAAGCGGCGGATAGATACCAGAGGCTGACGTAAATCCTCGGCTCCCT
>Ga0137415_10006231_pt1 | contig 11810 bp, 8 predicted proteins | sample CZODoug3_1_1_16f_FD_183082 | JGI IMG/M metagenome (GOLD analysis project Ga0137415, IMG submission 183082) | Vadose zone soil fungal communities from Angelo Coast Range Reserve, California, USA - CZODoug3_1_1_16fungal (Hybrid Assembly) | ecosystem: Environmental > Terrestrial > Soil > Vadose...
CATCCTGGGAGCGGTACGTCGCGGTCAACGTCGACGGCACCCGCCTCGCGGTCGCCGCGGCCCGCGCCGCCCGCGCGCGGTTGGTCCATATCTCGTCCGTGGCGGTGTACGGCGGCTCGGCGGCCTACCCGTCGACCCCCGAGCGGCGGGCCGAAGACTTCCCGTTCCAGCCGATCCCCGCACCCGACTTCTACGCTCGTAGCAAACGAATGGCCGAAGAGGTGGTGCGCGAGGGCGCGACCGCAGGGGATCTCGAAGTCGCGGCGCTACGCCCGAACGTGATCTACGGGGAGCGGGACCGTTTGTTCACACCGCGGGTGATCGGCGCGGTCCGGCTCCCGTTCGTGCCCCAGATCGGTCCCGGCACGAACCGGTTATCGTGCGTGTACGCGGGCAACGTGGCGGCCGCCGCCGTCGTCGCGCTCGACGCACCGCTCGGTGGGTTCCGCGCCTACAACGTGACGAGCGACGGGCCGCCGGTACTGTCGCAGCGCGAGTTCTTTGTCACGTTTGCGGCCGCGCTCGGTCGACGCTATCGACCGATCCCGATTCCCACGGCGTTCGCGGGCCTCGTGATCGGCCTGTTCACGGCCCGCCGGCTGGCACGCGCGGCGGTGTCCTTCATCTCCGGCGAGAATCCCTACGCCGACGATCGCATTCGCGCCGAGCTCCGTTGGCGGCCGCCGACTCAGGCCTCGGAGGCCATCGGGCGCACCGTCGCCTGGTTTCTTGAAAACGAAAAGCCCGGGAACTAGTCCCGGGCATCGTCACTGTCCCGACCTGAGGGTTTACGCCCGGCGCTTTTTCTTGGCAGCGGGCTTGGCGGCGGGCTTGGCTGCCGGGGCCGCCTTCTTCGCCGTATCGGCCGCCATCTTGTGAGAAGTGTCGGCCATCATCATGTGCGACGTGTCGGCCGTCATCTTGGACGCGTCGGCAGCCGGAGTCTGCGTCGTCTGCTGCTCGGGCTTTTGACACGCGCCCATCGCCACCAGGGCGAGGACCATTGCGAGACGCTTCATGCGGACTCCTCTGGAGAAAAGAGTAGCGGTGCGGGGTTCGGCCGGGGAAAACCTAGCGGCGTGCCCCCCGGAGTCAAGGCCGCAGCGCGCGGCCTGGTGTATTAGCCCGACATGACCGACCGCCGCGGCTTCGTCGCGTGGCTTGGCAGCCTGCCGCTCGTCCGGCCGCACCACGCCCTCCGCACCCCACCGCCGATTGTCATCGAGGCGACGCCCACGGCGCTGTACCAGCAGCCCGACGGGCGCAACAACCTGGTGCGCGTCGCCGTGACGGGCCTCGACGCCCCGGCGGCGCGCGCCCGTGTGACCGACCGCCGCGGCACGCTCGTCGGGACCGCGGGGCTGCTCCCGACCGGCGCGGGCCTCGCCGGCGAGCTCTGGGTGCCGCTGTCATGGGCCGCCGGGGCGGAGTTCCAGATCGACGTCGAGGTGGGCAAACAGCGCGTCGGGGGCCGGCGCGTCCGGCTGGCTCCGCCGCGGCGCTGGACGTTGTACTGGATCGCCTCGAGCCACACCGAGGTGGGACTCACCGAGCGGCTGGACGAGTGTCTCGAAGCGCATCGCAAGAACCTCGATGCGGCGCTGGCCCGGCTGGCGGCGCATCCCGATTTCCGGTGGACCGCGGAGTGCGCGCTCCAGCTGATCGCCTATGCCGAGAACCGCACCCCTGCCGCGGGTGAAGCGCTGGCGCGGGCGCTCCGCGACGGCAAGGTCGGGTTCTCGGCGCTGTTCGCACAACCGCTGACCGGGATCCTGGACCACGAGACATTCGCGCGCCTCCTCTGGCCCGCGGGTCTGTTCGCGCGCGAGCACGGACTGGCGTATCACGCAGCGCAGCTGGTCGACGTGCCGGGGCAGACGTTCACCTTCCCCACTCTGCTCGCGGCGAGCGGTGTGCGCTACCTCGCGAGCGGTGTCAACCCGGAGCGGGCGGCTCCGCTGCTCTCTCCCGCCGACGCGGCGCGGGCCCAGCTGGGAAGCGGGAGTGAGGGACGCGAGTGGACCACCTACCCGCAGCTCTATTGGTGGGAAGGGCCGGACGGAAGCCGCGTGCTGCACTGGCGCGCCGACCAGTACGCCGATGGCCCACGCTTCGGATTCGACGTGGATCCCGCGGAGATGGGCCGGCGCCTGTCCGACTGGCTGCTCAACCATCCTGTATTCCTGTCGCCGGGCTATCCCTACGACGTCGCGCTGCTGAGCGGCGCCACCGGCGACAACGGCCTCCTGGACGAGCGGGTGGTCGCCAACGTCGAGGAGTTTTCCCGACGCTTCGCGTATCCCCGGCTCGTCGCCGCGCGCCCGGAGGACTTCTTCCGTGAAGTCGAGCGGCGGTGGGGCACGAAACTGCCCGTGCGACGCGGCGATACCGGGTGCTATCGCGAGGACGGCGCCGCGTCCACGGCGGCGGAGCTCGGGCGCTACCGCGCGGCCCAGCTGGTCGCCCGTGCCGCGGACCTGCTCGCCCTGTGGGACGAGAAGACCGAGCCTCACGACGCCGGCGCGGCCGATCGGATCGAGCAGCGGGCAGCGGCACGTCGGAAGATGTGGCGCGATCTGCTGCTGTTCGGTGAGCACACCTGGGGGGGGTCGGCCGACGGATCGGACCCCGACGGCGCGGACACCGTCGCGCGGTGGCAGTACAAACGTCGCTTCCTCGACGGCGCCGCCGCCGCCGCCGACGCCCAAGTCGCGGCCGCACTGCTCCGGATCGGCCTCAGTACCGCCGGCGGGGGCGCCGGCCGCGTCGTGTTCAACGCCGCGGGCTGGGCGCGAAGCGACGTGGTGCGCGTACCCAAGGGCGCGGGGCGGCGCCTCACACACGACGGCCGGGAGTGGCCGGCGGTGGATCTGCCCGACGGGTCGGCGCTGGCCGTGGCGCGGGACGTCCCCGCGCTGGGCTACCTGGCGCTCGCGGAAAGTGAGCGCGCGGCGAACCCCCCGCGGGACGAAGGCGCGACGCTCGAAGCGCAGGCCGGCGGCTTCCACGTCGTGCTCGATCCGGCGAGCGGCGCGATCCGCTCGCTCACGACCGGCGATGGCATGGAGCGCGTCCGACCGGCCGGTTGGTCGGGGTTGAACCAGCTCGTATACGTGCGGGGCGGCGCGCACAGCGCTCTCTGGACCAGCCGGGCGCGCGACGAGCTGCGCACCGGGCCCGACCTGACTCTCAGCCAAGCCGAGCTGGTGTCGGCGCGGCGCGAGCGGCTCCCGGGCGTCGGCGCCCGGCTCGTGGTGGAGCGCAAGCTCGAGGGCTGCACCAGCGTCACGACGGTCGTGACCCTGTACGACGAGCTGCCGTGGATGGACGTCGCGAACCGGATCGCGAAGCCCGCCACGCTCGAGAAGGAAGCGCTGTACGTCGCGTTCCCCTTCGCGCTCACGAAGCCCACGGTCGAGGTCGAGGTGCCGCTCGGGCGGATGACGGTGGAGCGCGATCAGCAACCCGGCAGCTGTCGGGACTGGTACTGCCACGCCCACTGGGTGTGGCTGCACGACACCGTGGGCGGCATCCTCTGGAGCGGACCCGACACCCCGCTCTTCACGCTGAACGACATCTTCCGCGGTCTGTGGCGCCGGAAGATCCAGCCTGACGGCACGTTGTTCGCTTACGTCCTGAACAACTACTGGCCCACCAACTTCGCGGCCCGCCAGGCGGGCGAGTTCTCGTTCCGGTACCGCATCTCGTCGCTTCCGGCGGGCGGCGACCCGGCCGAGCCGGCCCGGCGCGGCTGGGCCGCATGCGACCCGCTGTACGTGAGCGCCGCGTACGCGAGCGCCGGCTCGGGCCCGCTCCTCCGCAAGGACTCCGGCGTGTTCATCGCAGATCAGGGCGTCGCGGTCGTTGGCGTGAAGCCGGCGGACGACCGCACCGGCGCGGTGCTGAAGCTCGCCGACGTAACTGGCACGGGACGTGCCGTGGCCGTCTGGCCGGGGGCGTACCGGTTCCAGGCCGCCCGTCGCACGAACTTCGTCGAAATGAACGGCGACCGGGTTCCCGTCGCGCCGGACGGCCACGCGACCATCGATCTTCCCGCGTGGGGCACCGCGGCGCTGCGACTCTTTACACCGCGGGAGGGGGCCGATTAACTATCGCCCTATGACCAAGCCGACCACGCTGGGTGAGCTGAAACAAACCGAGTGGGCGAGTCCCGCGCGGGTCCACCGGACCGTGAAAGACGAGCTGCGCGAGAATCTGATCTGTCTGCTGGAGAACGGCTCGCCGTTGTTCCCGGGAATCGTGGGCTACGAGGACTCCGTCATCCCGCAGCTCGTGAACGCCGTCCTGTCGTGCCACAACTTCATCCTGCTGGGCCTGCGGGGCCAGGCGAAGAGCCGTATCCTGCGCCAGCTCGTCACGCTGCTCGACGAAGAGATTCCGATTCTTTCGGGGAGCGAAGTGAACGACAACCCGTTCGCGCCGATCTCGAAGTTCGGCCGCGAGCTCGTGGCCGAACACGACGCCCGGACGCCGATCGCCTGGCTGCCGCGCGACTCGCGCTTCGTGGAGAAGCTCGCCACGCCCGACGTCACCATCGCCGACATCATCGGCGACGTGGACCCCATCAAGGCGGCGCGGGGCGGCCACCTCTTGTCCGACGAGCTGACCATGCATTTCGGGCTCTTGCCCCGGGCGAACCGCGGTATTTTCGCCATCAACGAGCTCCCCGATCTGGCCGGCAAGATCCAGGTGGGCCTGTTCAACATCATGCAGGAGGGGGACGTTCAGGTGAAAGGCTATCCGGTCCGCCTCAACCTCGACGTGGCGCTCGTCTTCACGGCCAACCCCGAGGACTACACGGCCCGCGGCAAGATCATCACGCCGCTCAAGGACCGCATCGGGTCGGAGATCGTCACCCACTACCCCCACACGGTCGAGCTGGGCGCGGCGATCACGCGCCAGGAAGCCTGGCTCGAGCGCACCGGGCGCCCGGTCAAGCTGCCCGACTTCGTGGCGGAGCTGATCGAGCGGGTGGCCTTCGAGGCGCGCGAGGACAAGCGGGTGGACCGCCGCTCGGGCGTTTCACAGCGCCTCCCGATCAGCGTGCTGGAGAACGTGGTGTCGAACGCGGAGCGTCGCACCGTCACCACCAAGGAAAAAACGGTGGTCCCTCGCATCTCGGACATCTACGCCGCGCTGCCTGCGATCACGGGCAAGCTCGAGCTCGAGTACGAGGGCGAGCTGCAGGGTCCCGAATCGATCGCCAAGGACCTGATCCGACGCGCCGCCGGCAAGACGTTCGAGGCCCGGGTGGGCGGCGCCAACGTGGACGACATCGTCCACTGGTTCGACGAAGGTGGGGCGCTCAAGATCTCCATGGACGAGCGCTCGGAGAGCTGCCTCAAGGGCTTCAGCGTCGTGCCCGGCCTGCTCGACCTGGTGGACCAGGTGGGCCTCGCCGCCAAGAAGGACCCGGGCACCATGGTCGCGGCGTGCGAGCTGGTGCTCGAGGGGCTGGTGGCCGAGAAGCGGATCTCGCGCAACGAGGAGCTGGGCTACGTCCGCGCGCGCGCGGAGCCGAAGGGGCCCGGGTACGGGAAGACCGGCGGCGGAGGACCGAACCTCTTCCAGTAAGCAGTCCCTCGTCGGGCGACGTATCTTCTCGGCGTCTCCCCTCTCGGAGCTGCCATGGGCAAGCTCGTCGGCGCCGGTGTCCTGCTCGTCATCGCGTTTTCCCTCCTCCTCTCCGCCGCCGCCGTGCGCGCCCAGCGCCCGGGCCCGATCTCCAACCTGCTGCGCGTCGCCGGCTACGCGGTCGGGGTGCTCGCCGTCCTGCTCGCGACCGGGTCGACCATGGTCGTGATCGACCCGGGCGAGGTCGGGGTGCGCCACGCCTTCGGCTACGTGGACCCGGGACCGCTGCTCGCCGGCATCCGTCTCGTGCCGCCGTGGTCCTCGATCGAGCGTTACTCGACCCGCGAAGAGCAGTGGCCCACGCGCGGCGAGCAGACCGAAGCGATCGAGGCGCTGTCGAGCGAGCAGATGGGGATGCACGTCGAGGTGGCGATCCGCTGGCAGATCGATCCGATGCAGGCGCCCAAGATCTTCACCGAGATCGGCGATGAGAACCAGATCCGCGGCGCCGTGCTCAACGCCATCCGCAAGGGCGTGCGCGACGGGATCGTGCAGTTCTCGATCAACGACATCTCTAAACGGACCCAGATCGCCACCACCATGGAAGCCCTGGTGGACTCCGCGCTCGTCACCACGCCGCGCGCGGGCGGCGGCAAGTTCCGCATCGCCACGGTCACGGCGTTCTTCCTCCGCGACCTGCAGCCGCCCGCTCAGGTCGTGCAGGCGATCAACAACAAGATCGCCCAGGAGCAGCAGATCGAGACGGAACGCCACCGCGTCGAGGTCGCCCGCCTCCAGACCGAGCAGCAGCGGCTGTTGAACCAGACGCTCTCCCCCGAAGCGCTCACGAAACAGTGGATCGAGGTCCTGCACGACATGAAGACCTCCAACAACCTGATCATCTTCGTGCCGACGGAGGGCGGACTGCCACTGCTCAACATCAGCGAGCTGCGCAAGAACCTGAAGCACTGAGATGGCGCCGCCGGTCATCACGATCACTCGGCAGTATGCCTCCGGCGGCTCGGAGGTCGCGCGCCTGGTGGCGGCGGAGCTCCGCTGGGACGTGATCGACAACGAGTTCGTGGACGAAGTCGCGCGACGGGCGGGGCTGCCCGCCGATGCCGTCGCCCAGCGGGAGGAGCGGGCGGCAGGACTGCTGGAGCGCCTGGCGCGCACGCTCGCGGCGGGGTCCCCTGAAATGTTCATCGCGACCGCCGGCGCCCCGCGCGTCGAGCCGGACGAAGCGGCGATCGTCCAGCTGACCGAGCGCGTGATCGCCGAGGCGGCGGCGCACGGCCGGATCGTCCTAGTGGGCCGGGGCGCTCAGGCGGTGCTCGCGCAGCGGCCTGACGCGCTGCACGCCTACGTTGTCGCCGGGAAGGCTTGGCGCATGCAGCTCGCGGTGGAGCGCCTGGGAGTGAACCCGGCGGAGATGGCGAAGGTCGTTGACGAAACGGACCGCCGGCGCGACCAGTACGTGAGGACCTACTACGGGCGGCATCGCCAGGACGTGGCGAACTACGACATAGTGGTGAACACCGAGAAGCTGGGCATCGACGGGGCGGCGGCGCTGGTGGTGGCCGAAGCGCGCAGGAGAAAGTGGGGGTGAGGAAACGAGCCGGCGCTAGGCGGTCCTCCGCAGCGCCGGCACCCGCCAGGCCGCCAGCGCCGTGGCGATCAAACAGCCGGCTCCGCCCAGGGCGATCGCGAAGGGCGCGCCCTTATGCTCCGCGACGAGGCCCGCCTGGAACGCGCCGAGCGGCGCCATACCCACGAAGACGAACGCGTAGAACGCCATCACCCGGCCCCGCAGCTCGTCGGGCACGAGGGTCTGCAGCATGGTGTTGGCCAGCGCGGTGGTCACGATCATCGCGCAGCCGGCCAGGGCCAGGAGCGCCAGAGCCACACCGACGGAACGCGCGGCCGCGAACAGCGCCACCAGCACGCCGAACGCCGCGCCGCCGCCCAGCAACGCCGCACCCTTGCGCACGCGCGGTCCTCTGACGGCGAGCCCCAGAGCGCCGAGCATGGCCCCGATGCCCACCGCCGCCATCAGCAGTCCGTAGCCGCGCGCGTCGGTGTGCAGGACGTCCCGCGCCACCACCGGCATGAGCACGATGAACGGAAAGCCCAGCACGCTGAACACCGCCACCAGCATCACGAGCACCCACACACGCGTGTCGCCCCGGATGAACGCCACGGCCTGACGCACGCCCTCCCAGGCGGTCGTCGGCATGGGCCGCGTCGCGAACGGCGGGAGCCGCATGGCGAGGAGCCCGGCGATCACGGCGACGTAGCTCACGCCGTTCACGAAGAAGCACACACCGACCCCGGCGACGCCAATCAACACGCCCGCGACCGCCGGGCCGACGATCCGCGCGGCGTTGAACATCGAGGAGTTCAGCGCGATCGCGGTCATGAGCTCTCCTTTCCCCACGAGCTCCGCGATGAACGCCTGGCGAGCGGGAATGTCGAACGCGTTGACGATGCCGAAGAACACCGCGAGCACCATCACCTGCCACGTCGTCACCCTGCCGGTCCACACGAGCGCCGCCAGGGCCAGCGCCTCGAGCATTTGTAAGCCCTGCGTCCATACGATGAGGCGGCGCTTGTCCACGCGGTCCACCACGACGCCCGCGTACAGCGTGAACAACAGCACACCCAGGGAGCGGAGCGCCTGGGTCAGGCCCACGGCGAAGGGCGAGTTGGTGATCTCGAGCACCAGCCACCCCAGCGCGACCGATTGCATCCAGGTCCCGATGAGCGAGATGCCCTGACCGACGAGGAAGAGCCTGAAGTTGCGGTGGGACAGCGCTCCGTCCATTGCGGGAAAGCTCGCCGCCGCCCGATATTTGGGGTAGGGAGCCAGATGAAATACACGACGTACAGCCGCTACCTCCCCGAGCTGGCCGACACGGTGAATCTCCAGGCCCTGCTCGATCAGCTCGCCGATTTCCTCCTCCAGTCGGGCTTCGCCGGAGGCGCGTACTCGCATCCGTTCTGGGGCGAGTTCGGCGAGGAAGAATCCGACCGCTCGCTCGACGCCCTGCGGCAGGCGATCCTCCAGGCGCTCATGGACTCGGGTCAGCTGACGCCCGAGATGCTCAAGGTGTTGCGCGGCGAATCGACCGGCGACGCGGCCCGCGACGCCGATCTCGAGCGCCAGCTGGGGGAGCTGCTCGACAAGATCGTTCAGAAGCTCATGGACGAGGGCTACCTGAACGTGACCGAGGCGCCCAAGATGCCCTCGGGCCAGCAGCCGTTATTCGGTCCGGGCGGGATGGCCAAGGAGGCCGCTCAGCAGGTTCAGTTCAACCTCACCGAGAAGGGCATTGATTTTCTCGGCTACCGAACCTTGAAACACCTGCTGGGGAGCATCGGCAAGTCGAGCTTCGGCGCGCATGAAACCGAGCATCTCGCGACCGGCGTCGAGGTCGACGCGGTGAGCAAGCCCTACCAGTACGGCGACACGCTCAACCTCGACGTGAACGCCACGCTCACGAACGCGCTGCAGCGCGAGGGCCTGGGCGTGCCGATCAACCTCGAGTACGATGACCTCATGGTGCACCAGGCCGAGTACCGCTCGTCGTCGGCCACGGTCCTCATGCTCGACTGCTCGCACTCCATGATCCTCTATGGCGAGGACCGCTTTACGCCGGCCAAGAAGGTGGCGCTCGCGCTCACCCATCTGATCCGCACGCAGTTTCCGGGCGACACGCTGCGCGTGGTCCTGTTCCACGATACGGCCGAGGAGATCCCGCTTGCCCAGTTGGCGCGCGCGCAGGTGGGGCCGTACCACACGAACACCGCCGAAGGCCTCAAGCTGTCGCGCCGCATGCTGCTGTCGCAGCGCAAGGACATGCGCCAGATCATCATGATCACGGACGGCAAGCCGTCGGCGCTCACGCTGCCGGACGGCCGGATCTACGTGAACTCGATGGGCCTGGACCCCCAGATCCTCCAGGCCACCTACCGCGAGGTGGCGCTGTGCCGACGCTCCGGGATCATGATCAACACGTTCATGCTCGCTCGGGACCGGAGTCTGGTGGAATTCGTGAAGAAGGTGTCGGCGATCTGCCGCGGGAAGGCCTACTTCACGAACACGATGACGCTGGGGCAGTTCATCCTGATGGACTTCATGCGGCGGAAGACGCGGCGGGTCTCCTAACCCACCTCGCTTGGCGCGGCGAGGCGGCGGCGTGAATCAGCCTGCCATTTTCGGCACCCACGAAGAGAAAACCCTCGCCCAGCTGCGCGACGTAGCGACGCGGGCGGAACGCGTGGCGCTCATGGCCGACGGCCACCTGGGCTACGTCATGCCCATCGGTGGCGTGGCGGCATACCGCAACAAGGTGAGCGTCGTCGGCGTGGGCTTCGACATCGCCTGCGGCAACGCCGCGATCCGCACCGACCGCCACATCGACGACTTCCCCCGACCCGAGCTCGAGCGTCTGGCGGACGAGATCCAGCGTACCATCTCGTTCGGCATCGGCCGCTCGAACCGCGCGAACGACGCGCCCACCGACCACGTCCTGTTCAAGCATGCCGCTTGGGATGCCGTTCCGGGACGCCACGAGCGGGATGGCCTCCGCGCCAAGGCGCGAAGCCAGCTCGGCACCGTAGGCGGCGGCAACCACTACGTGGACGTGTTCGCCGACGAGACCGGGGCCATCTGGGTGGGCGTGCACTTCGGCAGCCGAGGACTCGGCCACACAGTCGCGTCCGGCTTTCTGTCGCTGTCGCAAGGGAAGCAATGGGGCGAGCGCGTGCCGGAGGCGGAGGCGCTGTTCGCGCTCGACCAGCCGCTGGGGCACGACTACTGGCACCTGATGACGCTGGCGGGCGAGTATGCCTACGCGGGGCGCGAGTGGGTGGCGCGTAAGGTGGTGTCCCTGCTCGGCGGCCGGGAGCTCGAGCTCGTTCACAACCACCACAACTTCGCGTGGAAGGAGACCCACGACGGCACGGAGTACGTCGTGGTGCGCAAAGGCGCCACGCCGGCGTTCCCGGGGCAAAAGGGGTTCGTGGGCGGGTCGATGGGGGACGACGCGGTCATCGTCGAGGGCGCCCGTCACGACTCGGCGCTGCAGCGCGCGTCGCTCTACTCCACCGTGCACGGCGCCGGTCGCGTGATGTCACGCACCGAGGCGCGCGGCAAGGTCAACCGGCGGACCGGCGAGTTGATCCGGCCGGGCCGGGTCACGTGGGACATGCTGCGGAAGTGGGTCGGCGGGAAGGGCGTGATCCTGCGCGGCGGCGGGCTGGACGAGTCGCCGCACGCGTATCGCCGGCTGCCGGACGTGCTCGCCGCGCAGGGCGACACCGTCAAGGTGCTGCACACGCTCACGCCGCTGATCGTCGTCATGGCAGGTGAGAAGGAGTTCGATCCTTACAAAGACTAGAGGGCGCGTCCTCTAGACCCCACGACGTACGCCGGAGCGTTATCGACTAGCCACGCCTCCGCCATATGGCTGCTTGACACGTAGGCGACGGGACCGTATTTCAATCTGCAACACCGCCGAAAAAGGCAAACCCGGTGAAAGCCGGGGACGCAAAGCTACGAGGCTACCGCACGCCCTTCGCGTGCCACGCCAGTCGAGCCGCCGAACCTCTTCGCGAGGGTTTCTTTATGCTGTCTCGCACGACGTTGCCCTGCGTACTGACGCTTCTCACCGCGGTCGCGGCCTGCGACCTGCGGCCGCGGTCGAGCATCGGCGTGGACGACCCCGTCACGCAGGTGGTTGTCTCTCCCGACAGCACGATGCTCGATCCTTCGCAAAGCTACCAGTTTCGCGTCTATGGCCGCACCAAAGTCGGCGACAGTGTGCCTGTGTCGGTCCGCTGGACCGCTTCGGCGGGCGTCATCACATCCGGCGGCTTGTACACGGCCGACACGTCGGCCGCCGACGTGGTCGTGACAGCGACCCTCACCAACTCCACGGTCAGCGGCTCGTCGAACGTTAAGAAGCGCCGTGTGATCCAGATCTTCATCAGCCCCAAGGGCATCACGGTGCCCGCGGGCGGTAGCCAGCAATTCGCAGTCTACGGCCGTCGGAACAGCGGCGACAGTGTGAATGTCTCCGTCAGTTATGCGGCGACGGGCGGTACGGTCTCGGGGAGTGGCGCATATACGGCCGGGCAGACCGCGGGGAACTACCGCGTCATTGCCGACCAAAGGGGGGGATCGCTCGCGGACACGTCCGGCCCGCGCAAAT
>Ga0137415_10006233_pt1 | contig 11807 bp, 14 predicted proteins | sample CZODoug3_1_1_16f_FD_183082 | JGI IMG/M metagenome (GOLD analysis project Ga0137415, IMG submission 183082) | Vadose zone soil fungal communities from Angelo Coast Range Reserve, California, USA - CZODoug3_1_1_16fungal (Hybrid Assembly) | ecosystem: Environmental > Terrestrial > Soil > Vadose...
CGTCGATCGTAACGTTGGGATGGCGCCGCGCAAGCTCGGCGGCCATGAGCCAGTGCGTCGTGGCGCGCAGTCCATCGAGGGCGCCAGTGGATGCCAATAGGAATGCGCCGGTGCAGATGGAGGCGACTCGGGCTCCTCGACGAAGGGCCTTGCGTAGAGCGGTCGTGACCGCATCGGGAATGGGTCGGTCGAGGTCGTCGATGCCGGGGACGATAACGGTGTCGGCCCGCGTCAACGACGACAGCCGCCAGGGCACGTGCAGGGTGACGTGCTCAGAGACCACATTCGGTCGCTCGCTGCAGACGCGAATCTCGTAGGCGCGAGCACCCTTCGCGGTCAGGGCTCGGCCCAGAACCTCGCATGGCGTCGCGAGGTCGGCAAGGACGACGCCGTCGAAGGCGACCACTGCGACAAGGTGGCGATCGGAAGGTGTGCGCCGCTTTGGCGAGAATCTTTCGAAAGCTGTCTTTCCTGCCACTAGGCAAGTATGGCCGCAATTCTACGATTGCGCCATGCACCGCGCACTACCCGTCCACGCCTCGGACTATTTCGGGCCCGCCATCGGCGCGCTCGTGTTCATCCTCCTCATGTCGTTCCAGAAGGAGCCTGCCCGTCGAACCTTCAATGCCATCTTGGTCGCGGGCGCCATGGGCGCCTACATCGCCGGCGGATTGGGGTTATGGGAGCTTCCTTTCGCTGCCATCGGGAGCATCGTCACGTACAATGGCCTTCGGTCGTATCGGTTCATCGGCATCGCTTGGCTGATGCACTCGGCCTGGGATCTCGTTCATCACTTCTTCGGGAACCCCATCTGGCCGTTCATGGAAACGTCGTCCTTCGGGTGCTGCATTTTCGATGCGGTCATCGCAGCATGGTTCTTCGCTGGCGCCCCCTCCGTCGTCGAGGTGCTTCGCTCGCGTCACACCCCTGCCGCAGCAGTCGCTTCAAAGAGCAGCCCTTAAAGGCCGCGTCGGACAACAAAGAAAGAGAGAAACCATGACTGACCAAGAGCAGAACAAGAAAACGATCGTCTCCTACTACGAGACCGCGTTCGGCGGAGAGCCGGAAAAGGCCGTCGCTCAGTATATGGGCGCCTCCTACAGGCAACACAACCCGGAGGCGGACGACGGCCCCGAGGCGTTCATCCAATTCGTCCACGCGCTGCGCAAGGCGAACCCGGACCTCAAATTGCTCATCAAGAAGGTGATCGCCGAGGGAGACATGGTCGTCACGCATGCCCACCTCGTGCTCAAACCGGGCGACAGGGGCGTCGCCCTCGCGGACTTCTTCCGTCTCGAGGACGGGAAGGTCGTCGAACACTGGGACGTGATCCAGGCGGTGCCCGAACGATCCGCCAACCCGAACGGAATGTTCTAAGGTTGATATTTGAGCGGCGTTAATGAATCCATCGGAACGTATTGACGAGCTGATCGCAGGACTCACGGACTGGCGAGGCAAAACGCTCGCCAGCCTCCGCAAGACCATCCTCGAGGCCGACCGAGACATCATCGAGGAGTGGAAGTGGATGGGAAGCCCAGCGTGGTCTCACGACGGAATGATCGCGGTCGGCAACGCCCACAAAGACAAGGTGAAGCTCACCTTTTCCCACGGCGCGAGCCTTCCAGATCCCGACGCGCTTTTCAATGCGGGTCTCGACGGCAAGGTGTGGCGAGCGATCGATCTTTTCGAGGGCGACGAGATCAATGAGCGTGCTCTGAAAAAGCTCGTCCGTAGTGCCGTTGATTACAATCAGAGCAAATTGAAAAGGAAAGCGCCTGCGGGCGCTCGAGCGAAAGTACATAAAAGTAAAAAGTGATGAAAGCGGCTTTTCTCACTAATCGCTATACGCGAGGCTTCTTGGCGGCGTTGGCCGCGCTCCAAAGCGAGCCCGGATTGACGCGATTGGGATAGAGCTCCAACATCCGCTCATAAAGCTGACGCGGGGTCGTCGTCGCCTCGTCCAGGCGATTGAAGTCTTGGAGATATTTCCGAGTTTCCCCTATGTTGCTTGGAGCATCGTCGTTCCCGGGTACTTTGTGCCCGGCGATCACGGTCCGTGGCTTCAAGGACTCGAGCTTGTCGAGGGAGGCCATCCATTCGAGCCGGCTCTGGTTGTCGGTCTCGGCAAGAAAGGGATGAATTCCATTGTAGACAACGTCGCCGCCAACGATCAAGCCAATCGAGGGGACGTACAGGCACGTCGAGTGCGCCGTGTCGGTCCGCCCTGCGTTCAGCACGACGAGCTTCTGTCCTTCCAATTCGAATTCATGGTCGTCGAGCGCCCCGGCCGCGAGAAGACGATCGGGAATCTGGCCGGGAAAGAGTTTGCGCCAGAATGTCTCCACCCGCCCCGACGATAGATATTCCTTCATAGCCTGGACGACCTCGGGGGTCGCAACCGCCCTTGCATGCGGGAAACGGTCGAGCAGCGGTGCGAGTCCGAAGAAATGATCGCCGTGTCCGTGGGTGATGTAGATCGTGGTCAGATTCTTTCCGCTCGAGACGACCCAATCGACCAACGTCTTCGATTGCTCCGTCGTGAGAAACGTGTCCACGAGCACAGCGTCGTGCTCCCCGTAAATAAGCGTCGACGAATTGGCTACCCACGCCAATTCTTCCTTTCCGGGCGGCAAGTCGCGCGTAAGGCCAGGGCGCTTGATCGTGAGCACATCCCAGTGCAAATCCTTTTGAGTGGGCGTGGCCGCTGCGTTGGCGCCTGCGGTCGTAGCTGCACTTGCTGCGGTTGGTGCGGTTGGTGCGGAGCCTGCACATCCCAATGAAAGAGCGGCCAACGTAAAGGTCGCTGCGAAAAACGTCGTTTGCATGTTCAATGTCCTCCGTGCTGCTTCTCGTTGGCTCGCGCCTAGTCACGAACTTTCCCGTTTGCCGTGGTGAGCGGCATCTTCGCAATGCGTGCCATGAGACGCCGCATGGCCAGGGCATCCTCCGCGCCAAATTCCTTCTCGAACTGCTTTTGTGCCTTTAGCCAGTACGGTTTGCTTTCCTTTTCGCGCTGGCGCCCCAGTCCCGACAAGTCGACCTCCCGCTCCCGCCGGTCCACACGACCCACTTCGATCGTAACGAGACCATCGCGTTCCAGAGGCCGCAAGTTATGCCCAATGGTCGCCCGGTCCATGGTCAGCAGCTCGGCGAGCGCCGCCATCGTCATGGGTCCCTTGTTGGCGAGCAGATTCAAGATCGAATATTGCGTAGCCCGCATATTCGACTCCGCCATGCACGCGTCGTAAAAGCGCGTCAGGTTGCGTGCAGCCCTACGAACGGCGGTGTTGTTGCACACGCCGGGGACGACATCGTCCTTTGACGATCCAGAGCCTCGATACATGGTCCGTAAGATAGGGGCACATGAGACTATTTCAAGACCGCCGTGAAAAAAAACGATGAGCTGTTGTTGTCCACCTCATCAGTGGCGGAGCGCGCTACTGAACCGTATTCCGAGAAGCTCGCACTATTCCAGGTCATCGCACGCGACGCTTACGCATGCAGTCATGAGTCGATCGGCGAGCATTCGTGTCCGCACGACAACTTCGATCAAATTATGAATGGACGCGTCGATTTATTCCGTGTGGCGATCCGTGTCCCGATTTGAATCGGCGCGACAAACGACGTGACAAGCGCAAAGTACCTGGATACGTTTTCGCGCCGGACTGCGAAGGATGCGGAGCGCCCGCGAACCCATGGCGCGCGTCGCGTCTGATCTATGTCCACGATGTTCACGTAGTTCACCGAGAGGAGAGCTCGAATGACGCGTATATTGAAGTCGTTGTGTGTGTTTGCCGTGGGCGCGATGGTCGGGTGTTCGGGAGAGACAACCGATCAAGGTGCAACGAGCACCGAGGAAGCTTTGGAGCCGGAATTTTCCTCGATTCCCCAATTGCCGCATTCCGCGGCTTGCGCCAATCCGAACGCGCGGTTTCAATGCAAGGCGCGCGTTCGCTCGGAGACCATGGAGGGCAAGTTCACGGCCTTCGCCACGCCGAGCGGCTTCGGGCCGGCCGATCTGGCGAGCGCATACAAGATCGACACCACCCGAAACCCGGGTGCGACCATCGCCATCGTCGACGCCTTCGGCTACCCGAACGCGGAGAAGGATCTGGCCACCTACCGCAGCCAATTCGGTTTGGCTCCGTGCACCGTCGCCAGTGGCTGCCTGCGGATCGTGAACGACCAGGGAAAGACGTCGCCGCTGCCGCCGGCGCCCGCCGCGAATGACGACTGGACGGTCGAGGCCGCGCTCGATCTCGACATGGCTTCGTCCGCATGCCCGAACTGCAAGCTCATTTTGGTGCAGGCCCAAGATGACGTGAGCGATTCGCTGTTCGTGTCCCAACAGACCGCGGCCACTCTCGGCGCGACCGTCATCAGCGATAGCTGGGGCGGTTCCGATCCGACGCCGAGCCAGGAGGAGCATTTCTTCCAAGTCGGCGGAAACGTCGGCATCTTCGTTTCGTCGGGCGACAGCGGCAACACCGGCGCCACGCCCGATTATCCGAGCACCTCGGCGTTCGTCACCGGCGTGGGCGGCACCTCGCTCACCCGATCGACGACCGCCGCACGCGGCTGGACGGAGAGGGCGTGGAGCGGCGCGGGCAGCTCCTGCAGCAATCAAATCGCCAAGCCGAGCTTCCAGACCAGCAGCGCATGCGCGCGGCGCGCGGCGGCGGACATTTCGGCGGTCGCGGACCCGAACACGGGCGTCGCGGTCTTCAACACCGGCCCGTCGGCCAACGGCTTTATCGTCGTCGGCGGCACCAGCGCGTCGTCGCCCTTCGTCGCCGGCGTCTATGCGCTCTATGGCAAAGGCGGCGTCGGTCCGTCCTTTTCTTATGCGAACCCGACGAAATTCTTCGACGTCACCACGGGCACGAACGGTCGTTGCAGGAACGCGCTTTGCCGAGCGGGCACCGGCTGGGACGGCCCGACCGGCAACGGCACGCCCAACGGCACGGTCTTTGGGCAATAGCCAATAGTCGTTTTGCGTTGCGTGTAGCGGGGGCTCGTTCGCGGACGGGCCCCTGTTTTTTCATTTCTTTCGGCAGGCCGCAAATGTGCGCATCTCTCCATCCCTCGCCCCGGCACCCACCCGACATTTCGATCACTTGGCGTAGTAGTTGGCCGTTCCGTCGATCCAGTCCTGGCGCTGGGGCGTGAAGACATCGACGTCGATCGTATCCTCGGTGAAGACGAATTCATGCGGCACGTTCGGCGGAAAGATCATGATGTCGCCCGCCTTCAGGACGTAACGCTTGCCTTGCGAGTAGACTTCGCAGGCTCCTTTGGTGATCCACGTGATCTGCTCATTTTCATGATGATGCAGCGGGACGGCGGCACCTTTCTTCGCAGTCCATCGAACGAAGGTCGAGCGCGTGCCGTGGAGATATTGTCGCTGCAATCCGGGCGATATCTCTTCTATTGGCTGGGCGGCAAGCTCGTAGAGCTGAGGGGTCATCGCCGAATGAGCGCTGATGTTCGGCACGATGCCTCGACCGGAAGCATCGGTGCCGTCGCCGGACGAAATGAGCGTCGGTGCGCCGATGGGTGGCATCGTGGGCGCATGAGTACTGGCACAGCCGCAGGCCACGGCCATCCAGGCTGAAACGGCAGCGAGCCTCGAGCTGCTCCTCGTGAAAATCGTCACCGAGACGCTCGAATGCCGAGCAGCCCGGGGTGTGCAGGCTTTCCGCCCATCGCATTGGCGAAGGCGAAGTTGGTCGTGACCAACGTGGTGCCATTCCAACCGAGGCTGGCGGGGAAATCGACGGCGGTGCCCCCCGCGACCAGGTCGACGGTCCCGTTGTTGGTGAGTCGAACGATCTTGTTTTGGCGATTGACGGCGATAATCAAATTACCGTCCCCGTCCGTGACCAGGCCGTCAGCCCCACTGAGCGCCGCGCAATCCGGGCCTGCCGTGGCCTCCGCCGGTCCCGCCGTGCCATCGGCTCGAATGGCGAAGCGGACGACCGAACCCTTGTCGGTATTCGTCGCATAATAAGCTCCGTCCTTGGCCACGAGACCATTGGCGCCGATGTCGAACCCATTGCCCGATCCGCCGCACGCGTTCTGGTCCCCCAGGAGCAGCGGGCTCTTGACCCATGTCGAGACGGCGCCCGAGGGGTCAATCTTGTAGATGGCACCAGCGGCCGAATCGGTCACGAAGAGCGTGCCTGCCGCATTGAATAGGAGGCCGTTCGGAAAGACCATATTGGAGTCTTTGGCGAACAACGTTCCTTGCCCTCCGGCCGCGGGTATGCGGTAGATGCCGGGCTGCACGGTCGGATCGAAGGATACGAGCGCCGCGTAGAGCATCCCGTCGGAGCCGAAGGTGAGGCCGCTCAGGAAACCTTTGCCTGCCGGTGGCTTAGGGACGCTCGCAAACGGAGCCGACTTGCCGCTACGAAGATCCACTTTCGCAATCTCGCCGAGGGGGGCATAACCGGCATACGCGAATCCATCCTTGACCGTCACGCCTTCCGGCAATTGGCCTGCCGCAGGGTCGAATTTTGCGACCATCTCGGTGGTCCACGCGGAGCCGTGGGACCACCCATCGGCCGCCGGTGCTCGGAGCTCTGCAGGCCGTCGATGCCAGCACGAAAAGGCACGAAAATGCCATATTCAATTTCGTATTCATGAGTACTCCTCGATGGGCGACGTCATTCGAATGACGACGGAGAAGCTGGAGCATGAGCTCGAACAGCCTCGCGATCAATTCCCCGTCCGTCGTAGCTCTTGTGACCACAGTTCACAAATGAACAGGGTGTAGTTCTCATCGTGACGGCCGGCGGCGTTCCGTCCGCGCGCGCTTTCGGAACGATGGGGATCCCAATATGAGCCGATCGCTATTTCCTCTTCAACACGACGGGGCCCGCCAGATTTTCCAGTCCCGGCTTTCCTTGCAAAAACGTCGTAATCTGCTTCGAATCGTCGACCGTCGCTGACGACCAGACTTTGCCCGTCGTGCCGATCGTGCAAGCTCCCTGATTGAATGTCGTTGTGACGACGATGTACGGGAAGCGCGGGGCAGGGGGGGCCTTGCAGTCGCAAAACACGCCCTTGCTCGTCGAAGTGCATAGGAAGCCGAGGCACCAAGCCCACGACGGCGTGTCTTTACCGGGGTCATCGCATACTTGGTAGCTCTCGACTGGATAATACCGAGACTGCAAGGTGCTTCCCGACGCGGGAATGCACGCCGACGCGGCGGTCGTGATCGAATACCTGGTATCGAGGAAGCAATTGCATGAATAGCCGCCTCCGTCTTTGGCTTCGCACTTTGCTGTCGTGCAGTTGGCAAAATTGCCCGCGTCGCAATAGACGAATTCAGCGCCGGCATCGCTCGACGAGCTCGCGGCATGGCTCGAGGACGACAGCTCGGCGCCCGCGGGCCGCGCCGATGGGCAACCAAATGCTGCAGACGACAGGGTCGCGAGCAATGCGAAGCAAACCTTCCTATTCATGGTCCCCTCCCCGGAGCGCGGCGATTGCAGTGGGCAGGCACGCTGACCACTGCCCGGTGCAGCGTACCGCGGATCCGTTCCCGCGCCACATCGGTAAATTGCGGATGTGAAGCGGACTCCCATCTGCTTATTTGGGTAATGTAGGCGTGATGCTTCGTGGCACTACGGTGGGTTGGCGGGGGCTTGGCCATCGGAAGGGTTCCCCCAGCACGTGGGACTCCCGTCCTGTCGCAACGCGCACGCGAAGTCCAGACCCGCGGAGACTTGCTGGAAGTTGCCCGGAGGTGGCGACGCCTGACTCACATCGTTCCTTCCCCAACAAGCCAGGGTGGCATCTGGTTTTACCCCGCAGACGTAGCCCGCACCCGCGGAGACTTGCAGGAAATTCGGAGTAGGCGGCGACAACTCTCCGAAGCCGTCGTTACCCCAGCAAACCACGGTGCTGTCGGGGTGCAGTCCGCAGCTGTGATTGTTACCCGCGGCGACCTGCTGAAATGTTCCGGGAGGTGGCGACAGCTCACCAGAGAAATTGTATCCCCAGCACGCGACGGTGCCGTCCGGGTGCACTCCGCAGGAGTGGTCGAAGCCACAGGAGATCTGTTGAAATGTGTCGGTCGGCGGTGACGACTCGCCGTGGCCATCGTATCCCTTGCAGACCACGTGGCCGTCTTGGAGGATCCCGCAGGTGTAGCCGTCGCCCGCGGAGACTTGCCGGTATGCGCCGGCGGGCATGGAAGTCTCGCCGTATAGATCTTGGCCCCAGCACGCCATGCTGCCGTCTTGGCGGATCGCGCAGGTATGGTAGTTACCCGCGGCGATCTGTTGGAATATGCCCGTCGGCGCCTTCAGCGCGCTGTTGCCGTCCCAGCCCCAGCAGACAATGGTTCCGTCTGTTTTGATACGGCACGCATGGTCAGCACCGGCGCTGATGCTCCCGTAGTCCGAGACGCAGGCCTCGCCCACGGCATGAAAGCCATCGTTGCACGCGAGCTTGCATTGACTCGCGACGCAGGTCGCCACGCCGTTGGCCGTGGGGCACGGGTGGTCGCACGACCCGCAGTGATTGGCATCCTTCGTCGTATCGACGCACGCCCGATTGCAGGTGCTCGTACCCGTGGGGCAGCTCGCGATGCACGCTCCGGAGGAGCAGACCAGGCTCGCCCCGCAAGGCGTGCCGCACCCGCCGCAGTGGGCGGGGTCGTTCGATGTGTCGGTCTCGCACCCGTCTGCGGCGCTGGCATTGCAGTCGTTGTATCCCGTCGCGCATTGCCCCACCGCGCACGCGTTTGCGACGCAGGCTGGGCTCCCGTGTGCGATGGAGCACGGATTACAGCTCGCCGCACCGCATCCGTGCTGCGGGTCGCTGACGGATACGCAAAGTGCCTGGCAGCGCTTTTGCGCTTCACTGCAAACGCCGCTGGCGCCGTCGGACCTTTCTGCAGAGTCCACGTCCTGTGCGTCCAAAGCGTCGCCGGCATCTTGCCCCAGCGGTCGATCGGCATCCACGCCGAGGAGCGCACCACATGCCGGGAGCAGCGCTGCGGCGATACTGAGGAGCAGTCGCGATGTCGCAAGGAGGGGCGATGTCCGGATGTCTCGCTTCATACGCTGGAAGTTCGACCGTTTCCCGCGAGACGTTGCGCGATTTTCGCGCCAGAGCATCTGACTCCGTCAGAAGTTGGATCCGTCTTGGATCCGTCGGCGTAACGGATACCGCGCGACTCTTCACGGGAGCCCGGGAAGAGAGATCCTCCGCGGCCGTGACGTCGAGCTTGGACACCACCGGGCGGCGCGGGTGCGTGACGCCGGGCCGTTGATCTCGTATCCTTTGCCATGCTGGAACTCCGACCCACCTGCGAGCACTGCAACAAAGCGTTGCCTCCCGAATCCGTCGAGGCGCGCATCTGCTCGTTCGAGTGTACGTTCTGCGCGGCGTGCGCCGACGTGCTCCTGCGCAACGTGTGCCCGAATTGTGGCGGTGGCTTCTGCCCCAGGCCAATTCGGCCCGCCAAGAACTGGCGTGGCGGCAACGAGCGGACGACGTATCCTGCGTCCGAGGTCGTGAAGCATCGCCCGGCGGACCTCGACGACCATGCGCGGTTCTCAGCGGAAATCGCGAAGCTCGCGCCAGCGGAGCGGTGAATGGTTGTGTTCGAAGACGAGAGACCCGTGGCGTATGCTCGCGCCATGAAAAAAGGGACGTCGTTCTCGTCGTGGTCGTCGTTCGCCTTGCGGCAGGCTGCCGCCGGCGCAGTACTGGTTGCGTCCGTGGCTTCGGCCGACTGCATGGCCGCGAGCTCCGTGCCGCCGGCGGTGCCCATGCGCGCGCTCGATCAGGATATTCAGGCGGTGCGTCCGAAATTGGTCACTTGGCGGCGAGACATTCACAGCCATCCCGAGTTGTCCGGGCAGGAGGTGCGCACTTCCAAGTTGGTCGCGGACCATCTGCGTGCGCTCGGTCTCGAGGTCACGACAGAGGTGGGAGGTCACGGCGTGGTCGGCCTTCTTCGAGGTGCGCGGCCGGGCAAGGTGGTCGCGTTGCGCGCAGATATGGACGCCTTGCCGGTGAAGGAAACGACAGGACTGCCGTTTGCGTCGACTGTCGTGGCGCCCTACATGGGCGGCGAGAGTCCGGTTGCGCATGCCTGCGGGCACGATGGCCACACGGCCATCTTGATGGGCGTGGCCGAGGTGCTCGCGCATGAGAAGGCGCGAATGGCCGGTACAGTGAAATTCATCTTTCAGCCGGCAGAAGAAGGTGTGCCCGAGGTGCCGAACGGCTCCACTCCGGTCTTCGGAGCGCGGGCCATGGTTGCGCAAGGAGTGATGGAGCATCCGAAGGTCGACGCGATTTTCGCGCTGCACATCGTGCCCATGATGCCCGCCGGAGTCGTGGGTTATCGGCCCGGTCCGATCCTGGCGAGCGGCGATTCGTTCGAGATTCAAATCGAAGGAAAGGGGACGCACGGCGCTGTGCCTTGGAAAGGGGTCGATCCCATCGTGGCCTCGGCGCAAGTGGTCGTGGATTTGCAAACCATCGTGAGCCGGCAGCTCGATATCAGCCGAGAGCCGGCGGTCATTTCCATTGGATCCATTCACGGGGGCAATCGCTCGAACATCATTCCGGAGAGTGTGAAGATGCAGGGAACGCTGCGCACCTTCGACGAAGGAATGCGCGAGGACGCCAAGCGGCGCATCACCGCCATGACCGAAGCGGTGGCCACCGCCAACGGCGCCAAGGGCACGGTGCAATTTGCGAATCCCGGATATGCGGTGACGAGCAACGACGAAAGCCTGACCGAGCGCGTCGTTCCCGTGCTGCGCGCGGCGACCGACGGAAAATTGGCTATTTCGCCCAAGGTGAGCGCGTCCGAGGACTTTTCCGAATATCAAAAGATCGCACCGGGCGTATATGTGTTTCTGGGCGCGACGCCCAAAGGCAAGACACCGGCGACCGCCGCATCGAATCACGCGCCCAACTTCGATTTCGACGAGGATGCCCTGCCCGTCGGCGTGCGCGTGCTCAGCGCGCTGGCTTTGGATTATCTCTCCAGGTAGCAGAGGTCGGAACGGCTTGAACTGCGTCAGCGGGGGCGCTCGGCCATCCACATGCGAAAGGTGCTCACGAGAATCTGTACTACACGATTGCCCGCACCACGCCGCCGTCGACGCGCAGCGCTGAGCCGGTGGTCGCCGAAGCTTGCTCCGAGCAAACATAAACCACCATGTTTCCAACCTCCTCGATGGACGCGAAGCGCCGGATGAGCGAACTGGGGCGCATGTTCTTGAAGAATTCCTGTTCCACCTGTTCGACGCTCACGTTCTGCGAGCGCGCCAGGCTGGATAGGAAGGTTTCCACGCCCTCGGAGCGCGTCGGACCGGGCAGCACGCTGTTCACCGTAACCCCGGTGCCGGCCAGTGTTTCCGCCAGGCCGCGCGCGACGGCAAGCTGGGCGGTCTTGGTCATGCCGTAGTGGATCATTTCCGACGGAATTTGCAAACCGGATTCGCTCGAAATGAAGACGATGCGGCCCCAACCACGTTGAGCCATGGCCTGGCCGTAAAGGCGCGCCAGTCGCACGCCACTGAGCACGTTGATGTCGAAATAGCGCTGCCAGTCCGCGTCCGGGATCTCGAAGAAGCCCTTCACGTCGAAGGTGCCGAGATTGTTGACGCCCGGTACCCAATAGGCGTCCATCGTGTTCGCCTTGTCCTTGGCGTCCTCGCCGCGATAGCCCTTGATCTCGACGACGAGGTTCAAGAGGTCGTCGTCGCCGTGCCCGTCATCGACCCGCACGATGAAGTCGGGTAGATACTTCTTCGGCGTGGCGCCGAGCA
>Ga0137415_10006234_pt1 | contig 11806 bp, 9 predicted proteins | sample CZODoug3_1_1_16f_FD_183082 | JGI IMG/M metagenome (GOLD analysis project Ga0137415, IMG submission 183082) | Vadose zone soil fungal communities from Angelo Coast Range Reserve, California, USA - CZODoug3_1_1_16fungal (Hybrid Assembly) | ecosystem: Environmental > Terrestrial > Soil > Vadose...
CCCACGGCAGTTCGCTTACTTCCTTCGCCAACGGCTCCTATAACGGCGGTAGCGTCTCCGGCCTGATCGGCACTGGCTACATCGGCAACAACCGGCCGTTGACTGTCGCTGGCACAACCTGCAACTCGGGTCAGAAGGGCTCGCAGATCCTCAACCCGAATTTCTTCACTCTTGTGGGATACACCCTCGGCACGGTCCCTGCAAACATGGAAAGGCATGGATCCTGCTTTGGTGCCCCAACAACAAACCTTGATGCACAACTGGCCAAGAACTGGCAGATCAAGGAGCGCTATCGGGTCAAGTTCGCGATGGACTTCTTCGATCTCTTCAACCATCCCAACTTCAACAGCAACGGATTGGAAGGCACGGGATACACGCCGGGGACCCTCACCTGCGGCTCGGCTGCATGCGGCCCGTCAAACCCAAGCAGGCTTGTAACCGACCAGAGTAAAGTAACTAACTGGGGAACCGTGTCTGCCTTGCAGGCTGGACGCGGCAACCGGGAGCTGCAATAAAGCCTCAAATTCTCGTTCTAGAGGCTCAACCCAACCAACAACTTCACGGCGGAGCCTTTGTTCAGGCTCCGCCGTTTATTTCCAGTAAAATCGGCCCAGTGTTCCCTCCATGAAGTGCAATTCGCCAAAATCCGTTGACCTTTTGCTATTGCGCGCTTATCGTTCCGCCACCGCCTCCTGCTCAAGCACAGGGGAAAAAGCCCTCGCGCCCACCAGTGGACACCGCGCTCGTGCGCCGCTTGCTCGCCCGACGCCCCATTCCTTCAGATAAGATCGTCGTGCGGATGGCGAGGCCCTTCAAGACCGAGACGCGCTACGTCGTGCGCGTACAGGACGCGACGAACCTCATCGGGAAAAAGGGTGAGGGCGACGTCGGCTTTCTCGTTCCCAAGCCCGCACCGGTCGACACGACGCGTCGCGAACGCCGGCCACCGTCTCCGCCATGACCGATCCGCGACGGCAGTTGCCATCGATCGACGCGCTGCTGGCGGGTCCGGGTGTGGCGCGGTTGCTGGCCGAGCATCCGCGAGGGCTGGTGGTGAAAGCGGCGCGTGAAACGGTGGATGCGGCGCGGGTGAGCGGGGGCGCCACACCGCCTGAGGGGTGGGACGCCGCCGTGGAGGCGGCGGTCGCGCGACTGGCTGTGCCGTCGCTCGCGCCGGTGATCAATGCGACGGGCGTCGTGCTCCATACGAATCTCGGTCGCGCGCCGCTCGCCGGCGCAGCGATCGCGGCGCTCACCAGCGTGGCGCACGGTTACGCGGCGCTCGAATACGACCTCGGCCGCGGGAAGCGGGGATCCCGTCACGCGCACTGTCGTGATCTGCTCGTCGAGCTGACCGGTGCAGCCGATGCGCTGGTCGTGAACAATGCCGCCGGCGCGGTGCTGCTCGCGCTCAGCGCGCTGGCGCGCGGCGGCGAGGCGGTTGTCTCGCGCGGCGAGCTGGTCGAGATCGGCGGGTCGTTCCGGATCCCCGACATCATGGCGCGCTCCGGAGCACGCGTGGTCGAAGTCGGCACCACGAACCGAACTCATCCCAACGATTACGACCGAGCGCTGACGGCGGACAGTAAACTGCTGCTCAAGGTGCACCGCTCGAATTTCCAGGTCACCGGATTCACCGCCGACGTGGCCGTCGTCGAGCTCGCGGAAATGGCGCATGCGCGCGGATTGAGCTGCTTGTACGACCTGGGCAGCGGTCTCCTCGTCGATCTCTCCAAATGGGGCCTGACGGGCGAGCCGACGGTGCCGGAAGCCGTCGCGACAGGCGCCGATCTCGTGGCCTTCAGCGGCGACAAGCTGTTGGGCGGTCCGCAGGCAGGCATTCTCGTCGGCAGTGAGCAGGCGATCGCCGCGTGCCGCGCAGATCCGATTGCGCGAGCGGTGCGCGCCGACAAGCTCACGCTGGCGGCGCTCGAGGCGACTCTGGCGCTGTATCGTGAACCGGAGCGTGCACGAAAGGAGATACCGGTCCTGCGAATGCTTACTGAGGATCTCAGGACGATACAGGCGCGCGCCCAGGCACTCGGCGGCGAGCTGATCGAGGGCGATTCCGAAGTCGGCGGCGGCTCATTCCCCGGAGCAAAGCTCAAGACCTGGCTCGCGGGATTCCCCGACCAACGGCTCGCCGAGAAACTGCGGGCCAACGATCCGCCGATCATTGCGCGCGTCGCCGGCAGTCGCGTGTTGCTCGACGCGCGCACCATTTTCCCGGAACAGGTGGACACGGTAGTCGCGGCCCTGCGTGGCTAGCCGAGCGGTCTTTCTCGATCGCGACGGCACGATCGTCGAAGACCCGGGATTCCTTCATGAGCCGGGCCAGGTCAAACTCCTTCCCGGCGCCGCCGGCGCCATCAAACGGCTCAACGACGGCGGTTTCCTCGTCATTATCGTGACCAATCAATCCGGTATCGCACGCAGCCTCTACACGGTCCAGGACTACGCGGCCGTGCAGCGACGCCTGGTCGAGTTGCTGGAGCAGCAGGGCGCGCACGTCGACGCCGCCTACTTCTGCCCGCATCATCCGCAGTTCAGCGGTCCCTGCGATTGCCGGAAGCCCGGCTCCAAGCTCTTTCAGGAGGCGCAGCAAGCGTTCGACATCGACTTCACGCGCTCCTGGTGGGTAGGCGACCGCCTTGCCGACGTTCAGCCCGCCCGCGTGCTCGGTGGCCATGGGATCTTAGTCACAACGGGGAACGGCAACCTCCACCAGGGACAGGCGCGGGCGGTCCGTGTGATGGTGGTCGCTGACCTGGCGGGTGCGGTGGATGAGATTCTGCGGCCCTTTCAGGGTGTGAAATCACGGTCCCTGATTGTGTAAGGGTTCTCCAACTTGCAAATTGGGCGCGCGTCCTCCTTCTCCCGTTGCTAGGAGCTCTTGTGCGCGCTTCCGCCGCCGCTCTTGCCGCTCTTGCCGCCCTTGCCGTCCCTCTCGCCGCGCAGATCCCCATCCGTGCAGGCCAGACGGTCACGGGCCGGCTCCTGCAGAGCGATCCGAAGTTCTCCGACGGCTCGCACTACAAGATGTATGCGTTCGTCGGAAACAAAGGCGACCCGGTCGCGGTGGATCTGACCTCCGACGACTTCGATGCGAACCTGCTCATCGCCGACGCATCGGGCAACACGCTGGCGCGCAACGACGACAGCGGCGAGAAGTGCAACGCCCGTCTGACCTTTGTGCCGCCGGCAACCGGCAACTATCGGATCTACGCCAATTCGAGTGCCAAAGCGGAGCTGGGTGAGTACCACCTGTCGCTGGCGCCTGGTCGCGCCGCCGCAGCGGCCGACACCGTCTGCCGCGGATTCGGTGCGGTGGCGGGGCTGATCGAGGTCGGGCAAACCATCACGGGCACTCTCACGGCCGAGGATCCCCAGTTCATCACCGGCGATTCCACGTACTTCCAGCGCTGGATCTTGCCGGTCAGGCCGAATCAGGCGTTTACCGTGGACCTCCAGTCCGACGATTTCGATGCCTACTTGATGCTCACGCGCGGCCGCGGTGAGAAGCTCGTGTCGAACGATGACGGCGGCGGCGGCTGTAACGCGCGGCTCGTGTACACGGCGCAGGACGATCATCCGCTGCGCATCCTGGTGAACACGGCGTCGCGGCCCCCCCGCCAGACGGGGCGTTTCACGCTGCGCGTCTCCGATGGTCAGGCGGCCGTCGAGACGAAAGGCAACTGTCGCTTCACGGCGACTGCAAGCGCGAGCGCCCCCTCCGCCCCTCCCGCCGCCGCCCCCGCCGGTCAGCCGTTGCAGCAAAAGGTCTCGAACGTCTCCCAATCGTCAAGCTCGGCGATGCCGACGATCCGAGTCGGGGAAAGCATCAACGGTGCGCTCACGGCCAGTGACTCGCTCTATCCTGACACGAGCTACTTCAAGCTTTATCAGTTCACCGCGCCGGGACCGAGCGATACGATCACGATCGATCTCTCATCCGACGATTTCGATCCGGTGTTGATCGTTCGTGGCGAGGACCTGGAGAACTCCCTCATCAACGACGATGGTGGACCGGGCTGCGCATCGCGTATCGTGCGCGCGTTCCCGAGCCGGGGACCCTACCGCATTCTCGTGAACACGACGAATACGCCCAAGCGGCAGACCGGCAACTTCACGTTGTCGATCACGCGCGGCGCCAAACCGGTTCAGGAGCACGGCAACGCCGATTGTCATCCACCGCCGGGCACCGGGGGCGGAGCGGCGAGCGGCACGCCGAGCCGAGCCAGCGCGCATGCGATCGACGTCGGCCAGTCGCAGCAGGGCCGGCTGTCCACCAGCGACGTGCTGCTCAATCACGACAGCACGTACGCGCAGGCCTGGACGATTCAAGCTCGCGCCGGCCAGACGGTCACGATCGACCTCGAGTCGGATGACTTCGACGCCTATCTCTTCCTGCGCGGCCCGGGCATCTCGGGTGGGCGCGACTTCCAGGACGACGATTCGGGCGGCGCCTGCAACGCGCGCCTCACGGCCACGTTCCCGCAGGACGGCGAGTACGAGATCGTCGTGAATACGCAGGACCACTACAAGACGGGCGCGTTCACGTTGAGCGTCACCAGCGGCTCGAAGCCGAAGTCGGTCGCTCGTTGCTCTCGCACTAGTCAGTGACCAAGCCGGTTCGTGTCGCCGTGCTCGTTTCGGGCGGTGGCACGAACCTGCAGGCCCTCCTCGATCAGGTTCACGATTCTCCCATCGCACGCGTTGCGCGCGTGATCTCGAACCGGCCCGACGCCGGTGCGTTGCAGCGCGCCCGCCGAGCCGGCATCCCGACGACCGTACTGCGCGATCCCTCCGATACGCAGGAGCTGCTCGCTGCCCTCGGCGACGCGCACCTCATCGTGCTCGCCGGGTACCTGAAGCTCGTGCCCGGAGCGGTGGTGTCGCGATTTCGCGGCCGGATGATCAATATCCACCCCGCATTGCTGCCCGATTTCGGCGGTCCCGGCATGTACGGTCACCGGGTGCATGAGGCCGTGCTCGCGAGCGGTGCCAAGGAATCGGGCGCGACGGTACACTTCGTCGACGAAACATTCGACCGCGGCGCGATCATCGCGCAGGAACGGGTACCGGTGCTGAAAGGCGACACGTCCGAGACGCTTGCGGCGCGGGTGTTGGAAGCGGAGCACCGACTTTTACCGAGAGTGGTTTTGGACCTCGCAAGGAGCATAGCGTGAACGTGCTGCTGATCGTGCTGGCGCTGCAGAGCCCAGAGAGCCTCGCAATCCGTTTCTCCGGGATGACTGCGATCACGGGTTACGAGCAAGCGATGACCGACAGCCTGCTGGCGCTGCTGCCCGGCAGCACGCGCGATCGCATCGGCAACGTCACGCTCACACTGGGCCGCGGCAGTCCGAAGCGGTTGATCGCCTGTTCGCTCGATGAAGTCGGCTACGTCGTCGGCAATATCACGGACGACGGATATCTGCTGCTGCGCCGCGTTGGCGTATCGCGGACGAACGCGTTGTTCGATCAGCAGCTCGAGGGCCATCGCGTCACGGTGTTCGGGCGGCGTGGGCCCGTGCCCGGCGTCGTCGCCGTGCGCTCGACGCACCTGACGCGCGGCCGACCTGGGGGGGCGGCCAACGATCCAGCCTTCACTGTGGACAACGCGTACGTCGACGTCGGCGCGACCTCGCGCGACGAAGTGCTCGCGCTCGGTGTGGACGTGCTCACGCCGGTTTCGCTGACGAAACGCCCGGAACGATACGGCGACCGCGCCGGACTCCTCGCCGCGCCCAATGCCGGCCGGCGTGCCGCGTGCGCCGCGCTCGCGTCAGCCGCTCTTGCAAAACCGCGCGCGCGCGGCAGCGTCGTCGTGGCGTTCACCGTGCAAGGGCTCTACGCCGACACTGCTGGATTGAACACGGTCAAGAACGTCCAAGGTCCGTTCGACGCGAGTCGGCAAGTCTCCCTTCCCGTCAAGTTCCCGGACACCGCCGTAGAAACCGTTTCCCTGCACGAGGTCGATGCGTTGCTTACGGATATCGTGCGCTGGATCGGAGGCCCACAATGATCCTCGCGCTCGTGTTGGCACTTCAGGATACCAGCCGTATCGCGGAGGCGCAGAGCGTGGTCGCGCCGCTCATCGAGAGCTACGGAGTCTCGGGCGCCGAAGGCCCCGTGCGCGGCATCGTGCAGCGCCTCCTGCCGAGCTGGGTGAAGACCGAAACGGACACCGCGGGCAACCTGTGGGTGCGCGTCGGCCAAGGCGACGCACCCGTAGTCATCGTGGCCCACATGGATGAGATCGGCTTCCGCGTGGACTCGATCCTTTCCGATGGATCGCTCGCGTTGCGGCCGCGGGGCGGATTCTTCGGCTCGCTCTTCGAAGCAAAGCCCGCGCTGATCCACGCAGATCGCGGCGACATCCCCGCCATCTTCCTGCCGCGCGACACGGGCTTGACGCGCCACGCCGCGCCGCCGCTGCGCGCGAGTGTCGGCGCGACGACTCGCGCGGGCGCGGAATCGCTGGGAGTGCGAGTCGGTCAGACAATCACGATGCCGAAGCAGTACGTGCGGCTGGCGGGCACGCGCGCGACCGGCCGGTCGTTCGACGATCGCATGGGGTGCGCCGCGCTCCTGCTTGCATTAAGGAGATTGGACCGTTCAAAGCTGCGCCATCCAGTAGTCTTCGTCTTTAGCGTCCGCGAAGAGATCGGCCTCGAGGGCGCGGCCGCCGTCGCCCGCCAGCTCGGCACCACGGTGCGGCGTGTGCACGCGATCGACACATTCGTATCGGCCGACTCGCCGCTCGAGCCCCAGAACTTCGCGGTGGCGCGGCTCGGCGCGGGAGCCGTGGCGCGAGCGCTCGACAATTCGTCGATCACGCCGCCCGCCTACGTCGATTCCCTCGCGCAGCTCGCCCGCGCCCGCGGGATCGCATTCCAAATCGGCACGACCAACGGCGGCAACGACGGCTCGATGTTCACACCCTACGGCGTCATCGACGTCGCCATGGGCTGGCCACTGCGCTACTCCCACTCCCCCGCCGAGGTCATCGATCTCAAGGACCTGGTGAGCCTGGCAGACATCGTGCGCGCGGTCGCTGAGGATTGGTGAGGGCTCTTCTATCAGTTTCAGATAAGCGGGGCCTTGTGGAGTTCGCCCGAGAGCTGGTGAAGCTCGGCTGGGAGATCGTCTCGACTGGCGGCACCGCCGAGGCTCTACGGCGTGAACAGGTCCCGGTAATTGGCATTGAGGACGTGACTGGGTTCCCGGAGATGATGGATGGTCGCGTAAAGACCTTGCATCCGAAGGTTCACGGCGGCTTGTTGGCGAGAAGAGATAATCCCAATGACGTCGCCGCCATGAAGCAGCACGCCATCACGCCGATCGACCTTGTCGCTGTAAACCTCTATCCATTCCGCGAAACCGTGGCGAAGCCGGACACCTCGTTCGCGCAGGCGATCGAGCAGATCGACATCGGCGGCCCGTCGATGTTGCGCTCGGCCGCGAAGAATCATCAGTCAGTAATTGTTGTGGTCGATCCGGATGACTACCCCTCGATCGTCACGCGGCTCAAAGATGGTGGAGTTGCGGCCAATGAGAGGCGGGCGCTGGCCGCCAAAGTGTTCGCCCACACTTCAGCATACGACGCCGCGATCCTCGGCTACCTGTCACGCTCGCAGGAGGCGCTGCCGCCGACGTTGAGTCTCGTGCTCCAGCGCCAGCAGGCGTTGCGCTACGGCGAGAACCCGCACCAACGGGCCGCGCTCTACGTGACCGACGAGCCGGGCGTTCGCAACCTGCAGCAGCTCCACGGTAAGGAGCTGTCGTTCAACAATCTCCTGGACGTCGACGCGGCGGTGATGGCCGTGGCGCCGTGGCAGGCGGGCAAAGACGCGCGGGTCGCGTGCGTCATCATCAAGCACACGACGCCGTGCGGCATCGCGCTGGGTCGCAACCCCGCCGACGCCTTTAATCGGGCGCTCGCGACCGACCGCACGTCGGCGTTCGGGTCGGTGATCGCGTTCAACACCGTCGTCGATCGCGCGGCCGCCGAGGCGATGCGCGAGCTGTTCGTCGAGGTCGTCGTCGCCCCGCGCGTCGCTGCGGACGCGCTTGCGGTGTTCCAGGAGAAGAAGAATCTCCGGGTCGTGGAGCTGCCGCGGCCCACCACCGAGCCGACGCTCGACTACAAGCGGGTGCGCGGCGGCTTTCTGGTGCAGGATCGGTTCGATTACAATACAGTCGCCGACGAGCCCAAGTGGCAGGTGGCCACGATCCGCCGCCCCACCGATGCGCAATGGAACGATCTGCGATTCGCGTGGGCGGCCGTCGGGTCCGTAAAGTCGAATGCGATTGTGCTCGCCCGGGACGAAACCGCGATCGGGATCGGCGCCGGGCAGATGAGCCGGGTGGATTCGTCATTCCTGGCGATCCACAAGGCTCGCCAGCAGGGTCACGACCCCCAGGGCGCGGTGCTCGCGAGCGACGCGTTCTTCCCGTTCCGGGACGGGGTAGATGAGGCGGCTGCGGCGGGCGTTGCGGCGATCATCCAGCCGGGCGGCTCGGTCCGCGACGCCGAGGTGATCGCGGCGGCGGATGAGCACGGCGTTGCCATGATCCTGACCGGTATGCGGCAATTCCGTCACTAGATTACTTGGGCCTATGACGACCACTTATCCGAGCCGAACGAGTCCGGCGAGTCGCAGCGTCGACTACGCACCCACCGCGCCTTCGACCGCCGTCAATCCGCCGTATCTCATGGCGGCCTGCGTCTCGCTCGGTGCGCTGATCCTGTACGTCCTCACACTCGCCCCGACGACGCAGTTCTGGGACACCTCGGAATACATCGCGGCCGCGTACACGCTCGGCATTCCGCATCCACCTGGCAATCCGCTGTTCACGTTGGTCGCGCACGTGTGGGGACTGATCCCGTGGGCCGCGGGCTATGCGGAACGCATCAATCTGTTCGCCGCCGTGACGAGCGCGGTGTCCGCGGGCTGTTGGTTCCTCGTCGGCGAGCGCTGGCTGCGCTCCATCGTGCCCGCCATGTGGCCGCGCCGCCTGGCCGCGCTCGCCGGCGCGATCGTGTCGGCAACCTCGTTCACCGTGTGGAATCAGTCCGTCGTGAACGAAAAGGTGTACACGCTCAGCCTGCTGTCGATCGCGCTCATCCTCTGGCTGATCGTGCGCTGGGACGATCAGCCCGCCGGCGAAGCGCACGATCACCATCTGCTGCTGATCATCTACCTGCTGGCTCTCACCGCCACGAACCACATGATGGGCGTGCTGGTGGGACCGGTCGTGCTCGTGCTGCTGTTTCCGCCGCTCAAGAATCAGCGCCCGGTCTCCGATGCAGAGCGCGCCATCGAGTGGTCGCAGTTTCTCGTGGTCACGAGCGTCTGGTTCTTGCTCCTCTCACTCGGCCTCGAGAGCGCGACGTGGGTCATGGTCGCCGGCGCGATCGTCGTGGCTTCGCTCGTCTACGCGACGCTGGTCGCGGGCAACGTGTCGTTCGCGCTCACCGCATTGCTGGTCGCGGTCGTCGGGCTGTCGGTGTACGTCTATCTCCCGATCCGCGCCGGCTTCCATCCGCCCATCAACGAAGGTGAGCCGACGAATTGGCAGGCGTTGTGGGCGGTGCTGACGCGCCAGCAGTACGGCAAGCCGTCGATCTTCGACAATCCGACGCAGGCGCCCGGACTCGGCAACACGGGGCATACGCTCGCGCTCTACAAAGACCAGCTCGGCAACTACGTGCAGTACTTCAGCTGGCAGTTCGCTCACGACTGGTCCGAGCTGACGCAGCGACTGCTCGGCGTGCTGTTCTTCGTGGTCGGCGGCGTCGGCGCGCTGCGACACTGGAAAGCCGACAAGCGCAGCGCGCTGGCGATGACGATTCTCGTCTTCACGTTCACGTTCGCGCTCGTCTTCTATCTCAACTTCAAGTACGGTTTCTCGCTCCACGGTGACCAGGCCTCGACGGCGCACGAGGTGCGCGAGCGCGACTACTTCTTCATCTGTTCGTTCGCGTTATGGGGCATCTGGGTCGGCATTGGACTGGCGGCAATCATGGAGTGGCTGAGCGAGCTTGTGCGCAGCAGCCAGCCGAACGAGACACGGCGGTGGATCTATGGGACGCCGCTCCTCGCGATCGCGTTGATCCCACTCGCCGGCAACCGGCTGACCGCATCGCGTAAGGGTGAGACGCTGGCGCGCGACTTCGCCTTTGACCTGCTGCAATCGGTCGAGCCATACGGCGTCCTCGTCACCGCCGGCGACAACGACACCTTCCCGCTCTGGTACGCGCAGGAAGTCGAGGGCATTCGGCAGGACGTGACGATCGTCAACCTGTCGCTCGCCAACACCGACTGGTATCTGCGGCAGATTCAGCACCGCCCCATCGTGCCGTTCGATTCCACCAAGGCGCCGGCGATTTATCGCGGCCGGCAGTGGCCGATGCCCAGCGGCCCGTTGATGAGCTACTCGGACCAGCAGCTCGCGGCGCTCGAGCAGTACTACATCATCGACCAGAAACGGACCGCGCGACTCGGCACGATCAACGTCACGATCGATCCGCAGATGCTGGGCCGTCCCTACTTGGAGCGGGCGGACGTCGTCGTGCTCGAGGTGATCAAGGATCAGATCGGTAAGCGCCCGATCTACTTCTCACGCACCGTGGGGTTGTACGGCGATCAGTTCGGCTTCACAGGGCATCTCGAGGGACAGGGCTTCGCGCGCGCGTTACGCGAGCAGGCGCTCGTGCAATCGGACAGCATCAAGGCCGTGCAGTCGCTCGGCTTCGTGAACGTGCCGCGCACGACGAAGCTCCTGTTCGACGTCTATCACGCGGATGCGGCGGCGCGGCCGAGGCCGCGGGGCTGGGTGGACAAGCCGTCGGAAGGAATCCTGTCGCTGTACGCGCTGACGTACTACACGATGGCGCAGACGCTGCAGACGACGCCGGGGCGTGGAGCGCTCGCTGCGCGCGCGCAGCAGATTGCCCAGTCGATCTTCCGAAACACGGAGACGACGCTGCAACCGCTGCCGGAGCGTCCGGCGGCTCCGGCTCCGATCCACTAGCGCGACTTTGGGGTCCCCCCCCCCGTCGCCGTAGACTCCGCGCCGGTCGGCGTGCCCCGATGGCGCTCCACGACCTGTGCCATCACGGTGGCGCCCGGGAATAGCCGCTCGAGCCCGCCGACGACGACCTGATCGCCCGCCTGCACGCCGCCGCCCTCGATCTCGGCCCATCCCGCCGTCCGGACGCCGATCGTCACCTGGCGGCGGTCGGCTTTTCCATCCTTGACGACCCAGACGTAGGTGGAGCCCTGAACCGGCAGGATGGCATCCTCCGGCACGACGACGGCGTTGGGACGGATGTCGGTCGCGAGTCGCGCCTCGAGGAACATCCCCGCTTGCAGGCGATGCTCGGGATTGGGCACCCGCGCCTTGATGAGAATGGTGCGCGCGGGCACCTCGACCACCGGATCAACGAACACCACCTCGCCTGAGAAGTTCTTGCCGGGCAACGCGGCGACCTGGAAGCTCACGAGCTGACCGTTCCGCAGTCGGTCGGCATAGCGCTCAGGGACCTGGAAGACGGCTTGCTGCGGATTCACGGTTTGCAGCGTAATGAGCGGCGTCTGCGCGTTGACATATGTGCCGATGCTCACGAGGCGGTGGCCCACGACGCCGGCGAAGGGCGCGCGCACGACGGTGCGATCGAGCCGGGTCTTGAGCAGATCGTACGACGCATCGGCCGCGCGCGCTCTCGCCTCGGCCTGCTCCAGGTCCGCGGCCGACGACGCGTTCTGCGTCTGGAGTTGCTTGGTCCGCTGCAACG
>Ga0137415_10006235_pt1 | contig 11805 bp, 8 predicted proteins | sample CZODoug3_1_1_16f_FD_183082 | JGI IMG/M metagenome (GOLD analysis project Ga0137415, IMG submission 183082) | Vadose zone soil fungal communities from Angelo Coast Range Reserve, California, USA - CZODoug3_1_1_16fungal (Hybrid Assembly) | ecosystem: Environmental > Terrestrial > Soil > Vadose...
TCATGGGGGACGGGATCATGGCGCTGGTCGGCGCGCCGCTCGCCCACGAGGACCACGCGGTGCGGGCGTGCTATGCCGAGCTCCGGATGCAGGAGGCGGTTCACCGGTATTCCGAAAGCCTCCGGCGCTCGCGCGGGATCGAGGTCCGGATCCGGGTGGGCCTGAATTCGGGAGAAGTGGTCGTCCGCTCCATTGGCAGCGACCTCCACATGGACTACACGGCCGTGGGCCGGACGACTCAGCTCGCGGCCCGCATGGAACAGCTCGCCTCTCCGGGCACCATCCGCCTCACGGCAGAGACCCTCCGGTTGGTGGAGGGCTATGTCGAGGTCAAACCGCTCGGCCCCATCCCCGTCAAGGGCCTGACCGAGCCGGTCGACGCGTTCGAGATGATCGACGCGACGTCGGTCCAGACGCGTCTTCGTGCCCGAGCGCAGCGCGGCCTCACGCGATTCGTCGGTCGCGAGCCCGAGCTCGCTCAGCTCCACAGGGCGCTCGAGCAGGCGCGGGCCGGCCACGGGCAGATCGTCGCGATCGTGGGCGAGCCCGGGGTGGGCAAGTCGCGCCTGTTCTACGAGTTCATGCATTCGCCGAGCGCGCAGGACTGGCTCGTTCTCGAGAGCACCTCGGTCTCCTATGGCCGGGCCACTCCGTATCTGCCGGTCATCGGTCTCTTGAAGACCTACTTCCAGATCGAGGCCCGCGACGATGCGCGGACGATCCGCGAGCGGGTGACGGGAAAGCTCCTCGCGCTCGACCGCGCGCTGGAGCCCGCGCTGACTCCGCTCCAGGCCCTCCTCGACGCCCTCGGCGAGGACGCGCAATGGCAGGCGCTCGACTCGTCCCAGCGCCGCCGACTCACACTCGACGCCGTCAAGCGTTTCCTGCTGCGAGAGAGTCGGAGCCAGCCGCTCCTCCTGTTCTTCGACGACCTCCACTGGGTCGATTCCGAGACCCAGGCGCTGCTCGACGGACTCGTCGAGACTCTGCCGACGGCCCGGATCCTCCTCCTGGCGGGATACCGCCCCGAGTATCAGCACGCGTGGGGGAACAAGAGCTACTACACGCAGCTGAGAATCGATCCTCTGGCGGCGGCGGGCGCCGAGAGCCTGCTGAGCGCTCTCCTGGGAGCCGAAGCGAGGCTCGGGCCGCTGAAGCGGCTCCTGATCGAGCGAACGGAAGGCAACCCGTTCTTTCTCGAGGAGAGCGTGCGGACCCTGGTGGAGACGAACGGGCTGACCGGCGAGCGTGGAGCCTATGGCCTGGCGAGGGATCTCCGCACGATCCAGATGCCGGTGACCATCCAGGCCGTCCTGGCCGCCCGCATCGACCGGCTTCCGGCTGTCGAGAAGCGTCTGCTCCAGTCGGCGGCGGTCGTCGGCAAGGACGTCCCCTTCGCCATCCTCCATGCCATTGCCGATCTGGACGAGTCCAGCTTGCGCCAGTCGCTGGCCAACCTTCAGGCAGCCGAGTTTCTGCACGAGACCCGACTCTTCCCCGACCTCGAGTACGCGTTCAGGCACGCGCTGACCCACGAGGTCGCGTATGGCGGGCTCCTGCAGAAACGCCGGCAGGCGCTGCATGGCCGGATCGTGGATGCGCTCGAGCGACTGTACGCGGGACGGGATACGGAACAGGTCGAGCTCCTGGCCCACCACGCCTTGCGCGGCGAGGCGTGGCCCAGGGCCGTGGGGTACCTGCGTCGGGCGGGGGCAAGGGCGGCGTCGCGCTCGGCTCACCGGCAGGCCGTGGCCTACTTCGAACAAGCCCTGGAGATCATCCAGCATCTCCCGGAGGGACGGGAGACCATCGAGCTGGCCGCCGATCTGAGATTCGATCTGCGCAATTCGCTCCATCCCGTGGGAGACCTCGCACCCATCCTCGGGCACCTTTCGGAAGCCGAGAAGCTTGCCGGCATGCTGGGCGATCGGCGCCGCCTCGCCTGGGTCTTTTCGTTCATGTGTCAGTATTTCCGGCTGGTCGGCAACCTCGATCGGGCCATCGAATCCGGTCAGCGTGCCCTCGCCATCGCCGACGCCCTCGGGGACATTCCCCTCTGGATTGCGGTGGGCACGCACCTGGGTCCGGCCTATGGGGCGACGGGTGACTTTCGGAAGGCGACGGCGATCCTCACAAAGGTGGTGGATGCCCTGCGGGAGAACCCGGGCCGAGAAGACATGGGCTCGGCCGGCCTGCTCTCGGTCTTCTCCCGCATCTACCTGGTCTACTCCCTGGCCGAACGCGGAGAGTTCCGAGAGGCAATGGCCTGCGGCGAGGAGGGGATTCGCCTCGCCGTCACCGCCGATCATCAGTACAGTCTCACGTTCGCCTATTGCGGCGTGGGGACCCTCTTCCTCGCCAAGGGCGATCTCGAATCAGCCATCCGCCTGCTCGAGCGAGGCCTTCAGCTCTGCCGCTCGTTGAACCTTCCGCTCATGCTTCCGCTCCTCGCCTCACCGCTCGGCTCCGCCTACGCCCTGTCGGGGCGCTACGCGGAGGCCATACCCCTTCTGGAGGAGGCCGTGAGCCAGGCGGTCTCGATGGACCGGATGGGCGAGCACTCTAGCTTGGTGGCGAGGCTGGGGGAGGCGTACCTCCTGGCGGGCCGGCGCGACGACGCGGGCCAGTCGGCGCGCCGGGCGCTCGAGCTGGCCCGGGCACAAAAAGAGCGCGGTCGTGAAGCGTACGCGCTTCGTCTGGCGGGAGAGGTCGGTTCGCAAGGAGCGGTGCCCAACCTCGACGAGGCAGAGGCTTCCTATCGCCAGGCGCTCGCCCTGGCGGAGGAGCTCGGAATGCGTCCCCTCGTCGCCCACTGCCACCTCGGGCTGGGCAGACTGTACCGTCGGACGCGGCGGCGAGAAGATGCGGAGCAGCATCTCGCCGCCGCGATCGAATCATTCCGATCGCTGGACATGCCGCAGTGGCTCGAGCAGGCGGAGTCCGAGCGGCGATCGCTAGGCTGACCGCTTCACGTCTTCCGTCTCGATCCGGATCTCGGTGACGTCCAGACCGCACTGGCGGGCCAGACGCTGGATCTCCAGGCGGAGCGCCTCGACGGAATGGCTGCCGAGCTCTCCCGTGATCTCGATGGTCTCGACGACGGCGTCGCGCCGGGCGCGGGCCGCGCCCGAGGCTCGCCTACTTCTTGGCCGCCCTGGCGGCCGCTTTCCACTTCTTGGCAAGGACTCTGACCCCTTTCCTGAACTGCCGGAGCAGCGCGCGCGTCTTCGGCGACTTGGGTGTGGCCGCGATGCTGATGAAGGTTCTGCCCTTCCGGTACGTCTCTTTGACCGCCAGATTCGCCATGTCGTCGCCTCCTGTTGGGGTGAGCCTGCCTGGCCCGTCGCTAGCTTCGGGCGTCCTCGACCGCGTCGAAGAATTCTTCGGCGCGGAACATGCGCGGCAATGCGTCGATGTCGCGCAGCATGTAGTGGTCCTCGGACACGTCGTACTCTCCCACCATGTCGGGCGGCTCGCCCCGCGCCAGCCGGACGTACGTGACGGCCATGTTGTGCTTGCCCGTGAGGTCGAAGATGTTCGTGGCCGACGAGAAGCGGCCGGCATTGATCTCCGTGATGCAGGGAACGCCCGCGGCATTCTCCTTCAGGTCCGCGCTGAAGATGCCCGAGGCTCTCCGGTCGAGGGCGCGGATGGCCTCCGCGCATGTCTCGACCACTCGCGGCTCGAAGACGGTCTTGGCGAGCGCCGCCACCGACGAGACCTCGGCGGGCTGGCTGCCGCTGCCCAGATACGACAGCCGCTCGTACGTCTTGACCAGGACGAGCTGTCCGTCCTTCCACAGGCTCTGACAGCCGAAGTCCCGGCCGGGAAGATACTCGGAAAGCGTGAACGAGGCTACGGGTACGCCTCGCATGTCTCGCCAGTACGCGATCCAGCTCTCCGCCTGGGCCGGGCTCGCCACGGGAATGGCCCCGATGGCGCCCGCCCCAGTACGGATGCGGCACCACACGCGTGAGGGATGTCCAAGTCGGCGAAAGATCGCCTCGATACGCGTGAGGCTGGTCACGGGATAGGTCAGCGGCGCCGGGATGCTCCGGGCCTGCAGGAACGCGCTCAGGCCGTACTTGTCCTCGCACGCGGCGATCGTGGCCGAGCGCGGGAGGAACAGATAGTCGCGCAGCCGGTGGCGGGCGCGGCAGAGCTCGCTCACGTCGCGGTCGGAGGTGGGTATGAGGAGATCGACACTCTGGGTCTTCAGGATGTGTCGCAGCGCGTGCATGCGCCGGGGATGGCCCGGGGGCGGCACGAGGTAGTTGCGCTCCGCCTCCGAATTCTTCAGGACGAACTGGTCGTCGTGGCAGCCGAGAATGGAGAGCGAGGTACCTCCCGCTCTCAGGCTGCGCATGAGATTGTTGCTCGCCCCGCGTCCGGCATTCGTGACGAGCACGCGAGTGATCATGACGCGAAGTCAAGGCAGCGGAGGCCGCGCCTCACGCGTGCCGGTGGGGGGGTGTCGGGGGAGGAGCGGCGCTCGCTCCCCCCTGACTTAGAAAAACCGCACGCAGGCATCGCCGCGTCAGGGCGCGTGGCGAGATGCAGCCATTTCATTCAGCCGCCTCCACAGAGCGAGCGAAGAGACCGGAGAACGCGATGACGAGAGGAGGCGACAGTACACGGAAGCGCAGACCTCCGCAAGCCGCGACGGCCCTGGGTCAGGGCGAGGGGCCGAGCTGTATCGTGCCCGCCTCACCCAGGCGCTTGATCTCTTCCTCGGCATAGCCGAGCTCACCGAGAACTTCCGCCGTGTGCTGGCCGAGGAGCGGCGCGGGGCGACGGATGGCCGCGGGGGTGGCCGAGGCGCGGGCGGGAAAGGGGAGGGCGTGCACGGGGCCGAGCCCGGGCTGGTCGAACGTGGCCACGAGGCCCAGGTGCTGGACCTGGGGGTCCTCGAAGACCTCGTGGAACTCGTAGACGGGGCCCGCGGCGATCTGCGCGGCCTCGAAGCGCTCGATCCACTCGGCCGTGGGCGCCGTGGCCAGGCGCGATTCCACGTAGGCCACGAACTCGTCGTAGCGGGAGATTCGCTGGGCGTTGGTGGCGAAGCGCGGCTCCTTCTCGAGCGCGGGCTCGCCGAGCGCGCCGCAGAAGCGTCCCCACTGGTCCTGGTTCATGATCACGATGTTGATGTAGCCGTCCTTGGTCTTGTAGGCGCCGCCCGGCGCGAGGGCCGGGTTGCGATTTCCCTCGCGCTGGGGTCGCACGCCCGTGTCGAAGTAGATGGCGGTGGGGTCGGGCAGGAGCGAGAGGCTCGAGGCGAGCAGATTGACGTCGAGGTGTTGCCCCTTCCCCGTGCGGAAGCGGTGCACCAGCGCGGCGGAGACGCTGCCGAAGGCGACCCAGGCCGCCGCGAGATCCGAGGTGGAGCCGGCCACCCGGGTCGGGGGATCACCGGGATGGCCGGTGAGCGCCATGAGCCCGCTCATCCCCTGGGCGATGGTGTTGTAGCCGGGGCGCCTGGAATGCGGGCCGTTCTGGCCGAAGCCCGTCACGGACACGTACACGACGGCCGGGTTGATGGCGCTCACGGCCGCATAGCCCAGCCCGAGCTTGGTCGCCACGCCCGGCAGGAAGTTCTCCACGACCACGTCGGCCCGACGCGCCAGCTCGAGGGCGATCTTCACGCCTTCTGGCTGCTGAAGATCCACGGCGATGCCGCGCTTGTTGCGGTTGATGGCGCCGAAAGAGGCGCTGATGCCGTTCTTGCCCCGCAACACGCGCAGGTCGTCGCCCACCGGAGGCCGCTCGACCTTGATCACGTCCGCGCCGAGGTCGCCCAGCATGGTGGCGCAGTACGGCCCCGCGATGACCCGCGACAGGTCGAGCACCCTGATGCCCTCGAGCATCGTGCTCATGCCGCGGGGACCGCGCGGCCTCGAGCCCACTGGCGGAGCTCCTCGATGTCCTCGGCGCGGGTGACGGACAGCGGCTTGGTCGCCTTCAGCTCGTCGACGATGAGATCGGTGGAGATCTCCACGCCGCGGGCGAAGGCGGTGTAGAGCGTGGAGACCACGGCCTGCTCGATCTCGGCGCCGCTGAAGCCGTCCGAGGCCGCGGCGAGGGCGGCCAGATCGAAGCCCGCGGGATCGCGGTGACGGCGTGCGAGGTGGATGGAAAAGATCTGGCGCCGCTCGCCGGCCGTGGGCAGGTCGATGAAGAAGATCTCGTCGAAGCGGCCCTTTCGCATGAGCTCGGGGGGCAGGGCGTCCATCTGATTGCACGTGGCCACGAGGAAGACGGGGGCAGAGCGGTCCTGGAGCCAGCCGAGGAGCCGCCCGAGGATGCGGCGCGACAGCCCGCCGTCGGACTCGGAGCTGACCACGGAGGCGAAGCCCTTCTCGATCTCGTCGATCATCAGCACGCAGGGCGCCATGCGCTCGGCCGTGGCGAGGGCGCGGTCGAGGTTCTTCTCGGACTCGCCGATGAACTTGTCGAAGAGCCGGCCCGGCTCGAGCCGGAGGAGCGGCAGTCCCCAGTCCTTGGCCACCGCCTTGGCGGCCAGGCTCTTGCCGCAGCCCTGGACCCCGAGGAGGAGGATGCCGCGCGGGGCGGGCACGCCGAACTCCTTGGCCTCCGGCGTGAAGGCGCGCTTGCGCTTGTCGAGCCAGGCCTTGAGGCCGGCGAGGCCGCCCACGTCATCCAGGTTCTCGGGCACGGGCACGCAGTCGAGCACCCGCTCCTTCGAGAGCAGCTCCTGCTTCATCTCCGCGATCACCTCGAGATCGCGGGGATCGAGGGTGAGGTCGTCGAGCACGGCGCGGGTCACGGCCCGCTCGGCCTCGAAGAGGGTCAGCCCTCGCAGCGCGGCCGCCACCTTGTCGAGAATCTCCGCGCTGGGTGGCGGCCCGAGCTTGTGCTGGCGCGCGAGGTTGACGAAGACCTCCTCCGTCAGCTTGCGGAGCTCCGCCTGGGTGGGCAGCTCGAGCTTGACCAGGCACGCGAGGCTGGCCAGCTCGGGCGGCAGATCCATGCGGGGGGCGGTCATGACGAGGGCGCGCCGGTCGCGCGCGAAGGCGTGGGCGAGGTCCTGGATCGTGCGCACCACCGCCGCGTCGTTGAGCGACCGGTAGAGATCCTTCATCAGATAGATGCCTTCGTTCATCTCGGCCACGTTCCGGAGAGCCTTGAGGGGCTCCTTGGTCTCGTAGATCGAATCGACGGCGCCCGAGCGACGCAGCCCTCGCGTCATGGTCCAGGTGAAGAGCGGGATGCGGAGGCGGCCCGCCACGCGCTCGAGCGCCTGCTCGGCGCGATCCTCCTCGAGCGTCTCGATGGCGATGAGGGGCGTGCGCGAGGTGATGAGGATCTCGAGGGTGCGGAGCGTGTCCATGTCGGGGATCTCAGTCTGGCACGATCAAGAGGTTTCGCGCCAGAACTCCGTGCAGGTCCGCTCGTGCTGGACGGAGAGGCGGCCCGCCTTGACCACGAGGCGCCGCGGCGCCATGGTCGTCACGGCTTCGGCCGCCCGCTCCGTCTCCCAGAGCACGAGATCGGCGCGGGCGCCCACCCGGAGCCCATGCTCGGGCAGCCGGAGCATCCGCGCCGGATATTCCGTCAGCATGGCGAGGATGTCCGCGACATCGCGCTCCGTCCCCATGTGCGCCGCGGCGGTCATGAGATAGCCCATGAGGGCGAGGTCGCCCGTGCCCATGGGCGTGAAGGCGTTCAGGATATTGTTCGTGGCCACGGCAACCGTGACACCCGCGGCGAGCAGGCGCTTGGCCGGCGCCAGGCCGCGCCTGACATTGCGGACGTCCCGGCGACCCATGAGGTAGAGATCCGTGGCGGGCAGGATGATGACGCCCACTCCCGCGTCCTTGAGAATGGCCGCGGCGCGATCGAGCTCTTCCGGCTCGAGGGCCCCGAGCTCGCTCGCGTGCCCCACCGCGACACGCCCCTGCCAGCCCCAGCGCGCGGCCTGCTCCGCGACGTAGAGCACGTCCATGTGCTCGGGCTCGTCGAAGAAGTCGATGTGGAAGTCCACGTCGACGTCGAACTCGCGCGCGAGGCGGAACACGATGTCGATCTGGGCGTGGGCGTCCGTGTCGTTGTAGGGGCAGCCGCCCACGAGATCGGCGCCGCTCTCCAGAGCCCGGGCGAGCAGCGCCTCCGTGCCCGGCGATTGGAGAATGCCTTCCTGGGCGAAGGCGCAGAGCTGGAGATCGATGGCCGGCGCGTACTCGCGCTTGAGGGGAGCGAGGGCCTCGAGAGCCTTGAGGCCGACGATGGGATCGACCTCGACATGGCTCCGCATGGCCGTGGTGCCCGCGCGCACGGCCAGATCGAGGGCGCGGCGCGCGCGGGCGCGGATGTCCTCCACGGTGAAGCGGCGCTTGGCGTGCCCCGTCACCCGCAGCGCCTCCGCCACCGTGCCCTCGACGGAGGGCGTCCGCTCGGAGAGCAACGCCTTGTCGAGGTGGATGTGGGCGTCCACGAGACCGGGCGTGAGCAGGCGGCCGCCGCAGTCCACGGCTCGATGGGCGGGGCGCCCGGCCAGCGCGCCGATCTCGGCGACGAGCCCCGCGCGGGTGCCGACGTCGGCGAGCCGACCATCGGGAAGGCGGCATCCCTGCAGCAGGAGATCGAACGGTAGCGCCATCAGCGCGCAGCCGCGAGCGCCTCGAGCGCCTGCTCGAAGCAGGCGAGGGGCGCGCGGACCACGCCGGCTCCGATCTGGCCGGTACCGGGCCGGCGTCCCGCCATGCCCGTGTTGATGAGGGGCGTGATGCCGGTCTCCACCACCTTGCGCACGTCGATGCCCACGGGGGAGCCGCGATCGTCGAGCGCGGGGATGCGGAAGCGCGGGTGCTCGCCGACGCAGATCTCCGCCATCTCTTCCGTCGCCGCCACCGCCTGTCTGAAGCCGCCCGCGCCCACGAAGGCGGCCACGGCGGGGGAGGCGGCCATGGCGAATCCGCCGAGCCCGATGGTCTCGATGATGGCGCTGTCACCGATATCGGGATTGGCGTCCTCGGGGCCGAAGCCCGGAAAGTAGAGTCCCTGCGGCGTGTTGACGGGCGCGGTGAACCAGCGATCGCCGAGCCCCGCCACGCGAATGCCGAAGTCCGTGCCGTTGCGCGCCATGGTCGCGACGACCGTGGAGCCCGCGACATCCAGACAGGGATCCGCCGACGCCTTGCCCGCGGCCATGGCGACGTTGAGAAAGAACTGGTCGTTGCCCGCCATGAACTCGGCCACGCGGGCGAGGGTCTCCTGGTCCTTGCCCGCGCGGGCCAGGTGGGGCATGAGCAGGCGCGCGAGGAGCGACGAGGCGGCGATATTTCGCTGGTGCATCTCGTCGCCCATGCGGAGCGCCTGGGCCATGAGCGCGCGGAGATCGATGCCTCCGCTGGCGCGGATGGCGGCGCCGAGGAGGGGGCCCGCCTCGCCCTCGATCCAGCGCAGCCGCTCGATGACGCTCGGGTCATTGGCGCCGAAGCGCAGGACCTTGCCGAGCCCCTCGTTGACGGTGGCGAAGGCGCGGCCGCCCGACTGGCGCTCCTCGACGAGGAAGACGGGCATGGAGGGCGTGACCATGCCCGTCATGGGGCCCGCCGCCCCCGCCGCGTGGCAGGGCGCGATCTCGACCTCGCCCTTGACGAGGAGGTCGAGGGCCTCGGCATCGTCGGCCGCCCATCCCTCGTAGCGGATGGCACAGAGAATGGCCGCTTTCATGGTCTCGCAGGCCTTCTCCCAGCCGAGCGGCGGCCCCGCGTGGAGCACCGTGCGGCCCGTGAGCCCCATCACCGTGCGGGCGGGCCCGCAGTCGATGAGGATCGGCTCCGCCCCCGTCAGTCGTCCGAGCACGGTCTGGTTGGCCGATGCGATGGTCACGCGTCCTCATCCTCGAGCGCGGCCAGGAGCGCGGCCTTGCGTGGATCGCCGCCCGCCGGAGGCGACCACTCGACGTGAATCACGGGGACTCCGATCAGCGTGAGCTCCTGCGCGAAGCCTTCGAGCCCGCAGTTGATCACGCGGAGCTCGCCGGCGAACAGGTCGCCGATCACAGATTCGCTCCCGCGATGCCCGCGGCGGCGCGGGCGGCCTGCGCATTGGAGGGGAGCACCCAGGCCCCCGCGTCCTCGAGCCTGGCCACCTGCGCGGCCAATCCCTGCGGATCACCTTCGGTGCCGATCACGCTCGCCACGACATGAAGCGTGCGACCGTCTTGCCGGGCCGCCTCTCGGGCGGCGCGCAGAGCGGGCGCGAGATCCCCGGCGGGGTCGGGCGCGGCGCCATGGCCGAGCACGATGTCGAGGAGCAGGACAGCGACGCGGGGATCATCACAGCGGACAGCCTGGACCTGGAAGTGTTGGACGTGCAGAAGGTGGCCCGCAAGCTGTGGGTGCACCAGGTCCGGGTGCGCAGCGGCGAGGTCGTCGAGGGCCAGCACGTGCTGGCCAAGGTGGACCCGGACTGGCGCGTCGGCGCCCGCCAGGGCCACTCCGGCACGCACGTCGTGCACGCCGCCCTGCGCCAGGTGCTCGGCCCGAAGGCCCTGCAGAGCGGCTCCTACAACAAGCCCGGCTACCTGCGGCTGGACTTCGCCTGGCAGGGCGGCCTGTCGCCGGAGACCCGGTCGGAGATCGAGGAGGTCTCCAACCTGGCCGTGCGCAAGGACCTGCCGGTCAAGGTCATGTACGGCACGGTCGAGGACGCCCAGCGGCTCGGGGCCATCGCCCTGTTCGGCGAGACCTACGACGAGACCGTGCGCATGGTGGAGATCGGCGGCCCGTGGTCGCTGGAGCTCTGCGGTGGCACGCACGTGGAGCACTCGTCGCAGATCGGCCCGATCACGCTGATCGGCGAGTCCTCGGTCGGCTCCGGCGTGCGCCGCGTCGAGGCCTACGTCGGCATGGAGGCCTTCCAGTACCTGGCCCAGGAGCGGGCCCTGGTGCAGAACCTGGCCGGCATGCTGAAGGTGCCCGACGCCGAGGTGCCGGGCCGGGTCGAGGCCCTGGTCGAGCGCCTGCGGGTGGCCGAGAAGGAGCTGGAGAAGCTGCGCGGGGCCCAGCTGCTGGCCTCCGCCGGCACGCTGGCCGACGCCGCCGAGGACCTGGGCGGCACGTTCCTGGTGGCCGCCGCCGCCCCGGCCGGCGTCTCCGGCAACGACCTGCGCACGCTGGCCATGGACGTGCGCGGCAAGCTCGGCGACAAGCCGGGTCTGGTCGCCCTGTTCTCGGCCGCCGACGACAAGGTCAGCTTCGTGGTGGCCACCACCGCCGCCGGCCGGGACAGGGGCCTGGCCGCCGGCAAGCTGGTGCCGGTGTTCGGCCCGGCCATCGGCGGCCGTGGCGGCGGCAAGCCGGACCTCGCCCAGGGTGGCGGCACCCAGCCGAGTGGCATTCCGGACGCCATCGCCGCCCTGCGGACCGAGATCCAGCGTGGTTCGTAGCAAGAACAGAGAACGGCGGTCTGGCCCCGAAGATCCGGGGCCGGGCCGCCGTCTTGGCGTCGACGTGGGCTCCGTGCGGGTCGGCGTCGCGTTGAGCGATCCATCCCCGATGCTGGCAACGCCGCTGGTCACGCTCCCGCGTGAGGGCAGTGTGGACGCTCTGGTGGCGCTGGTGGCCGAGCACGAGGTCGTCGAGGTGATCGTCGGGCTGCCCCGGACGCTGGCCGGCAAGCACGGCGCCGCGGCCGAGATCACCACCGAGTTCGCCGGGCAGCTGGCTGAACGGCTCGACATGCCGGTGCGTCTAGCCGATGAGAGGCTGACCACGGTCACCGCGACCAGAGTGCTCGCCGACGCCGGCGTGCGCGGCCGGCGGCAGCGCGCCGTCGTCG
>Ga0137415_10006236_pt1 | contig 11804 bp, 12 predicted proteins | sample CZODoug3_1_1_16f_FD_183082 | JGI IMG/M metagenome (GOLD analysis project Ga0137415, IMG submission 183082) | Vadose zone soil fungal communities from Angelo Coast Range Reserve, California, USA - CZODoug3_1_1_16fungal (Hybrid Assembly) | ecosystem: Environmental > Terrestrial > Soil > Vadose...
ATCAATGCGTTCTCTCCGATCGTCACGCCAGGGATGATCGTGGTGCCAGCGCCGATGGACGCGTGACTCTTCACACGGGTCTGGAGGAGTTTCCATTCTCCGTGTGATCTGGGATGTTTGTCATTGGTGAACGTCACGTTGGGCGCGATGAACACATCGTCCTCAATGGTTACGCCTGTGGGTATGAAGACGAATGGGCGAATCTTGCAGTCGTCGCCTATTGTCACTCCCTCTTCAATGTAAACGTACGAGTCTACTTTCGTGTTTTTTCCGATCTTGCACCCGTAGAGGTTCACCTGATCGTAGACACGTGATCCGTTGCCCACGCTGGCCTCTTTGATGATCGAGTATCTGGGCCGTCTCACCTTGCCAGGATCTTCTCCAGTATCGGAACATCAACTGGGACGGTGCGGTCTTGGATCAACGACTCCTTGGCCGCTTCGAGAATCCTAACCACCCTAGCGCCCAATAATCCGTCTGATTGATTGGCGAACTCAGAATCTTTCCGGTTGATTATGCAGTCGATGAAGTGAACGACCTCGGTTCCGATAGTATTGCTCGGGGTTATCTTGATGGTTTCAGTTTTGTCAGGCCAGACAAGGACGGCTTGTTGGTCCGAGCAGTCAAGGTAGGCCGTCCCCTTACTCGCGACAATGGCAACATCTCGATGCTTCTCCTGATCTAGCCAGCTTACCTCGACCTGTGCTGTCAAGCCTCCATCATATTCAGCCGTCATGAATGCGACCTCTTCATTCCCAGGAGTTCTGTATCCCCTTGCCTTGCACGCGATCCGCGAGGGCCATCGATCGGTGAGATAGTTACAGATGTCGAACGGATGAGGAGCAAGGTCCGTGATAACATCCCTCTGCATTTGCGGAGGAAGCAGACCAGTCCATCTGAGCCGCAGATAGTAGGGCTCTCCAAGAGTGCCGCTAGAGAGAACGCGCTTCAGCTCTTTGACGCCATTGTTGAACCTGTGAATGTGGCCGACGCATAGGACAGTTGAATTTTCCCTAGCAAGTCGAACTAGTTCGTAGGCCTCTCCGCTCTTCAGCGTTAGAGGTTTCTCGACCATAACGTTCTTGCCATGTCTCAGAAATGCCGAGGCGACATCGTAGTGGGTCGGGTTCGGCGTACAGATGTGGACCGCAGTCAGGTCGGGATCAGTCAATAGGTCAGTGTAGTCGACTTGATAGTTTTGGTTTCCGAACTCTTGGCGGCATTGGCCCAACATTGTAGGGCTATTGTCGACGATGGCATGTAACTTGACGGCTTCAGATCCACCGCTGACGCTGAGGATTTCCCGGATTACCTTTCGTCCCCAGTATCCAGCACCGATAACTGCGATGCGGATCTGTTCCAAGCTTCTCGCACACCAGCCCGTCTATGCTTGCCCTGTCGAATTATCTCGGATGACTTGGCAGACGCGATCAACATCCTCGTCGGGCATTTCGGGATATAATGGGAGGCTGAGAACTTCTCCCGCAAGTCTCTCACTGACTGGGAACATTCCTTCAGTGTAGCCATAGAGACGTCTGTAGGGAGTTTGGAGATGTGAAGGGACTGGATAGTGGACCATGCTTTCGATCCCGTTAGCCTCAAGCTTCTTCGCAAGCTCGTCTCTGTTCTTGGAACGGATCACGAATAGGTGATAGACGGACTTCGCACCCGGATTATCTTCTGGTGGAAGGGTTATGCCTCCAACATCTTGTAGTCCTTTCCGATACCGGCTTGCGAGTCTACGACGGACCAGATTCCACCGGTCCAGCTTCCGAAGCTGGACGCGTCCTATCGCCGCATTTACTGTGTTCAGCCTGGACGTGTAGCCGATCCGGGACATGGTATACTTCGAAGCGCGTCCACAATCCCGAAGAGACTTCGCTGTTTCTGCGACGGTGTCATCATCAGTCACGATCATTCCACCGTCTCCCGCAACGGTCATGTTCTTACTCGTGTAGAACGAGAAGCATCCCACGTCACCCATAGATCCAGCCCGTTTTCCACTGATTTCGGATCCGTGAGCCTGGCAAGCATCTTCGACTAGCCTCGTCCCATGCTCCGACGCCAGATCTCGGAACTCTTTCATGCGAGCCGGCTGACCATACAAATGAACAGGAACGATAGCCCTTGTTTCCTTACTGATCTTCTTCCCTACTTCCACCGAGTCGAGGTTAAACCCTGTTTTCTCAACATCCGCGAACCCGGGTCTCGCCCCAGCGTGCAAAACAGCGTTCGATGACGCAATGAACGTAAACGGAGTTGTGATGACCAAGTCACCGGGACCAATCCCCAATGCCTGCAATCCGATTTGTAGAGCCGCAGTCCCAGACGCGGTCGAGATCGCGTGACGAGTGCCACAATACCGAGCGAACTCTTCTTCAAACTTGAATACACTTTCTCCCATGACCAGTCTTTCATTCCTCAGAGCCTCGACAGCGGCTTGTATCATCTCCTCGTCGACGATAGGCCGCATCAGGGGAATCTTAGGCCGTGATCGGATCGGACGTTCTAGCGCGGGGCTAGTTGCAGTGCTGATCTGTTGACTGACCATAATAGTTCAGTTTTAATTGTGTCCCCTTTTATTGCGATATTAATTCACCGATAGAACATGCGTAGGAATCAACATTGCAGCATAACAATGATTCCAAAGATATATTTCGATAACTCCACGCGTTGCGCGGCGAAACCAAAATGCGTTGATCAGTTCTCACGCTCGGACGAGCGCGAATAGCCTCGAACGTCTATCGACTGTACCTTCGATACGCGTCTTCCAACTCACGTCTCGTTGGGCTTCCCCGAGTCTCGGAACGTGTTGCCTTCAGCGCGCCCGCCATGTTCGCGTACTGGAGTGACTCCTCATCAGTTTTCCCAAGGGTCTTGTATGCGCCGAACGCTCCAACAAAGGCATCTCCACATCCCGCTGTATTGACAACTTTTCCACCGAGCTTCTCAACATCAACGTTCTGAACCGCAAACATTTTTCCACCAGCATGGTATGCAGCTCCATTCTTTCCCAGTGTGACGACGATCCTAGTCCCGGGCGCTTCCTCGTTCAGCTTGGCCAACGCACTCTCCAACGTTTTTGCTCCGGTAAACACGATAGCCTCGTGCTGGTTCAGAATGAGATACTGAAGATCCTTCAATTCTTCGCTCCATTCCTTGATCCCGAATCTAGCAAGCACTCCTGGATGCCAAACGAGAATTTTTCGCAACCTCTTCCCTTCCGACAAAATCTTTTTCGCGACTTGTTTCGGCGGGTCAATTGCCAGAATTAGCTTGCTCTTTCCAAGCATCGTCTGAATTTGTGGCTCCATTATCTGCTCTTCTTTCAGCAATGCATTGGCACCAAAGTGTGTCATGATAGTATCGTTCCCATACTCGTCAACTGTAATGTAGGCTTGTCCTGACTCGACACTATCGATTTCACGAATCCCACTGGTCTCGACTCCTTCCTCCCTGAGAATCGAGATCTGTTTCTTCCCAGTCTCGTCACTGCCGAGACTTGAGATTAATGCGGTTTTTGAGGATCCGAGTATCCGCGCTGCTGCGACAGCCACGTTTCCACCTTTTCCACCCGGCACTCTGTCGATTCTCGTGACGACGACTTCCTCCCCCGGTTTCGGAATATGCTTCACGAACAAATTGATGTCCCAGTTTAGGGCGCCTATCACCGTCATCTCTAGGGGCAAGGTTTGCTGGACCAGCGTTGAGATGGCCGAGAAAATGGTCCGGCTTAAAGAAGGTTGATCCTAGAAAAATAATGTCTTGAATCCAAGAACCTGTTAGGATTCTTGGAGAGTGACTAGCTTGTGTTCCTCGTTCTTCTCGTCGACCAGCGTATCTATTACTAGTTGATAGGTTATGATGTCAGTGTCCCGGGTCCTCTGAGCGAGACGCTGGTAAAATTCGACGGCTGATCTCTCGAATTTGAGGGCGTCCCTCACCATGGCTTTCAGGTCCCCGCCTTTCCTCGGTGGCTCTGAGTATGGGTTGAAGCTCTTCTTCTCCCATTCCAATGGACGAGACACGGGAATGCCTCCTAACTGGATTATCCTTCCCATGAACAGTTTTGCATGCTCCCACTCGCCCTCCGCAATCTCTGCAAATAGCTTCGATAACGCTAGGGAGCTTATGCCACTGACTATCTTGCTCATGTACAAGTATCGGAATGCTGCTAAAACCTCGGCCGCGAGGGCCTGATTCAAATCCTCAAGAACTGTAGATTCTTTCTTCACTGACAAGGGTCTAAGGAAACCACTGTTAAGGACCGGGATTTATTTAGGCTTATTCCAACAATACAACGCATCATATTCCAGGAGACAAGATCCATCATGGACACACGTTCAACAATTCAACAAACCAGCTCTCACAACACTAGTAACAGGTTAGTCACGTATCTGTCAATGACTCGACCGGTTAACTGTTTGATGATCGGGCTGGCTGTTGTTGTCGGAGAAATCATCAACCTGGGAGTCATCCCACCGTTGGACAGACTAGTTATCGGTTTTCTTACGGCATCTCTCATGATGGCTGGGACGATGGTTCTGAACGACGTCTACGATATCGAGATCGATCGAGTGAATGCTCCCACTAGACCCCTACCTTCCGAACGTGCAACTTTGACAGGCGCATATCTCCTAGCCGGAGTACTATCGATCGCCAGCATAATCTCTGCCATACTTCTCGGGCTCGCGAGCCTGCTCATTGCACTGCTAGCTCTTGGCTTGATGGTTTTCTACAATGCACGTGGCAAGCGGCTGGGACTATTAGGAAACACGATCGTCAGCTTCAATGTCGCCCTTCCATTCGTCTTCGGCGGGATTAGCGTCTCAAGCCTTCGTCCCGCAGTCTTCCTCTTCTCCTTGCTTGCCTTCCTCTCTAACTTGGGAAGAGAGGTAGCGAAGGGAATAATCGACGTTCAAGGCGACAGGGTGCACGGAGTCAAGACTCTTGCAGTCTTGAAAGGAGCAAGAGCCGCAGCCCTAACAAGTGCTGGTCTCTTCGTCTCCGCAGTCATCGTCAGCCTAGTCCCGCCGATTCTAGGAATCGTCTCGATCTGGTATCTCCCGATCGTCCTCGTAGCCGATATTGGTTTCGTCGGATCATCGGCCTCCCTGGCCTCCAAGCCCGAACCGGACAGAGCCAAAAAAGTGAAGAACATTGTGCTGTTGTGGATGTTGCTCGGACTAGTCGCCTTCCTTTTTGGCGGACTTGCACATTAGTTATGTGACCTTTGGCTCAAGAGTTCCTTCGCTCTATCCAAACGGATCGCATGTTCCTCGACCATTATCCTGGCTATGCGATCCACTTCTTTTCCCTCGGCACCCGCCATCGCAGCAATGTTCCTCGCGTGAAGAGACATGTGTCCTCTCTGAATACCCTCCGCGGCAAGGGCACGTAGCGCTGCAAGATTCTGTGCCAATCCCACGGACGCCATAACCTCACCCAATTCCTTGGCACTCTTGACTCCCAAGATCTTTAGCGACACCTTCGCTACTGGGTGCACCGCGGTTATTCCTCCGATTACTCCGGCCGCAATTGGGATTTCGATCCATCCTTGAAGGTCTCCATTCTTGTCCTTCTGCCAAGTGGTCAAAGGAGAATAGTTCCCGTTCCTGGCACAGTATGCGTGGGCTCCAGCCTCGATAGCCCTGGTATCATTCCCAGTTGCCAGGCAGACAGCTGTGACCCCGTTCATCACTCCCTTGTTGTGAGTGGCACAGCGATACGGATCCGCAGCGGCAAAGGCATAGGCTTCGACTATCCCGTCCACAACCTCTTCGCCCCCCAATGCCTCCTTTGGAATCAGAACCCTAGCCCTAGCGAGCCTCTTGTCCGCGAGGTTGGATATGATTCGAAGCCTGACCTTGCCGCCCGTTATCTTCTCAAGTCGCGGGGCTAACGCCTCGGCCATCGTGTTGACGGTATTCGCTCCCATAGCATCACGACAGTCGACAAGAAGTTCGGCCACGACCATCGTCCCGGCCAGTGTTGGCAATATACGGACTCTCAGGTCTCGGGCCCCGCCTCCCTTCGAGACGAGCATCGGATCCTGCTTGTTCGCGAGCTCGATCAGTTCTTTTTTCTCTCGAAAGATACTTTTTTCGCTGCCGTGTGGATCTGGACAGTTGACGATCTGAATTTGTCCGATCATGATGGGTTCTGTGCTTTCAGCCTTGAACCCCCCGGTTGGTCTCGCCATTTTTGCCGCATGGCTTGCGGCTGCGACGACTGATGGCTCTTCAATCGCCATCGGGACAAGGTAGTCATGGTTGTTGATCAGGAAGTTTGTGGCTATGCCCAGTGGGATCGGAAACACTCCCACAACATTCTCGACCATTCTTTCAGCTCGATCGAAACTGAGGCCACCCACTCTTAGGGCGTTCAATTCGTCATCAGAAAGCCCCGCAAACTGCTGCACCTGCCTTAGCCTCTCTTCCGCACTCAACTTGTAGAATGATTGGATGTTAGAAGATTGTCTAGTGACCGTCATAATACCTCGAGTCCCAGTCGTTTCAGAGGAAATAAAAGCCTGAGGCTGAGAAAGTCTTATTGGATGTTCAAAGGGGCTCGTGGGGTCATGAACGAGACGATTATCCTCGTCGATCAAAAAGATAGTCCGATTGGGTACGAGGAGAAGATCGCGGCCCATAAAAATGGTGGACGACTTCACAGGGCCTTCTCTATCTTCATCCTGAATTCCAAGAACGAACTCCTACTCCAGCAGAGGTCAGCTGAGAAGCCCATATTCAGGAAATTATGGAGTAACTCGTGCTGCAGCCACCCCTTAAAGGGTGAAGAATTAGAGAAAGCGACTCACAGAAAATTGCAGCAGGAGTTCGGTTTTGACGCCAACATGGAAGAAGTCTTCAGCTTCACATACAAAGCCAAGGATGAAACTAGTGGACTAACCGAACACGAGTTCGACCACGTTTTCATCGGAAAATACGATGGAACACCAAAGCCGAACCCGAGCGAGATCGCCAATTGGAAATGGGTTTCAGTGACTGACTTGAGGAAGGATCTTAGTAAAAACCCGGACCGTTATACTCCGTGGCTGAAGATTGCCTTGGACAAGCTCGTCCAAGAGGCCAATTTAGCCTAGTTGCTTCAAGATACCTCGACAATCTACCGCACTGGCGTGCTTAGTTGACCGAGCAAAAGTCGAGCAGTCTTCACAAAGAAGTCACTCTCCGATATGCCGTTGCGCTCTACATGAGTTCTGTGCTGGGCTCAGGGATACTCATACTTCCCGGGCTGGCAGCCCAGATCGCGGGACCGGCGTCCCTCATTGCTTGGGTTGGTCTCTCGCTTGTCAGCTATCCACTTGCCTACACTTTTGCAAGTCTCTCGTCCAGAAAGCCAGAATCAGGCGGTGTCTACTATTTCGCCCGTGAGAGCTTCGGTCCACGAGTCGCGACCTCGGTTGGTTGGCTGTTTCTTCTATGGTATGCGGCTGGTGCTCCCGCTGTTACTGTAATAGCTGCTTCATATCTTGCATATGCGTTTCCACTCAGCCGTCTCGAAATCTATCTCGTCGCAGCATCACTTCCGCTCGGGACATTCTTGATCAATTATCGGGGGATACGTGTCAGTGGACGCGTCCAGATGGCAGTAATCGTAGCAATCACCGCACTCCTATTGGCTGCAGTCGCAGCCTCCGCTCCGAGAATCAAACTAGAGAATTTCTCCCCCTTCTTTCCTCACGGGATAATCCCGATCGGAGTTGCGGCGGCACTGATCTTCTGGTCATACCTAGGCTACGAAAACGTGTCGAATATTGCGGAGGAGTTCAAGAATCCAGGGCGTGACTTCCATCGAAGCATACTTCTCAGCGTCCTAATAATCAGCGCCCTCTACGTATCCGTCGCAATTGCCGCTGTCGGAAGCAGGGCCTACGAGGCGGGAGGCAGCATAGCTCCCTTTGCCGCAATGCTCTCGAACGCGCTAGGACTCTACGGAGCCATCGGCACAGCGATACTGGCGGTCATCATAATTTTTGGAACCGTGAACGCCTACACGACCGGTATGTCCCGGGTAATCTATGCAACTGCGAAGGAAGGAGGTCTTCCAAGAATCCTGAGTCAAATCGACGCCAAGTCTGGGGTCCCTCGTTCCTCGCTGGGCCTGCTCTTGGGATTATCATGGCTCTCATTGGCCTTCTTCTATTTCTTCAACGCGACTCTGGAGACCGCACTTCTAATTCCGAGCGGAGCCGCAATCCTCGTCTATGTAGTAGGCTCGGCCTGCGGAATCAAACTCTTGCACGGCAAAGGATGGAGAGGCCTACTTCCCTGGATCTCACTCGGAGTGTCCCTGATTATGCTTCCATTCGTCGGCGTGTTTCTCCTGATAAGCATAGCAGTTGCTATCGCTGGTCTTCTATACAGAGGAGGAGTCAAGAGCTCACCCAATAGAGGATCAGCCGGAGAAAATTGATAGGTTGAACGTCATCTCATCACATCGATTCCATTCCTAGACAAACGCGATACTGGTGACAACACGGACTTATTCGGATGCAGGGTAGGTGGTCGAACATCTGCCATGAAGTTGCTTTCAAAGATCGAGAAATTCATCGACATCCTGATGAGCTTCTCGACTCTCATAGGCTTCTGCAGCACATTGTACCTAGTCTGGTTATTCATCAATACCCCACCACAGATTACAATCAGTACAACGAATGTGGGAGCGCCGGGTATCCCGGGTTACAAGGTCACCTCATATGTCATACAGGGCGTCCCATTTTTCTGGATCTTCACAAGCTTGGTATCATTATCTGCGGGGCACACTTACCGATCCGCAAAACATTTAGTTCTGACGATTACTGGGAAGAATCCGATCTATAATCCCCACAATGCGCATGTCCTCATCGCGTCGAAACCGATAACGCCCAAGATTGCACAAGCAGAAACGAAAACCCAGTAATCGTTCGATCTACATTGTGCTAGGCGAACGCCAAACGCACGGTTGTGTTGGCCGATAACGATAATGCATGCGTCCCACGTTTATATCGATCCATAACATAAACGAGGACCGTTGCGGAGACTTCCAATGCGCCGTTTCCCAGCATCCATCCTGTTCATGACTCTAGCTCTCCTGTTGTTGGGCGCCTACTCCAGTATTGTCTCGGGAGCATCAGGGTCTGGGACGCAGCCGAACCATGGTTACGTCACCTACCAGATCTCCCTGACCAAAGCAGGTAATCCTATCGAGGTTCTTGTCATAAACGAGACCGGCCAGCCGACCGGCCAAAATGATCTCGTCAAACTGACTTTTGCCCTGTCATCAAACGAGAGGCACTTAACCTATTCGAAGGTCGTGAACAGTACCTTCCTCCCGGAAATATTCCCCTACCTTCCCGACATGAACAATCAATCCCTCTCTTACTCAACCCATGGCATCATGCTCAGCGCCCAAATCACACGCAGCGGTATCGTTCAGGTAACATTCGATGGTCGAACCTACACTGCGGAGAAACACGCGGTCTCGATTTCGGTATCGAGATCCGCCGGGCAATTTTACTCTGCAACTGGGAGCATCGTAACGATGCCCTCGGGCTTAGTCTACTCTGCAGAATTGCAGACCTATGAGGCCTATGCCCTTACCGCTACGCTAGTGGGCACGAATCTCCCGTTAACAAATCCGTCCGGGACCACTACTATGTTCGGCTTCGCCCTGGTTGGTCTCGGGCTAGCTGGAGCCGTTGGTCTCGCGGTCCCGTGAGTCTTCGAACCCGTAAGGGCAAAGACTGTGACAAGAAACACATTGTCTATACCCGAACCTTCCAAAACTCTAGACAAGCCTTCCCACTGGGTCGACTAACGGAAAGTTACAGAGAATTTCTTGATATGTATGAGTAACGCAGGCCCTCATGGCCCTCCAGTATTACAGTTTCAAAACACAGTGAAGGATTACGGTAGCAAAAGAATTGGCCCAGTAGATCTTAGCATTGGCAAGGGAGAAATCATGGGCTTCCTTGGTCCCAACGGGTCAGGGAAAACTACATGCATACGCCTCATGCTCGGTCTAATCCGACCCTCATCTGGAAACGTACGCGTGAATGGATACGATCCCATTTCGAAACACGTTGAGGCCCTCAACCACGTAGCCTACTCACCAGAGCTACCCAACATCCAAACTTTCCTTACACCGACTGAGCTCCTTACCCTAGTTTTGCACGAGCTAGGATTCCAAGCAGATAAGGACGCAGAGATCAAACGCGTGCTTGAGCTTGTCGGACTAATCGAGTATCGAGATACCAAGGTGGGCAAGCTTAGCAAGGGAATGGTGCAGCGACTCAGTGTTGCACAAGCTCTCATCGGCGATCCCGAATTGTTGATTCTCGACGAGCCGATGCTTGGATTGGACCCTGCGGGCTCAGCTCACTTCAGAGAAGTGTTCCGAGAGTTCGCGGTGGGAGGGAAGGGGACAGTGTTCATGTCCTCTCATATGATGAATGAGGTGGAATCCCTCTGCACGTCTGTCTCAATCATTCACAGCGGCAGGATACTCTTCCGAGGTTCCAGCTCCGAAGTGGTCAGGAAAGTACTCGACTACTCGGTTGTAACAGTGGAAGCTCAGGGACTGCAACAAGAGACGCTAAACAGCATCAAAGAAATATCCAATGTTTCCGAAGTAAGAATCAACAATCAGATCGTCGAGATTATTGTCAGAGGACACGACGATATCAGACCAGCTGTATCAGACTTGATCGTGAAGAGCGGAGCCAAGTTGTACACTATCAAGACAGCTGACAATATGCTGGAGAGAGCGTACATTGAGGCTCTGAAGAAGAACGGAGTCGATCGATAAGTGAGCCGAGTGGACGTTATCATCTCATTCGTCCGATATGAGATGCAAAGAGCGATCGCAAAGCGGAAGATTCTCGCACTGCTTGCCTTCACCATCCTACTCGACACATTCCCGTACTATGCACTGTCAACCGCGACAAACGGGACTGGACTCATCCCGCTCGCAGCTTATCCGTACATCTGGGTCGCAGGAGTCTTCGGGCTCCAGCCGTTATTTCTCAACTTCACAGCAATACTAATTGCGGCGGGCGCAATGTCCGAGGAGTATGAGCAGGGAACCGCTGAACTGCTGCTCTCGAAGCCTGTCCGAAGAAACGATTATTTTGCGGGTAAGTTCCTCGGCGGTTTCATACTCTTCCTGATAATTCTGGCATTCAATATTCTTCTAAGCGTAGGTTCCGCACTTGCTTTCTTCGGTCCTCAGGCTAGCCTGGAGATCCTTCCAGGCCTCTTCATCGTCCAGGCCTTCTCTTCACTAATCTTCTACTCGCTGGCCTTCATGCTCGGCGAACTTGTAAGACGGTCTTCGCTAGCCTACATCTTCTCCTCGGCGATCTTCTTCGCGAGCTTCATAATCAGCGGCTACCTAGGCTTCATCTACACTTTGACTGGAAAAGAGTTCTACCGGACGGTTCAGATCTATCTGCCCACTTCTCCTGCGAACTCGCTCCCGGTACAGTACGCCTCTCCCCTGCTTCCTCAGACTGTCGGGATTGTCCTTCGATTCGTCGGAGCGGACAATACAATTGTCCCTACAATTGCTCTATCCGTGGGGATCTTGCTAGCCTACACGCTGGTCGCGATAGGCGTCGCCGCCGGATACTTCTGGTACGCGGATATCTCCAGAAGAATGGGTTGACATGTTGACTTTGGTCAATGCTCAAGCTTCAATGAGAGGATCTGATGGTTGCGGTAAGGAAAGCGAACCTTCCTCCCCGATCTCTGAATCTCGACACCCGCCAAGGGCTCCTCTAAGAGATCCGTGGATGTTGC
>Ga0137415_10006238_pt1 | contig 11801 bp, 11 predicted proteins | sample CZODoug3_1_1_16f_FD_183082 | JGI IMG/M metagenome (GOLD analysis project Ga0137415, IMG submission 183082) | Vadose zone soil fungal communities from Angelo Coast Range Reserve, California, USA - CZODoug3_1_1_16fungal (Hybrid Assembly) | ecosystem: Environmental > Terrestrial > Soil > Vadose...
TGATCCAGCACGCATACGCCACTCATTGCGAGTTATCTCGAAAGTCAGATCATTGGCGCTGTACCATTCTTCGACGCTGCGAAAACGCATGCCCAGCTTCTTCATGACGGCGACTGAGGCGATGTTCTCCGGGTGACAGACCGCGCACAGCAGGTTCGCCTCGAGCGTTTCGAACGCGAAGGTCACCATCCGCTCCGCTGCCTCGAAGGCAAGCCCCTGCCGCCACTTATCGCGGCGCACACGCCAGCCAATCTCGAGGGGTTCGCCCGATTCCCTCCGAGATACTGGATAATCCGTCACGTTGTATCCGCCTGAGCCGCCTGAAGAGAAGCAGCCCCGCGCGAAGGCAACATGGGTCGGATGGAGCGACACAAGTTCCAGCAAGCAGGATCACTGCAATCGATCGGTGTCAAAGGGCGCCGTCCTCGAGGTCGTGGTCGCGAATCCACTAAAGAATGTGCCGTACGTCGAAATTGAATGCACCAAGTGCGGCGATAAAGGCGTGCCGAGCATCTCTAAAGTGGATATCGGTGTGGTCAAGGAAAAGCTTTTTGGTGGGAAGGTTTTTCTTATCTTCGGTCCAGGCGACATGTATGTGAAATATGCAGGCGCCCGGCAAGGGCCTCCTATGGACACAGTGACGGTGAATGAGGGTTGCAAGGATGCCAACCACAAATATCCCGAGAGCACGTTCGTGACGGTGTCGACCAAATAGCGAGAAGTACGCTCTGCGCCTCGGCGTTGCTACATACTCAGGGGCGTTCCGCGACGCACCCGTACTCTGTGATTCGGCATCGCGCTGCTGACCTGGCCGCGAACCTCCACTTGCGAACGGTGCGAGGCGAAACACGAATTCCGAGCTTCAGCAAGAGCTCGTTGGCGATCCGTTCCTGACCCCACGTCGGGTTCTCGGAAGCCATGCGCCGAATCAGACGCCGCAGATCGGCCGCAATCGTTGGACGGCCTGGTCTGGACTTGAACCGCCAGAACATCCGCCAACCGATCCGATGCCAGCGAATCACGGTTTGCGGGCGCATGACGGTCGGCAGGATCTCCAGTCACACAGCCTGCTCCATATGGCCAGGCTAAGGCGCGTTACAGCATCGACGCGGCGCGGTTTCACACCCCGTTCTTCGAAAAGCGCGATCTGCCGGCGTAGGATCAGGTTCTCGGCGGCTGTGGCCTGGCGCAGCTTGAAGAGAAGGGCCGCGAACCGACCCAGGTCTGTTCGGCGTCAACTATCCTGACCGCTCGCATTGCGTTACCTGATTTGTTACCAAAGCACAATCGTTGCCTCACGGTGTCTGTTACCGCATATGGGACTCGGAGGCCACGATGTCACGAACGCTCACCACGGCCGCGCGGCGAGAGCTGGTGCAGGCGGTGCGAGATCGGTATCAAGGCGCATCCCGCGATGCGAAGACGCGCATCCTGCGGGAGTTTGTTTCAGTTAGTGGTTACCACCGCAAGTCGGCAATCCGGATCCTGAACGGAGCGTCGTGCCCGGACGACGACGCTCGTGGCCGCTGTCGGCCTCGCCTCTACGATGAGGCCGTTCGCCAGGCGCTCATCGTACTTTGGGAGGCATCGGACCGCGTGTGCGGAAAGCGACTCCGGGCGCTCTTGCCCGTGCTCGTGCCATCGCTCGAGCGCAACGGCCACCTGAAGCTCGCCGAGTCCATCAGACCGAAGCTGATGGCAATGAGCGCGTCCACGATCGACCGCATGCTGCGGGATATTCGTTCCGTCGGAGGCAGGCGCCGAAGGCGCAACACCCCGACGCCGCTTCGCAAGAACGTTCCGGTGCGAACCTTCGCCGACTGGAATGAGCCTGCTCCAGGATTCATGGAAATGGACCTGGTGGCGCATTGCGGCGACGTCGCAGCCGGGAGCTTCGTTCACACACTCACCCTGACCGATATTGCCAGCGGCTGGACCGAGTGTCTTCCCCTCCTTGTGCGTGAGGGAAGCCTCGTGATCGAAGCCGTCGACGGGTTGCGCGCCAGCCTTCCATTCCGGCTGTCCGGACTCGACGTCGATAACGGCACGGAGTTCTTCAATGAAGAGCTCCTGCGCTACTGCCTCGGGCGAGGAATCGAGTTCACCCGTTCTCGGCCCTACCACAAGAATGATCAGGCGTGGGTGGAGCAGAAGAACGGGGCTGTCGTGCGGCGCCTCGTCGGCGACCACCGGCTCGAAGGACCTGAGGCTGTCGAAGCGCTGGGGCGCCTGTATCGGGCAGCTCGCCTGTTCGTGAATTTCTTCCAACCTTCCTTCAAACTCAAGGAGAAGATTCGAACAGGGACGCGGGTCGTCAAGCGCTACCACGCACCGGAGACGCCATGTGCCCGTCTGCTCGCTTTCGAGAGCGTGTCCGCCGAAGTCAAGGCCCGACTTCGCGAGATCACGGCACAGCTCGACCCGCTTCAGCTGCTCGAAGAGATCAGGCGAATGCAGCACCATCTGGTGCGTCTCGAAGAGGGCGAACCGTCCCACGTACCGGTCGGACAGAAGGACGATCTCTCGCGATTCTTGTCCAGCCTCTCCACGGCGTGGCGAGCGGGCGAGGTGCGGCCAACGCATCGAGCGCCCGTCAAACCTCCGCGGCACTGGAGGACCCGGCCTGATCCGTTCGAGTCGGTCTGGCCGAGAGTGTGCGAATGCTTGCAAACTGACCCCGACCTCACAGGAATCGAGCTCTTCGAGCGTCTCCAGCTCGAGAATCCGCGTGCGTTCCACTCCGGTCAGCTAAGGACGCTGCAGCGGCGGCTCAAGCAGTGGCGGATGAACATGGCTCGCCGTCTTGTCTTCGGCGTACACGAAAGCACAAGTTCCACATCGCTTGCCGCAGTTGGATGACGCTGTCGAATGCACCGGGTTCGTTCCAAAAATCCGGGTTGCCCACCGCGCCGCTCGCCTCCGGCCTTAGAGGGGCCGGCGGCGGCGCCGTGGACAACCCTGCACCTTCACGGTAACACCCGACGTGAAGCAGACCGGTAGCATTCTTCTGTGAGGCAACACGACCGGCCAAGATAATTGTCGCCAAACACCAGGTCGGCAAGCAGTCTCAGAAGAGATCGCGCCAGGAAGATCATGAAACCATCATGCCACAGGCCTTCCTGCTATGTCCCGGTCGCCGCGCTCGAATATTTGCGGACCACAGCGGTTGAAGATTGTTCTCAAGCAAGGACAGCGGTGCAACCGGGCGCCGTCGCAAGGCCTCGTTGGCGCATTGCTCGATGAATTCGAGACCTCGCGCCACCTCGAAGCTGGGTGGCATCTTGTCGTCAGCGAGGGCGGCGTCGACGTCGGCAGCCAGCCGGTCCCAGGCCCTCCGTGCGTGTGGAGCACATACAACAACCATCCGAGCGCGTTGGCGGCGGTGCCCCCACCGGCCAGCAGGACCGTCAGTACGTTGCCGATCAGGTCTTCCTCACTCAGGCTACCCTTCATCGTCGCGCGCCGCGATGAGCGCTTCGATTCGCCGCGCCGGTTTCCGTCTGAATCACGACCTATTTTGCGTCGGCGTGCGAAAGAAATGTCGGACTCCGCGTGCGGATCACGTCTTACCGATTAAGTGCAGGGGTTCAGGCGCCCTGACGAAGGCTAAGACCGAACGACGTGCGGCTGCTCAGGCGAAAGGTGCCAACGATGAAAACCGTCTTTGCGGTTGCAATTCTGATCCTGATGGCCGGCTCGAATTGCGCCTTGGCAACCAACTACAGCATGGGCTGTGTTGAAAAATACAGCGGCGCCACTGGGTTTACGACCGCCGATGACGTGTCGCTGACATGCGACGCCACGGATGGTTTCTCCTTTTGGTTCAACCTTTTCGGCGGTCACCGCCTGCGCTTTTACTGGCACGACACGCTGGTTTGGCCGAGCGATTACACGGAAGACAGTTTCGGTGGAAACGACGTCAACGAGATCGACTGGTCCTCGGCGGATTTGAATGTGTTTTCGGGCCACGGTAGTTGTCAAAATCCTCCCACCGCCAGTTCGCCCGATTTCATCGTCACCGCGAAAAACGGGATCGGCAGGGGCCCCAACTTCGTCAACATCAATGCCTCGCTGCGGCTGGGGGAGTTTCCCGGCTCGGGGGTCTTCGGTTCCAACGGCAACCTCAATACCTTGATGATCAACGCAAGCTGCCCGATGGATCTCGTCTCGCTGACGACGCAATGGTGGCCCGTATTTCAGGGGCTGCACCTGGCCATGGGCCATTCGGGAGACGTTAACCACGACAACCTGGATTCGGCGCAAAAGCTGCCCACGGTCGGCCTGTACCTCGGGCCTTTTTTTGGCAGCAGCTACCGGACGGCGTGGATGTCGGCTGGCCTTATCGATGTTCAGTCGGGCGTTTGTGCGGTCATTACCGCGACCGGCAGAACCGAGGCGGAAGCCGAGTTACGGCGCGACTTCGAAACACCGACCAACCGCATTCCGGACGCTTTGCCGCCAACGTGGATCGCCTGGCGCTGGGTGTGCAGTTAATTCGAAAGGAAGAGGCAATGACTCTCCCAAGCGAAATCAGGCAAGCGATCCGGCTGGTTTGCTGTGCGGCGGCCTTGTGCCTCGCGCCGGTCGCGCAGGCGCAGGACACGGCGGCCGAACCTGCTGCAACCTTGAAGCAGCGCGATATCAGCGGCGAGGAGCAGGGCGACTTGTCCAAGCGCATCCGGGAGCGTTTTCCGCAAACCTCGGGCAAGGAGGCGAAAGTCTCTGCGGCCGGCCCATTCCGCTTTGCCGCGACGGAGCAATGGCATTACATGGACAGGTCCGATACGGAAAGCGTGGCCTTTGAAGATTCCGGATATGGAATCGGTAAGCAGCCGCTCGATGCGGCCGCGATCCAGCAGGACAGCTTGCTGCCGCATCTGGAGGCGGCGATGCTCAAGGCCGGCTTGAACCCCGAGGGCAAGCGCTTCCTGCGCTTTCAGGACGAATTTAGTGCATCGGCCGAGCCACGGCTACTGCCGCCGACGTTTGACCCGAGCAAGGCGGGCACGCACGTTGCCCGCACCGCTTTCTACGAGCGCATGGTCGAGGGCGTGCCGGTCTTCGGCTCCGAACTGATCGTGGGTCTGTTGCCTGACGGCAGCATTGGACGTCTTCGTATGCACTGGCCGAAGGTGGATCCTCAATTCATCGACTCCGCCCGTGTCCTGCAGAAGATGGTTCAATCGGACCGCTGGAAGGTGCCGCCCAGCCTGCACCGGAAAGAGACGGAGATCCTCGAAGTCAGCGCTGGTGTTGGACATTCCGGCATCGCCACTCCGGGTTTCAAGATGGCGCCGGTCGTGCGCGTGCTGTATCGAACGCAGTCGCGAGATCGCAAATACCCGTTGCAAACCACCGGCTACAAGTATTTTGAGGAGCGCGGTCAGGAAGTGCGATTTGATTCGTTCCCTCGCGTTTCCGCGACACCCGCCGCGCGCAAGCCGAAACTTTCAAAGGCGGCCAAGTAACAAGTAACGACAAGCTTGATCCCTCGGGCGCAGCGACCGCTTTCGGGTGGCCTGCTTCGCGACTCCATCACCCGGGTTCGAACCAAAGGAGATAGCCGGAGTTTCCAGAACCGGCCGTTGCGCCGTGTTGCGGCACCGACGCCGCCGTGTCGACTAAGATCGTCGGCTACCTGATTTGTTGATCGGCGATCGCTCTATCGAGCGTGCTGCAGATGAGGATGAATCGCTTCCGATCGCGCCATTCCAGCCTAATCGAATCCGTGAACCTGCCCCAATATCGATGCGCCGACACGAGATCATCGAGCGGCTCTGTTCGCGCTGCCCTAAAAGGCTGAGCGATGCGTTACAACTGTGGACGTATTGTATTGTAGGCTTTCGTGGGTACCCATGGGTACACATCATCCCTCTATGCAGAGGGAAACTTGTCTACAGCAACTCACGCTAATATCTACCGACCTTTTGTACAAATTTTGCACAAGTAGGGACGGAACCAGGAATGGCGCGAGCACGCAAAGGAACGGGACTAGACACAAGGGAAAAGCGGCTGAGGCTGAAGGCCGGGGACCGGCACTGGGCTTCGCTCGGCGGCACCGAGCGCATCGCCATCGGCTACCGCCGCGGCCCGAATTCCTCGACGTGGCTGGTCAGGTACTACCTAGGCGACGGCAAGGTGGAGATCGAAAAGATCGCGCAAGCCGACGACTACGTGGACGCGAACGGCGAGACAGTCCTCAGCTACGCCCAAGCCTGCGACCGGGCGCGGCAGATGGCCAGGGAGCGCGACCGCAGGCGCGGCATCGGGATTGCCGATGAGATCACCGTCGGGACGGCTGCCGATCACTACCTGAAGTGGTTCAGGGCGCACCGCAAGGGCGTCGCCACGGCGGAACGGATCATCGAGGCACACATCCGGCCCGCGTTCGGCGACAAGCGCGTCGCGGACCTGAAGAAGAGCGGCATCTCGGCGTGGCTCAGTGGCCTCGCCGCAACGCCAGCCCGCAAGCGCACCGCGATCGGCAAGAAGCAGGCATTCCGAGCAGCGCCTAAGACCGAGGAGGAGAAGCGCGCGCGCCGCGCGACGGCAAACCGCACCCTGGCCGTGCTGAAAGCGCTGCTTAACAAGGCGGCCGATGACGAGCTGATCGCACCGCGCGGCGTCTGGGTGGATGTGAAGCCCTTCAAGCTCGCCGACAAGCCGGTGGAGCGGTTCCTGACCACAGTCGAGTCCGAGCGCCTGCTGAACGCATCGCCGCACGATCTGCGCGCACTCGTCCGCGGCGCGCTACTGACGGGTTGCCGCTACTCGGAGCTGGCGAACCTGCGCGCGGCCGACGTCACGATTGAAAAGGCGGGGGGTCGCGTCTACATCCGCGAGACGAAGAGCAGTAAGCCCCGGTTCATTCCGCTGTCACCCGAAGGGCGTGGATTCTTCGCTCAGGCGATCACGGACAAGATCGGCGATGCCCTCGTGTTCACTCGCAGGAACGGCAGCCCATGGGGGCGCAATCACGCGGTGCGACCACTGGCTGCATCCTGCAACGCCGCGAAGATCGCGCCCGCCGTTTCGTTTCACGAGCTGCGCCACACCTATGCGAGCTTGCTGGCGCAGGCCGGCGCCGACCTGCTCACGATCTCGAAGCTGCTTGGGCATGCCGATACGCGAATCACAGCGCGTCACTACGCGCACCTGTGCGACAAGACGCTGGCGAACACGGTGGACAAGCTGCTGCCGAACTTCGGTTTCAAACCGGAGGACAAGGTGGCTGATCTAGGCCGCGCCAGCCGGTAGCCGGTCGATCGGCGGTGCGCTCTACCTACCGCCTCGCGCGTCAGCGACTCCTATTCGTAAATCCGCTTGCCACGTCGACCGGTGCAGAACGACCCCCAGAGCGGAATTTCAGGCAGAGGAAAAGAAAGGGGACGCTTCAGCGTCTCGAAAGCAGTCATCCAATCAGTCCCACGTACGCGTCCGCAAGCAGTGGATCCGACTTCTACGCCGCGAAGAATTCTGCAAACGGCTGCTTACGAATCTTGCGTTCAAATAAATAGAATCAAAGACTTACGCAACTCATTGTAGAGGATTCCAGCCAGTTTCAGCGAGATACTTCCCTCTGAGCAGTTTTGAATTGTAGAAGGGTCTGACGTTACGCTGACCGATGAGCAGCAGATCAACGAATCGGTAGACGCGCCGGCCTCAAAAGCCAGTGCCGGGCTATTGTGCAGAGAGGATTCCCTCTGACTGCCGGCGTCCGGAACCCACTGGAGACGCCAAAATCGGCGCCTGGTGGGGTCACAGGGTGGGGACACAAATTTGTTGGCTTCGAGGAGGATCGGAGCCGCCTCGGGCTACGGGCCGCCGTGGATCGCAGGAGGCGTCGCGCTGTTCCCACGACCTCGTAAATGAGAAAACGGAACGTCGCGTGTCCCGCTCCTTGCCTCCGCCCTATTCGTCGCAGACCTTCATTGACGCGTCGGCTCGCCTCGACGATGCTTGCGCCTGGCTCGAAACGCTGGGCATTTGTCACTCCCCGACGCGGGTAGGACGGTACCGAAAGATCTTCGCCGATCTGGCGAGGCACCAGAGAACAACAGGCCAGAGAAGTTCCTCGCGGCGCTCACCCGCGAAGCCCTAATTAACGCGGCGCACGAGGTTGCCGAGGTCGCCAGGTTGTATGAGGGGCTGGGACAGTCGTCAGATCCAAACCTTTGGGCGAAATCACCGGTTCCCCCATGGGAATACGGTCCATAGCTCTCGCACAGCTTCGCCTCAACGAGAGGGTCCGAAAGATTGAAATCCTTGATCCGCTGCAAATTCACCTATGCGTGGCTCACACCCAGCGTCCTGGCGCGATTGACACCCAACTACGCTCATAAGATGATCAATCGGAACTGAGAACGATGCAAGAAGGCGCTCAGATGAACATCCGATTGCCTGGATTTCTGTTGCACGTTTCCGCCGCGGCGCTGCTCGCGCTGGCCGGTCTGGCGACAGGCTCCCCAGCCTGCGCCGCGGATCCGGAGGCAGGTGAAGGACCGTATACAAGCCTGTTTGTATTCGGTGACAGTTACTCTGACATCGGCGCTGGATATGTCGATGGTAACGGTCCTACGTCAGTCGCTTATCTAGCAGCTGACCTTGGAATTCCCTTTACTTACGCTGGTGCGCCTGATGCGGCTGGCAAGGGCCTGGACTTCGCCGTTAGTGGTGCTCAGACCGGTGCTAGTCCGGGCATCCATTTTGCAGGGGTGTTCCTTGGCTACGGAATGCTGAACCAGGTGGCGGATTTCGAAAAGCTCGTTACGAGCGGGACTGTGTCATTCGATCCAGCCAGAACGCTATTTTTCATTGCTGGAGGGCTGAATGATGGAAATCTGACTAACGCAATCACCGTAGCCAACCTGACCTCACAGTTCCACACGCTTTACGCTCTAGGTGCGCGTAATTTCGCGCTCGCCTCTTTGCCAACCCTAATTCCCGCTTTCTCGGCGGTCGCAGCGCGCCTTAATCCTGCGTACAGCACGTTGGTTCTAGAACTTGAGGCGCAACTTCCCGGCAGCAACATATACCTCAGCAGATGGGGCAGCTTTTACGACGCGATTTTGACTGATCCAGCCAGGTATGGATTTACCAATATCACGGACCGGTGTGCTGGACGAGCGATCTTTGGCCAGGACCCCACTCCGTGTGCAACGCCCAACACTTACTTTTACTACCACGACTCACATCCTTCTACTGCGGCGCACAGGGTAGTGGGCAACTTGCTCTATCAGGAGGCCCTGGCGACCGCAGGACGGTGTAAACGCCATTCCGAAGAAGCTGCAGGAGAAACGCTGGTTCCGCAACGCGCAGAAGTGGCGAACCGACTGCGAGGGCAGGATCAGCCTATTAGAGATACCTCTCGATGGCCATTTGGTACAGCAGGCGCGCACTGCGCTTGACGCCGGCCGTCACCTCGCGCACGAAGCGCTTGGCTTGCCCGAGGCGGTGTCCCGCGCGTAGTTGGAAACCGCCGCCTTCAACCTTCAACTACATCTGGGGCACCGCGTTGCCCGACCACGCGCGCCGTGATGGCGATCAGCCTGCGGTAGCACTGCTGCAGCCGGTCCTTGCCCTGCTCGGTGCGACTGCGGCGGACTGCAAGAGGGGAACCTTCTCTGCGTACGGCAGCAATTCGGACGTCGATGCTTGTCGTTAGCCCTGCTTAGATCAGGAGGTTGAGATGACGCGAGCAGTAAAGAGTTATGCATGGGTGTTTCTGTTGTTGATGATTGGGATGCTGGCCCTGCCGGCGCAGGCGCAAAAGACTTCCCCAGTAGACGATTATTTCAGGCGCGGCCTCGACCCGTTCTGGCGCACGAACGAGATGCATGAATCCGTTTTCTTTTTTCAGCCGGCAGTGGTCAGTGACAAATCGCAAGGTTCACCGGAGAAGAACTGGCCGCAGGCCAAGTTGCTATTTCTTCCGAACCAGGTCCTCCGCGTAACGAGCATGTCTCATGAGATCACATACGAACCTGGACGAGACTATCTCGTAGATGAGCGCACAGGGACCCTGTACCTGCCACCCTCCAGCCGAATTCCGTTCAAAACCTTCGACCAGCTATATCCGTTGCTCACTGCGGGAGACGCAACGGTTCCTTTCATCACAAAAACTGGCGACCCCACCCGCGGGATTCTGTTTGGGGAGGGCTCGTTCTATCCCTCGCTGCAAGCCGAGGTCACATATACCCTCACGCCGGGTCAATGGACAGGCTACATTCCACAATATGCAGGCGAAATCCTCCCGAAAACCACAGCCAAGCTGCAGGCCCAGCAACAAATCAAAATGTTCATACTCGGCGACAGCATATCGCAGGGTTACAATGCCTCGAAGTGGGTTGTTACCCCGCCGTTTCAGCCTCCCTACGGAGAGCTAGTTGCGGGTGGGTTGGAAACAGCTTTTCATGCGCCGCGTCCTTCGGTGGGCTCGTACCGCAACTTTGCCATAGCTGGCTGGATTGCTACCCAAGGTCTCCAGCAGGTCAATAACCTGCGGATCGGGCTTGACCAACCCGACCTCGTGCTTATTGCGTTCGGCGCTAACGACGCGTTTCGCCACGATCCAGCCGGCTACAAGGCAGACATCCAAGCAATCATGGATGCTATCCGCGCCGATTCACCGAATACGGAGTTCATCCTAGTTTCTTCGTTGGTTGCCAACCGCGAATGGGCCATCATGCCGGTGGACCAATTTCCACTCATGCGCGACGCCCTGGCGCAATTGACCGGACCAGGCGTCGCTCTGGCTGATATCACATCGGTATGGCAAACGATGCTACAGCGCAAGACGTTCTACGATATAACCGGTAACGGCGTGAATCATCCGAATGACTTCTCACACATGCTGTACGCGCAAACGATCCTCTCACTGCTGATGCCAGGCCCGGTTGCCTACGTCGGCAAGCCAGCTCAAACGGCGAATAAGCAAACCTTTCAGCTGGACGGGAGTAGATCATTGCCCGGACCGAATGGCCCAGTTACGTACCTTTGGCAGATGACGCCAACAAGTCACCCGGCCACAATTGCAGGAGCGGATACCGCAACTCCGACGATCACCTTCGGTGCCGGGCCAGGAACATATTTCCTGACGCTTACCGTCACCGATGCACACGGAGTGCAAAACGCGGCGCCTCTCACCCTAACTTTTTTCAAAACTAAGGACCAGGACAGGGACCACGACGAGGCATCGACCTCGGATGCCGCAGAGCCGGTATCGGAGACAACCGAATCCGCTCCCTTCTAGCGACTCACCGCAGCGGGCCCTCCGGCATCGCCAGAGGGCCCTTTTTACTTTTTCTGTTTCAACGCTTCAGTCCGCCGCTTCGATTTGCACGAGCGGTGTCTTTCGCAGTTCAACAGGAGTTGGTCCGTAGAAGTCACAATGCTTGCATCCAACGTTGTCGAACTGGGTTACCAACGAACGGAAAGAGGCGTCACCGTCTCGGTTTGATGGTCCCAAAGCGGGGATGGCGCTCGCCGTTGCTGGGTTCGCTGCTACGCCTCATGCCTTCGCCAAAGACCAGAACCTTGAAGAGATGGACTGGGGGCGCGGATGCGCGCCAAACCGTCCTGCGATTGCGCACCACGCCAGCGGCGTTCTGGCAGACTCCGACAAAGATGAGAGGGCCCCCCGATCCGATGACGTCGTAGCCCGGCGAGCGATAGATGGCACCCCGGGCGCCCGGAAGGGAGTCAGCTCACACGTTCAGGTCCTCAAACTCTTTGGCGTCTGCATCGCCGATTACCGGCCTCACCACCAAACCCACCGAATCCTGCCCGTGAGCTTCCCGACT
>Ga0137415_10006239_pt1 | contig 11800 bp, 16 predicted proteins | sample CZODoug3_1_1_16f_FD_183082 | JGI IMG/M metagenome (GOLD analysis project Ga0137415, IMG submission 183082) | Vadose zone soil fungal communities from Angelo Coast Range Reserve, California, USA - CZODoug3_1_1_16fungal (Hybrid Assembly) | ecosystem: Environmental > Terrestrial > Soil > Vadose...
ATCCTTGGCCCGATAAGAGTCTTCGATCGGCTGGCTCGGCACGACAAGAAGGATCGAACTCTCTTGGTTTGGGAGTGAAAAGAAGAAGACCCCGGGCTCTTCAGGGGGGTGAAAGCCCGGGGCCGGGGGTTGAGACAGAGGCAGGGCCGGAAAAAACTCTTTTGTGCAGCGCTAATCCATCGAGGGCGAGACTAACAAGCAGAGTCTGCGCAGCTCCTCGTAGGTGAAGGCCATCGGCGCGCTGGGGTCGTTTTTCTCTACCTGGCCGAGGCTAGACAGGCGCGAAAGCCGCCGGAGCTCCGCGATCCTCAAACCGAGCAGGACGGCTGCGGAGCGCTCGTCAATGCGTTTTTGGTGATTCCCATCCACGGTCGTGACTTCTCTTCTTTCTTTAGCTAGGTGATGATGCTCACCCAATTGTCTTCTTCCACGGCCAGAATCATGGCCTTGTAGATATCCACGTCCCAGCCCTCGCCGATGCGGAAGCGCACCGCGTCGTTCGACTCGCCGACAATTGTTCCCCGGAGTGGCACCTTCAAGTCGCCAGCATTAATTTGCAAGACAACCGATTGGTTCATCCAGAATGCAAAAGGGCTTTCCATGTCTAATGCCCCCCTCAGATAGATCCTCAAGCGCGAGATGATTCTGAGCGGGAAGCGGGTGTCGCGGAATGGTACAGAGGCTCTAATCTCCTAGTAGGAAGGTACTGTTACCCGTTGCGGCACAAGTCCAGGAGGGTGAGAGGTACACGAGTACCAATTCGATGGTTCGTTGGGGCCATTGTTGAAGTCCAAGCGATTCGACATGTTAGGTGCATGAGTGCAATTTACCGCGCCCTGATCGAACCGCTGCTGGACCAAGTCCGCCGCATCCCAAAGCGCCGCGAGAGTCCCGCTCCAGATGGGTTGGGAGTGGCGCTGGGCGGAGGGTTCGCGCGCGGGTTCGCGCACGTGGGCGTGCTCCAGGTATTGGAAGAGAATCAAATCCCAATCTCCTACATCGCCGGCACAAGTGTGGGTAGCATCCTGGGCGGTGCCTACGCCAGTGGTGTTCCTGTGGCGCGGATGGCATCGATCTGCCGCAACATCCAATTCCGCGACTTTGGCCGCTGGAAGCTTTCCCGCCTGGGCCTGGCAAGCAATGACCGCATGGCCGAGCTGATTCGACGCTCCTTCATCGCCCTAACCTTTGAAGAGCTGATCATCCCCACCGCAGTGGTGGCCACCGATTTGGGCACGGGCGAGCCCTATGTGTTCACCAGCGGTGGACTGATAGATGCCATCCGGGCCAGTTGCGCCTTCCCGGGAATGTTTGAGCCGGTGCAGGTGGGTGAGCACTGGTTGGCCGATGGCGGCCTGGTGGCTCCCGTGCCCACGCGCCAAGCGAAGGATCTTGGCGCGCGCTGCGTGCTGGGCGTCTCCGTCGGCTTCAACAACTGGAACGGTAGCGCGCCGGTGAACCTATTTCAGGTGGTGAGCCGGGCCGTCTCAGCAGCACAGAAGCACCAGACCGAATCATGGTCGTCTTCGGCAGATATCCTGCTCGAGCCGGACGTCCAGCACATCGACTGGGATGAGTTCAATCGCGCCGATGAAGCCATCGCCGCCGGTGCCGCAGCGGCGCGCGCCGCCTTGCCGCGCCTGCGTCAACTACTGCGCTTGCCAGAGAAAACCAAGCCTGCCGCGCCCGATTGCCCGACCAGCGAGCCAGGCTGGAACGAAGGGACGGCTCGCTGACCCGCATGGGAAGTTGGCTCGCCTCAGTGGGCTCATTAGTGATGCTCTGGCAAGAATGCAACGAGAACCCCGCCGTTTTCTGTTACCGTATAGGGCGGAGTCTTCGGGCTGGCCAGAATGCCGCCGCGCCGGACTCCCACGGTTCTAACGGCGAGGGCGCTTGTTCGAGTCTCTCAAACACTTCTTTCACTTTGTCTATGACGTCCAAGGGCTGATCCACTGGGGCGGCACGCTTCTAGTTTGCACAATCGTTTTCATCGAAACGGGATTCTTCGTCGGCTTCTTCCTGCCGGGTGACTCGCTGCTGGTGACCGCGGGCATCTTTGCCGCCGCGGGGCATCTGGACCTGGCGTGGCTGCTGATCCTGGTACCGCTGTGTGCGATCGTGGGCGACCAGGTCGGCTACTGGATCGGAAGGAGGGCCGGCCAGGCGCTTTATCGCCGCCAAGACTCACTGTTGTTTAAGAAGCGCCATCTCGAGCACGCCCATCGGTTCTACGAAAGGCATGGCGGCAAGACCATTATCTTGGCGCGTTTCGTGCCCATTATCAGGACGTTTTGTCCCCTGGTGGCCGGTGCCGCGCGGATGACCTATAGCCAGTACCTCACTTACGACGTCTTCGGCGGATTGTTCTGGGTGGGTTCGACGGTGCTGGGGGGGTACTTCCTCGGCAGGCTGGTGGGGCCCGAAATCCTCAGCCGGCGCATCCACTGGGTCATCGCTGTGGTCGTCTTCCTCTCGCTACTACCGGCCATCTTCGGCGTGCTGCGCGCGAAGTTCCAGAAACCTCAGAAAGTGACCACCTCTCTTTCCCCGCCCCAACCAGACGCGGAAGCCGGCCAAGACTAGCCGTGGCCGAGCTCTCCCGCACAAGCCCGCAACCTCCAGAGTCCGGGAGGGCTGTCAAGGCAATCATTTTTGACATCGGGCGGGTAATCGTGAGCGTCAACCTGAAACGCGCTCTGACCACGCTCGGGGGCGGCGCCAACCTCTCTCCCGAGCAAGTCTGGACCGCGATCGAAACCGATCCGCGGTGGCGTGAGTGGCAAGAAGGGCGGATCGAGCCGCGTGAATGGCACGTGCATCTCGCTCGCCGCCTGCAGTCCACACACACATTTGAGCAGTTCTGCGTGGCGTGGAACAGCGCCCTCGATCTGGAGCCCATCCTCGGCGAAGACCTGTTCGAGCAACTCGCTCGCCGCCACCGCTTGGTGCTGCTCTCGAATACGGATCCCATCCACGTAGCCTACCTGGAAGCAAACTTTCGTTTCCCCCGCTACTTCGCCGCTCGGGTCTATTCCTGTGCCGTGGGCGCCTGCAAGCCCGACCCGGTCATCTACAGGCGAGCCATCGTCGAGGCCCGCGCTGCTCCAGAGCAAGTCCTCTACATCGATGACGCTCGAGAATATGTCGAGGCGGGTCTCCAGGCCGGAATGCAGGTGCATCTCTTCGAGAGCGCCGGGCACTTACTCGATATGTTTCGCCGCCAGGGTCATCTGGAGGGATAAAGGGGCCCTATAGCCCCTCTGCCGTGGTCGTTCAGCCGCGACTCTGGAAGTCGCTTGGACAGGCCGACGCACCAGTTTCAAGCCGAAAGCACCTAGTGCAAGTAAAGATTCCTAGTACTAGTACTTGTATTCGTCTTCCGCGGATATTGGGCATCAAATAACCATTTTGATTTCAATGGGATACAAGAGATTCCGCAGGCGAAACTTTGGCGTAAGTCTTGCTAGTGCAATATATAAGCTTCCGCTTTTTGTGGGGGGAGGAATATGACTGAAGAACGTGAATTTGGGGAAGCGGTACGCGCGGGAACACCCACATGGCTGATTATGGCCATAGTTCTCCTGGGTGCTTTGTCAGGAATATCGTTTGGACTTGCGTGGAGCGCTTCGAACCAGGCTAGGCAGGCCCAAGAAGTCTTGGGCACCGAAATCAGAACCGTGAAGGAAGGCTTTGCCAAAGATTCGGGAGCGCTCCAGCAGCGATTGGCGAAGACCGAAGAGGTCAATACCGGGTTGCAGGGGGAACTCAGCCTGGTGACCAAGCGGCTGCGCATTACTCAGGGCGAGCTGAAGAAGGCCCGCCATGAGGCGGCGCAAGCCCGTGAAGAGAATGCAAAGCAAATCGCCGCCATGGACAGCTCCATCAAAGGTGAGCTGGCCACAAAGGCCAGCGCCGAAGAGGTCAAAGCGGTCAGCAGCGAAGTCACTGTGGTCCGCGGCGATCTCGATACCACCAGGAAGGATTTCCAGATGGCGCGGAGCGAGTTGGGAACTCTGATCGCCCGCAACCATGACGAGATTGACCAGCTCCGTCGGCTCGGAGAGCGCGAGTACATCGAGTTCTCAGTGCAGGGCAAGGGCAAGCCGCAAAAGGTCGGCAATATCACCGTCGAGCTGCGGGGGACCAACCCGAAAAACCATCAATTCACCTTGGCCCTGGTGGTTGCAGACCTGCGTGTGGAGAAGCGCAACCGGACCGTCAATGAACCAATCTTCTTTTACACTCAGGGCGCGCGGCAACCCCTCGAGCTGGTGATCAACCAGGTGGGCAAGAACAAGGTGCTCGGCTACCTGAGCATCCCGAAGATTAATCAGACGACTTCGGGCAACTAACTGCTAGCCGGGCGATTTGCCCGGACAGATAAAGTGCCTCCGGCTTCGCGGGGGACAAGTGTCAGAGCCCTATGAAGCCGGACTCGGGGGTAGTTGACGCTGCCATTTTTTGCCAGGGCGGTGCTATACTCCGGCTCTCATAACGCCCCTGCAGGATTTCCTCGCCGGCCATTTCGCCTGAATCGCTGCCGGTGGGCCTCCCAGTCGTGCTGCCTGCTCGACACCTGATTTTCTCGGACCTCGAGGGCACGCTGCTCGATCCCCACACCTCCTCCTGGTCTGCCGCTGAGGAAGCGCTCCAGGAGATTGAGCGGAGGGGAGTGCCTCTGATCTTCGTCACCAGTAAGACCCGCGCAGAATTGGAAATCCTGCGGCGAAAGCTGTCGAACGCCCATCCCTTTGTCACTGAGAGCGGCGGCGGGATCTTCATCCCAGAGGGTTACTTCAATCTGCATGTCGAAGGGGCCCAGCGTGTGGCCCGCTATCACTGTGTTTCGTTTGGCCGCCCCTATGCGGAGGTCACCGCGGCCCTCGAAGCAATTGCCGCAGAGGTGGGAGCCGATGTCGTGGGCTTCCACCAGATGAGCACGCGGGAAATCGCACAGAATACCGGCCTTGGCCGGCGGCAAGCTGAACTGGCCCGCCAGCGCGATTTCGACGAGCCGTTTTTCTTCGCCGGCGCTAGCGAGAGTGTGATCAACAAGTTCGTGCAAGCCGCCCGGCATCGCGGAATGGAAGTCACACAGGCCGGGCGATTCTGGCATCTTTCTGCAGGTCATGCTGAGGGTCGCGCCGTGACTTACTTGGTGAAGCTCTACCGCAGGACTGTCCGTAGCCGGTTGCGCTCGGTGGCACTGGGTCATGGTTTAAACCACCTTTCTCTGCTTTCGGCCGTAGACCAGGCAATATTGCTACCCCAGCCGGACGGAAGCTTCGATAGCAGGGTGTTATCGCGGCTACCGCACGTCACCCGCGGCCCGGCCCCCGGCCCCACAGGATGGAACCAGACAGTCCTCCAAGTCTTCAAGGGTCGCTGAGTTACGGCGCAAGTTGGGAAGGCAAGTGGCAGGAGTGGGATACAGATTGCGCATGACAAGCCGCATACGCCACGGCAGCTAAGATCGGATGTGCTGGTAATACACTTAAGATACAACGGTTAGAAAAGCTGGGGACATCGGGGGAGGTTGGCACGCCACTTGCCCTTGCACCGCCGATTACGCTCTGGAATCGTCCCTCCGGGGCTCGCAACTTGGGCGCGGGTACTGGCCGGTTTTCTCGAAGCCACGAACCACGTGTGCGCTCACCAGGAGGATCTCCAGTATGTCGCTGCTCCGCCGACTCACCGTTCCCGCCAGCGAATCGCAACTGGCCGTGGCTTTGGCCTTAGCGGCCGTGGCTATGAGCTTAATGCTGTGGGCCATTGTCTGGCAATCTGACATCATTTCCTATCAGCGCGAAGTCATCCGTTGGATGTGGTCGTGGAAGTTCGGCGGCTAGATTGCCACACGCGTAAGAAACGTCACTACGGCAAAGACCCGTCTGACCTCTCGCCATACTGCGCCGTGACAGCGGCGGAATTCTTCGTGTTTCATTGACAGGTTTGATCTCCGCCTCTACTATGCAATCGTCCCTGCACACCGAGCGTAGTGCAGAAGCTTGTGCGGGTCGTCCAGGAGTCAACAACCGAAGAAGTGAATGAGATTCCCTCTGCAACAACAAGTGCAGGAGCACCCAGAGGAACAAGAGCCCGGCAGGAGATAAGGGATCAGCCCAGCTCTACCTTGCCGGGGAGCCGAATCGAGCAGCCCAGTAACCGTCAGGAGTAAAGAAATGAAAAGATGGAAGGAGAAAGTTCTGATCGCGGCGCTTGCCCTGGCAGCAAGCCCGCTTCTCACCACCCCCCAAAGCACCACTCCGGGACAGGCCAACAGGTCGAATCCCCAGACATCCAGCCAGAGCCAGGACCGAGTCCAGCGGCAGGAAAACCAACAGAAGCGGAACAGCCGACGAAGGCAACGGCGAAACCAAAGGCGTCGCCAGCTCCGGCAGCGGCGCGCACACACCCGCAAGAAACATCCGAGGCCTGCCTCCAGTGTGCGTCAGGGGACCCCAGCCGAACACGGGACGAGGATTTAAGCAAGGCGAGTGTAATCGACTCGCCCAGCAAAGGACCACCACGAACGGAGAGCCCTTCCAGGCTCTCCGTTCTTATTTTCAACGGCGAGAATTCGTGCCATTCGGAGTCTAGAAAGCGAATCGGGGAGCCTGGCAGCTCCCCGATTGGCCACTTTGTTGCTGCCGTCGCGGCGTCGTTAGGGCGTCGCCGGCGGCGCGCACCGCATGAGCGGTGTGTTCAAGTTTGGTTTCGTTCTAAGCCCGGTGGAGTCATTTCTCCTCCGTAGCCTAACTTCATGTCTCTTCTACTCCTGCGCTGGACCGATTGCAAGACATAAGATTTCGCGAGAGAAGTAAGAGGAACCCCTCGAACGGGATCGGAAAGACGCTCGCCGAAATTGGCGGCTGCCGCTAGCGGATGAAGAGGCCTTCGCGGAGCTGGTCGCGGCCCACAAACGTCTTCGAGGAGTGGAATCGGCTGAACAGGTTCTGAATTTCGCGATTCTGAAAGATGCGCTGCGCCGGGAACAGGGCAGGAGAAGGAAGGAGCTCGAAGTTCTGGACATTGACGACGCGGTAGCGGAAGAAGCAGTCCGGCTTGCGGCTGTGGAAGATGGCCAGGATGACGCCGCCCTCTTTGATAAGTTCAGTTAGCCGCGTTACCACACGCGGCACCAACTCGCTGTCCAGATAGTCAAGCAGGTCCCAGGCTAGCACGGCGTCGAAGGTGTCAGGCGAGTACTGCAAGCTGTTGCTCAGGAAGCGTTCGGCGCGCGCGGTGGGCGTCATCTCCGCGGCGTCCATCCCCGGAGCCATCTCACGCAGGCGGTCCTCCTCAACCCGCAGAAACTCCTTCCAAGCCCCCAGCAGGTCTTCGGTGTACACCTTGAAGCCGCGCTCGACAAAGAAGCTGACTGTGGTCTGCCACACAGGCCCAAGATCGAGCAGGCTGCCATTGCCAATGCCATTCAGGTGCCAGAGGAATTCCTTCAGGCCGTTGGAGAGGCGAACACCCAGCGCGTAGGCGGGGCCGGATCGGTCACCCACCGGGGTGCCAGTGGGGTGTTTGTCTCCACCGGCGCTCGGTGTCGCAGCCTGGCGCTCGTGAGCCACGCGTAACTTGTTCAGCAGACCCATGACTTATTCCGGTGAATCCTCGGCAGGGTTGGAGAAGCGTCGCTTGGAATCGGTGGAAGGTGTCATCCCGCCAGCTCGCGCGGCGCGCGCCTCCTCGGCGCGAACGACATCGATCTTACCGTGAAACACCGCTCCCTCTTCGATGGAAACGCGACGGGTCACAATGTCCCCCTCGGCTTCACCGGTGCGCGCGATCTGCACCCGCTCGCGGCCACGGAGCGCGCCAGTCACCTTACCCTGCACGGTGATCTCGCGCGCATCGATATCCGCCGTGACGCGGCCATTGGGACCCACGGTCAAGTTTCCGTCGGCTAGGCGGATGGTGCCCTTCACCTCCCCATCAATGAAAAGGTCTTCGTTGCCGGTGAGTTCTCCTTTGATGACTATCGCACTACTGACATGGCCGGCTGCAGTCCGGGGTTCATTCGGTGACGTGGCCAGGCTCTGCGTCCGCTCGGGCGCTGGGGAAACCACACGATCACCTGGCGTGGGAGTTGGCTTGGGCTCGTCCTGTTTGCGCCACACAGAAACCTCCTCAAATGGGACGCCCCCGCCTGGGACACCCCCACCTTCAATGAGAGAGGGCTACTGCCGCGGGAATATAGTACAACGCGGCGGGCATGGCAACCTGAATTGGCGACCGGAGGGCTATGCCCGTGCCTGAGAGGCAACACTTGCCCTGGAGGCCCCAGGGATGGCACGGCTCCCGCACGGATACCTGCCGGTCGGCCGCAGGAGACTCTTTATGCCGCAGTTCCCAGAAGGCCACGAGGGTGCCCCATGTTTCGCGGAAGAAGATCTTGACCCCCTGGCGGGAGTGCCACCAGCCGTCTGGGTCGTAGTAGGTGTCCCGCGCGGGCGTCACCCGCACCTGAACCGCTGGAGGGAAGACCCGTCGAAAAATGTAGCGCGCGCGCCGGGTGTGATAATTCGAGGTTACAACGACAACGCGACGCCAGCCCCGCTCCACCACGAGCCGCCGCAGGGCTTGCGCTTCCTCGCGGGTGCTGTCGGATGTATGCGGGAAAACGACGACGGAGTTAGCCGGCACGCCCCGCTCAAGCAGGTCGCGCCGCATCAACTCCGAGATGCCAGCGTAGCGTCGAAGCTGGCGCCCGCTGGCGACGACGCGCGGCGCCCAGCCAGCGTGATAAAGCTCGGCCGCCCGCACCGCGCGATCGGCAAGGTAGTTGTCATCGCTCAGAAGGAGGATGGCGTCGGCGGCTTCCAGCGGCTCGTTTACCACCCAGAATTCCCCCGCAGCCCGCAGTACCGGTTGCCGCAGCAAGTACAACACGCCGCACAACGACAAGAGAGCCAAAAGCAGCACCAGCTTGGAAAGGATCCCGCCGTGCTGGCCGGATGTCATCCCCCAGCGTCCATCTGGCGCAGCCGCTCGGCGGCCTGCTCAGGCAAGAGATCGTTGAAATAAACTTCCTTGATGCTGTAGGACTTGCTGCGGGTCTGTACGATGGGCAGGATTTCGATGTGCCAGTGGTAATCGTCGACGATGGTCTTCCAATAGTCGGTGAGCTCGCCCTTGGTGTGGATGGTGTTGGGCGCGGTGTGGACCACTAGATGAAAGGCCTGTGAAACCTTCTCGAGCCGGCGGAGCATGCGGCCGAGCAACGCGGCGAGATGACGGCGGTTGGCGCCCGGACGCGGCTGCTCGAACAGATGGTTGTGCTTGCGATTGATCAGCCAGACCTCGTAAGGCACGCGCGCAGCATAGGGACAAAGCGCCACATAATCGCCCTGGCTGTCCACGACGCGCTTACCCTTCCTCTCTTCCTGCCGCACGATGTCGCAGAATACGCAGCGTTCCTTCTGCCGGAACCACTCCCGCGAGGCGCGCAGTTCGTACAGGATCCGCCGCGGGACGAAGGTAGTGCCGGTGAGCTGCGAATGAGAGTGCGCCCACTCTTCGCCGGCAAGAGCCCCGCAGTTCTTGAACACGGTGACGTACTTGATTCGCATGTCGCGCTTCAGGTCGGCGATCCGCGATGCGTAAGCGGCCAGGACCGGCTCGATCTGTTCATCGCTCATCTCGGAAAGTTTCCGGTTGTGCTCGGGGGTCTCCACGATGATCTCGTGGGCACCGACAGGACGCATCCTGTCATAGATGCCGTCGGCCTGTCGTCCGGGCTCGCCTTCGATGCGATACAGCGGATTGAAGTGCGGGACGACGCGGATTTGCCAGGGCCCCTGCGGCGGCAACGTCAGCAGCGCCGCATGCTCAGCCTCGTGGCCGGGGCAAAGCAAACATCCGTCCGGAGCGGCCGAAGCCTCATCCGGGTGGCCCACAACCACCCAACTGCGCGTGATGGGATCCTTACGAAGTTCCATTTTGGAGGATGCCCTGAGTTAGCTCCATGAAAGAAGCGCTCTTATAACGCAGTGCGAGGTCACCCGCAAGCCGCGAACCTCTGCATTTGTGCGTCGTCAGCAATCAAGAAAAAGGCCTATCGGGTGTATCGCGCCGGCGTGGGGCCCTCTTCAAGCCGGTGGCGGTCCCAAATTGCACCCTCACGGCTGTAACTAGCCATTTCAAAATCCTGCGTCAGCTCGAGGCAATCCGTCGGACAGGCGTCCTCGCACAGGCCGCAGAACATGCAGCGCGAAGTGTCGTAAGTGAACGTGGTCAGAACCTTGCGGCGCGTCGCTTCATCGCGCTCCCAGCCCACCACGATCAAGTTTTCCGGACAGGCCAGCGCGCACAGATTGCAGGCAATGCAGAGTGTCTCGCCGGTTTCGGGATTGTTGTTCAAGCGCGGCGCGCCGCGGTAGCGTTCGGCCACCAGCGGCCGCTCGAGCGGATACTGCTCGGTGTAAATCTTCTTGGGATTCTGGTAGCGAAAGGTCAGGGCCAAACCTTTGAGCAAATCAACCTGGAAGATGCGGCCCAACAATTCTTTAAGATTCGACATACGAAGCTAGTTTGTGGCCGCGCAGCAGAATTGTCAAGGCGTGAACGAAACGGCTGCGACGCTGCCAACGCCGGCTGGCGAAGACTGACGAGCTCCCAGCGGGCAGCAGCCAGCCTTCACCAGCGCCAGAGAAGTGCGGTGGGGCCACCGGCTCAAGCTGCCGCGTTCCTCGGGCCTAAGCAAGCCGCGGCGAAGCACTGCCCTTCACTGGCCTTTGCGCGCGGTGGTAGAATCCCGGCCATGGCTACCCCAGCAGCCGGACCACGTCTGACGTTTCGACCCGCCCGGGACGAAGACGCGCCCGGCCTGCGCGAGATCTTCAACGGAGCCGTGCAGGAAGGCCGGGTGACCTTTGAGACCGAGCCGCGCAGCCTGGAAGAACAGCGCCGCCTGCTTGCCGGAGCCTCTCAAGATCCGCGACACCCCATCCTGGTGGCCGAACTGCGTGGTTGGACGGCCGGTTGGATCGCCATCGAGCGCTATGACCGGCGGCCACAGCTCGACGACGTCGGCGAAGTGAGGGTGTTTGTGCGGCGAGAGTTCCGCAACTACGGTGTCGGCCGGCAACTGATGCGGGCGGTGCAGAACGAGGCGCAGCGCCTGGGCTACCGCAAGCTGGTCGGACATGTCCTGGCCGACAACTACGACAGCCTGCGTCTCTGCCGGGCCACCGGCTGGCGCGAGGCCGGACGGCACGAGCGGCACGCACGGCGTGAAGGTAGACTCCTAGACGTCATCGTCGTGGAGTATATGGTCGCAGCGCCCGCCAGCTGATTCCATTCATCGATTCGCGAAGTTCCGCTCCTCCACTCATCAAATGTCCAGCCTCTGCCCCTGCCACGCGTGTCTGCTCGCCGTTCACGTGAGCCGACCAGCGACTTTCGAGTTCGGTATAAGAAGCGATGTTGAAGTGTCGTTGCATCGATTTCTCGTATCCGTAACGCATGCCATCCTGGAGGAACATCATGAATTCCTGTGGTCCGCGGATGGAGGTCAGGAAATCGACGACCGAAACACTTTCGGCGTAGAACGTGCTAATCTGGCGCGGATTCTGAGGATAGTTCGGTAACTCCATCAGTTCCTTCAGCGAGAAAAGCTGATTGTCCTGCCGGGCCTTGTTCAAATTAACCAGGTGTCGCTCGACTTTTTCGCGTGGCTCCGTCAGTACTGCCACTCCTTCGTCGGCCCAGCGTGGCAGGAGGGAATTTGCCAGGAATTGTCTTAGCCGAACGTCTGTAAGCTAATCACCATTTCTGTGAAAAAAGC
>Ga0137415_10006240_pt1 | contig 11800 bp, 9 predicted proteins | sample CZODoug3_1_1_16f_FD_183082 | JGI IMG/M metagenome (GOLD analysis project Ga0137415, IMG submission 183082) | Vadose zone soil fungal communities from Angelo Coast Range Reserve, California, USA - CZODoug3_1_1_16fungal (Hybrid Assembly) | ecosystem: Environmental > Terrestrial > Soil > Vadose...
TTGCGGCAACCGTCTCAATTGAATCCGACGCGGGATTCACGCCGATCACCGCATCGCCGCATCCGTAGAGCAGGCCTTCGAAAGCAGCAAGCAAGATTCCGCCAACATCGTCAGCGGGATGATTTGGCTGGACGCGAATACCCAAAACGCCGCGCTCGCCCATGGTATTCCGGCATCGCGTCACGTTCCGGATTTTCGCAGCGGCTAAAATCAGATCTTTGTTGCTCATGATCTTCGCCACAGCGGCGGCAATTTCTGGAGTCAGCGCCCACTGGAGCTTTTTCAGGTTCGCCTCACTCGTCGCGTCGTCGAGAATATATTCGCGGAGTTCGCCCACCGTCATGCTTTGTATGGGCGCAAAAGCTTCCTGGTCGAAGGTGTCGAGGATCAGGCGGGAAACATCGTCATCGGCGGGATCGATCAGCGGTTGCCGGGTAATTTCCTCAAGAGTTAAGTCGGCGAGTTTCCGCTTGGCCGCAACGCGTTCGCGTTCCGATCGCGCGGCGATTCCAGCCAACTGATCTCCGGATTTCTCCTCATTGGCCTTGGCAAAAAGTTCGCGGAGATTAGAGAAGGAAAATCGCTCGATCATACAATCGTCAGAGCGGATGGAAACGCGCGCCCTTGTTGAAAGTTAGCATCAATTGCCGATCAAGGAAAGATAACTCAATCGGAGAACCAACGGCTGCCCGCCCAGAGAACGGGCGGCCTCTACAACTGCCGCTAACAGGGATGGTTTTGTAGGGGACTCCATCCCGTGTTCCTCGGGACGGAGAGGGCACGCTTCTTCAACCGGAGCTAGCAATCAGCTCAGCGCAAGAATCACAGCGCCTGCTGCAATGAGTAAGCCGCCGGCCACGGTCGCAAAGGTGATCCGTTCTCCGAGAAAAATAGCGGCGAAGACAAGTACGAAGACGACGCTGAGTTTATCCACGGGCGCAACTTGCGACGCCTCCCCGATCTGCAGCGCCCGAAAATAGCAAACCCAGGACAAACCCGTGGCCAGTCCGGACAACACCAGGAACAAAAGTGTCCGGCGACTGATTCCGGCGATCGCGGAAACCGGAACCTCCGCCAGGGCGATCCCCCAGGCAAGAAAAAACACCACAGAAGTTCGCACAGCCGTAGCCAGGTTTGAATTGATATTCGCGACTCCCAATTTTGCGAGAATCGCGGTCGCGGCTGCGAATAACGCGGACAGAAGAGACCAATAGAACCAATTCATGGAATTGGATATCCTCACACATGAGAATACCCGGAAAACGCGAACGATGGCAGTGCCAAGCTCGGGTATCGCGAAACGTGGGGCAGAGTCTCAGGTATCCGGATTCGCTGCCGCCAATTTTGTAGGAGTCCATATCCGAGGGTTTAAAGGGAGCGGAATTACGCCGGGGCCCCAACATACAGGTTTTACCCAACATAAAATACAGTGTTCGAGGCATAGTCAATTGTCCCCGAAAGCTTTATGAATGAACTTCGCGTGCCAGAAACGTGATGCGCCTGGCGGATTTAGTTGGCGCAGACTCCATCGGTAGTGTCCGAAGCGAGTGGCTGAGGCCTGGCACGGCCGCGTGAAAAATGATTTAACAACTTTTTCACGCCGGGGAAAGTCTGGCGACGTAAACTTCAGAATCACGCATCGTTTCGGTCCCGGTCGACGGAGGGATGCTTCGGTGATCCTCCGCGACGGGAACTCCATCGCGTAACGATATATTTTTCAGCGATGTAGGCGAAATTCGTTCGCCCGGTACCACAATCCCGACCAAATTCAGTGGGTCGGCCGCAGAGATGGTTATCGTTTCTCCGGTAGGTGCAACTTTGCTCGCGGCCCGCAGCGATTCGATCGCGATGGGAAGCGCGAATTGCTCTCCCAGAAATCCGCTGACGAAGCGTCCTCCGCGAATTTCGCCGCGGTCTTCCAAGCGTCGATAGGTGATCAAAAGCTCTCGCCAACGCGGAACCATGCTTTCGCGAGCGAGAATTTCGCGGAAGACAACGCCGTAACGCCTAAGCAAGGTCCAGCAAATAGCTTCCAGCGTTCGCTCGCGCTCCAAAGCTTCGCCGCCATGGAGAATGGACCAGCGGCCAACGCTGTGACGGGGACGCGCGGACCGGCCTTTGCCCCTCCCTGCCCGCCGCTGAGGGTCCACCATGGCGCGAATATTATCAAAGCCGTCGGCGGTGATCATTCCCGCGGTCACAAGTTCCCATAGCGCCGATTCCGCCTCCGCTTTAATAATCTTCGTTCCACGCACGATGTCAGAAAAAAAAGAAGCGCCTCGCTGGCGCAAGTAAAGCAAGACGGTCCGGGCGCCTTCGCTCAAGCTATCCGGTTCAGCTTCATCTGTATGCCGCGCAATCATCCAGTCCGCCTCTTCCCGAACGAAGAAAGTGATTGGAGCCACGCTTGAAGGCACGACGCGGCGACGAATTTGGTCCGTACTGTCGGCCAATGACGGATGGGGCGAGAGACGTCCCCATCCAACTGCGCCGGTCAGGCAAAGCTGATCGAGAATTTTCGCGTCATAGTTTGCAATTCGCTTGGCCAGTATTCGATCTTCCCAGGCATTGGCGGGCGCTTCGAAACCCTGCAACTGCTGCAGCGCTTCGAGCGTTCCGCGTTCGCCGAGTAGCTGGGTGCCGGGCGCAACGTGCTGCCAACGCAAAAGCCAGCGCATAAATTGCGCCGCGGTGACAGGCTGGATTTGTTTGCGCAGCGTCCCGACCGTCAGCCGATGTATGCGGGCCAACAATCGCCGGTCGCACCATTCGATTTCGTCGCGCGAAGCCTGCGTGAATTGACCGCGCAATACTGCACCGCTCGCTTCGAGGCGCAGCAGCGTTTGCTCGACGTCCGCGGCTCTGAAACCAAGCAGATCGCTTAACGCAGATTTTGTTGCCGGGCCAATGTGCGAGAGCCATCCGCCGAGACAAGAAACCAAAACATTCTCGCGCGGCACAGGTTCGCAATTAACATCGGGCAATTCTGATTCAAAAATCGCCTCAGGGAATAAAACTAAAAACTGTTTAGCCTTTTCAGCCGCAACCCAATAGACCTTGTTAGCAAATCGCGCGCGCGCCGCTCTCCGATCGGCAACGAGTCCGCCAAAATAATTGCTCCAACCGGAAGTTGCCGCGCTCGGAAGCGACGCCCATGCGTTCTGCGGCGCTTCCGGAAAAACTACAAAATCCTGTAACACATCATGGAGTTCATCCAGCGAGCGCACATCCGGCCACGATTCGTCGCGCACCTCGGCAATCGCGTTGGGGTCAAGCCGGCCGATTTCCGAAAGTAGAGATTCGGGCAACGAGCGGCGCATTTCCACGGCTCGGGCACGACGCTCTTCGAGCGGCGCATCGTCGAGATAAGCGTAAGGATTTGCATTCAGTATCTCGTGCGAAAATTGCGATGGAACGGGCGTGTCAACGGCGAGGCATTGGATATCTCCCGAAGCAATCGCCGACAGGATCCCCTTGAGGCCTTCGACGTCCATCGCTTCCGTCAGGGAATCCTTCATCGCTTCGCGCACAAGCGGATGATGAGGAATCACAATTTCGCCCGAAATATTTTCCTGGCAGGCGAGCGCCTGGGGAAATACTGCGGCGAGCAGATCGTCGGACCGCATGCGCTGAATTGGAGGCGGCACTTTCTTCCCACCCATGAACCGCAAGAGCGCAAGTGCGCGCCCGGCCGCCCATCGCCAGCGCGTCGCGAAGATCGGAGAATCCAGGACCGCCTGCTCGAGCAAATGCTCAACGCTCGCGGTGTGCAGGAAGCGAAAAACATCGGCGAGAGGAAAACTGTGTTGCTCGCTCAGAGAAATATTCAGTCCATTGTCGGTGGCCGCGGCCTGAAGTTCAAAATTAAATGAACGGCAAAAACGTTTGCGTAACGCCAGACCCCAGGCCTTGTTAATCCGCCCGCCAAACGGCGCATGAATGACCAGCTGCATGCCGCCGCTTTCATCGAAGAATCGCTCCGCGATGATCGTTCGCTGCGTGGGCACGGCGCCTAAGATCGCGCGGCCCGTCAAAATATATTCCACAATCTGCTCGGCTCCGCTACGATCGAGGCCGCATTCCTTGAGCAGCCAATCAATTGCCGAATTTCGAGGGGAGGATTGAGCGGAGCTTTCTTCGCCGGTGGACACGGACACATCATCAAGCCGCGAACTCACTTGCTCTCTCAGTTCAGCTACCCTCTGCGACAGCTCTTCTGTTCGCGAAGGCGCTTCGCCTCTCCAGAAAGGAACGTTTGGCGGCGCGCCTTTCGCGTCTTCCACCAGTACCGATCCGGCCTGCACGCGGCGAATCCGCCAGGAATTATTTCCCAGCAGCATGATGTCGCCGCGCAAACTCTCCACGGCGAAGTCTTCGTCGACGGTGCCGATAACGATGGCTTCGGGCTCCGCAATCACGGTGTACAGCGCATTTTCGGGAATTGCTCCGCCGCTGGTAATTGCGGCGAGCCTGCTGCCGCGCCGCCCGCGCAGGCGTTTGTTGACTTGATCGCGATGCAAGTACGCGCCGTACCGGCCGCGACGCGCCGCAATGCCATCGGAAAGCATCGCGATCACCTCGTCGAATTCGCTCCGCGCCAAGTTGCGAAAAGGAAACGCACGCCGCACCAGCGCGTACAGGTCGTCCTCTTGCCAATCCTCGGCGGCACAGGCGGCGACAATTTGCTGCGACAGTATGTCCAGCGGAGATTCGGGAATTACAATGCGATCGAGTTCTCCAAGGCGGATCGCACGCACGAGCGCCGCGCACTCAACCAATTCGTCGCGCGTGGTCGCAAACAAGCGACCTTTCGGAATCGCGCCTCGCCAATGTCCAGCGCGGCCCACGCGTTGCAAGCCCACGGCGATCGAGCGTGGAGAACCAATCTGGCAAACGAGATCCACTGTGCCGATATCAATTCCCAATTCAAGCGATGCCGTTGCCACCAGCGCGCGAATCTCGCCGGCCTTCAGTTTGCCTTCCACCGCTAATCGCCGGTGACGCGAAAGGCTACCGTGATGCGACGCGACCGCATCCTCTCCGAGCAAAATCGCCAAATGATGCGCAACGCGCTCCGCGAGGCGGCGCGTGTTCACAAAAATGAGGGTCGAGCGATTTTGTTCCACGAGGCTTGCAATGCGCGCGTAAATTTCTTCCCACATCTCATTGGAAGCTACAGGCCCAAGTTCGCTCGCGGGAACCTCCACCGCGAGATCAATTTCTCGGCGCTGCGGAACGTGCACAAGAATTGGTTGAGGCCGGTCATTGCCGGCGAGGAATTGACCAATGAGCTCCATGGGCTTTTGCGTCGCCGAAAGGCCGATGCGCGTGGGAGGTTCATTTGTCAGAGCTTCAAGGCGTTCGAGCGAAAGTGCGAGGTGCGCGCCGCGTTTATCGTCGGCGATCGCATGAATTTCATCCACAATCACAGTCTTGACCGTGCGAAGCAGTTCGCGACTCTTTCCCGCGGTAAGCAAAATATAAAGAGACTCCGGCGTCGTTACCAAAATATGCGGTGGCCGCTTTTGCATGGCCAGGCGTTCGCGAGCCAGCGTATCTCCGGTTCGCACCGCTGTGCGAATTTCCGGCATCAGGGAACCTTGCTGTTGAGCAAGTCCAAGAATCTCGGCGAGTGGAACGTTTAGGTTTCGCTGAATATCATTCCCGAGGGCTTTCAGCGGTGAAATGTAGAGAACTTCCGTGGTGTCCAGCAATTCCCCGCTGATCGCTTTGCGAACCAGGCGGTCAATGCATGCCAGAAATGCCGCGAGAGTCTTTCCGGAACCTGTCGGAGCGCAAATGAGAGCGGATCTATTCTCGAGAATGGGCGGCCAGCCCAGTTCCTGGGGTTCTGTGGGCGTTCCGAATTTTTCGAAGAACCACGTTCGCACAAGCGGATGCGCCCACGCTAACGCGCCAGATTCAGCGACATCCAAAATACTTTGATTTTCCATTGCTCAAGCCTTGGGATTGCGCGTGCAAACAGACAGGCATCCTCTTTGATGTCTTAGATTAACACTAAGTTGCAGAGGCGAGTAGATTCACGCGCCCCAACTACAGTGCCTTAACCGATCGGAACGCGTCCTTGAGGCTCTGACGGCTCTTGAAAAATTCCTTCCACGGATCCTTGCCCTTAAGCCTTTCCGCAAAAGTCCGTATGTTGAAGCTGCTTGGATCGAGCGTGGCCTTCAATTCGGCCCAATCAAGCGGTGTTGAGACAGGCGCTTTGGGCCGCCGGCGGACGGAATAAGGCGCCACGACCGTTTGTCCAAAGCCGTTTCGGAATGGATCGAGGTAAACTTTGTCACCGCGAGCCGCAATGGAGTGCTCGACCGTCAGTTCTTTGGAATGCGCTCCCGCGACCCGCGCGACGAATTCCTGGGCAAAACGCAAAACCTCGTCCGCATCAGGCCCCACGCGAATGGGTACAAACACATGGATTCCGCGGCTGCCGGAAGTTTTTACAAATCCTACTAAATCCAAAGATTCCAGACCCTCTTTTACATAAAGTGCCGCACGAACCGCATCGGAAAATTTCTCGGACTGAGGATCCAGATCGAAACAGACCCAATCCGGCTGACGGGGCGAAGAAGCGCGGCTGCCCATGATGTGCACCGCGATCGAACCCAGATTTGCGAGCGCAAGTTGCGTAGCAAGCGATCCGCCAACGACGTAATTCGTGATTTTTCCCGAGCCGTCAGACCGCTTAATACGCTTGCCGGGAGTGCCGGGCGGCATCCCCTTCGGCATTTCTTTTTGATAAAAACATTCGCCGAGCATTCCGTCCGGACATCGCTCGAGCGACAACATGCGATCTTTCACATAGGGCGCGAGAAATGGAAACACCATTTCGTAGTATTCGATCAAATCAAGCTTGGTGTAACCCTCCTCCGGCCAGAAGACTTTGTCGGGATTCGACACCTTGATCGGCAGCGTCTTCGTTCGCTGTCCATTCTTGCTTGCGCTTTTCATGGTCACATCTCCGGCAATTTTACTTCCCGGGGTTTCTTGTCATCTCGCAATCCGAGGAATACCGGTTGCCGCAATTTATTGTCCGCTGTCCATTCCTGATACGAAATTTGCGCGACCTGGCGAGGCTCAACATAATGGATGCCGGCGTCGCGCGGCGCACCGATTACGTCTGATCCTTTGCGGATGAGCGGGCGAAGTTTTTCGTGGAGCGAGACCAGTGTCTTGTCGTCAAAACCCGTGCCAACTTTCCCGGCGTAATAAAGTTTCCCGTCACGATATGCCCCCAGCAAAAGCGCGCCAAAGTGCTTGCGGGACCCAGCCGGGTCGGTAAAACCAACGATGATGAACTCGTCTTCCTGATGGACTTTGATCTTTAGCCAATGCCTGGAACGCCCTTCTACATAAGGCGAAGCAAAATCTTTGGCCACCACACCCTCATACCCTTTCCGCTTCGCTATTTTGTAGGATTCAAGACCGTTGGCATGCAATATTCGGGAGCGCATCAGAATTTTGTTGGAGCCAATCGAATCTTCCATCGCCCCACGTCGTTTGTTCAGCTGTTCGCTGCGCAGGTCGTGCCCTTCCAGATAAAGGCAGTCAAACACCGCGTAAACCGCCTCCCCCGATCCCTTCTGCAGGAGTTGAAATCGCGAAACGCCTTTTCGGTCAAACACCGCGACTTCACCGTCGAGCAACAAATTCACATGGCGCAGTTTTCGGATGGCTTCGGCGATATGGGGAAATCTGTCGGTGCGATCTATCGCATTACGAGACATTAATGTCACCCGTTTCCCTTCTTTATAAGCGAGGATGCGGTATCCATCGTATTTCTCTTCGTAGATCCAACCGTGCTCGTGGAAAGGTTCCCGCACCAGTGTGGCCAGCATGGGTCGAACTCGAAATGGGATTGTGTTTTTCACGATGCCGGCTCGAGTGACAATCGCATGCCGGCTAAGCTTTCTGGCTTCGCGCACGCTGCGAACGAGGAAGGGTTTTCTTTTCTGGCGCTCGCCGCGTCGCTTTTGTCACCGGATCTCCGGTTGCGGCCTCTTCCACATCGCCCCCTTCATCGCGAGCAATTTCTGCAAGAAGGCGATTGCTAACAACGGATCGCGGCGCGTCGATGGTAATGTCTTCCTTGGAGGCATACGCGTCTCTGTGTTTGATGAGCAGCCACGACCTGTCCGACCTGCTTCCATAACCTCGCGTTCGAACGAGAACCCATGATCCGCGCAGCTTTTTGCCGTGAAGCGTGAACTTCAGTTCTCCCTGGCGCAAGGCGGTGTCCACATCCTCTGCTTCAGGCTCCCATGTCCCGCGATCCCATACCATCACGGTCCCGCCACCGTACTCCCCCTTGGGGATTATCCCCTCGAAATTGGCGTACTCGATCGGGTGGTCCTCCACTTTCATCGCCAGCCGCTTCACGGATGGATCAAGCGACGGCCCCTTGGGCACAGCCCACGAAAGCAGCGTGCCATTCCATTCCAGGCGGAAATCGTAATGGAGGTGGGAGGCTCTGTGCTTCTGCACAACGTAGATGAGCCGGGCGCTTTTTTCCTTGGAAAGCTCCGCTTGCCCTTCCGGCTCAGGGGAAACGTCAAAATGACGTTTCTTCCGATATTCCTTCAGTTTCATCAGGAGCGCCTCGGGCTGGAGCATAACCCAAGGCATCCGCGTCGACCAATCCCCTGATCACCTGATTTTGCAGGGCAACGACCCGGCTGATCTGCTCACTCATCTCGAAGAATTGGGCCTGCCAGCCGATTGACGCACTTTTTCCACACGATTTGAAAATACAGCATGCATTTTTGGAAAACTACACCTTTTGCTGGATAGCCCGTTCCCGGAGCCTCTTTTAAGTTGGCAGGCGCATTAACGATTTTAAAGGAGGGTTCCCAATGCAAAACAGTTCTTTGAAGGAGCTTTACGTTGAAGAACTTCGCGACATTTACGATGCGGAGAATCAGTTGGTGAAGGCTCTTCCGGAAATGGCGAAGGCCGCCACTTCGGAGGAGTTGCGGTCTGGATTTGAGGACCACCTGGAGCAGACAAAAGAACATGTGCGGCGTCTGGAACAGGTGCTGAACGAGATGGGTGAAAAGGCAAAAGGCAAGAAGTGCAAGGGCATGCAGGGCCTGGTTTCCGAGGGCAAGGAAATCATCGACGAAGATTTCGAAGACGATGTTCGGGACGCGGCGCTGATTTCCGCGGCACAGCGTGTGGAACATTACGAAATCGCCGCGTACGGCACGGTTCGCACTTACGCGGAAATTCTCGGAGAACAGAATGCTGTTTCACTTCTTGAGAAAACTCTCGAAGAGGAAAAAGAAACAGACCAGAAATTAACAGAACTAGCCGAAGGCATCAATGTAGAAGCCGCTGCAGCCGAACCTGAACACCAGCGATCCACACATCAGAAGTCGAAAGCTGCTCGGATGTAATCGCACTAGCCAGACAGAAAAACCTAGAGAGGAGATCGATGATGCGAGGAAAGAAAAACTCCAAAAAAAGCCAGACCGGTAGCCAGGCACACAGGAAATCCAACAGGCAAGGAAATCGAGCCAGCGGGCAGGGCCGGCGTTCACAATCCGGTCAAGGCCAGGGCGCTGGGAACAGCGGAACGAGCGCTAGCTCCTAGAGAAAGTTGTACGACGCTTTGCATGAAAAAGGGGGATGCGCCCAGCATCTCCCTTTTTTTGGTTGGCCTGTTCAGAAACGCGCTGGCAAATTATTTAATTTGAAGCTCCGTGTCTCGAACATCATTTGCGCGCGCTAATCTTTTTGCTTTTCGTTTTCGTCTTCTTTAATGTGTTTAATGTGGCCACGCCAGAGGTTTACGGCCTTAGCCCAAGTATGATCGGCGCAAAGCTTACCCGTCGCCCTGGCAACAAGGTCGCCCGCTTCAAAATGGATCCCGCCATATCGCCGTGAGATCCCCGCCTGATCGGCAGCGTCCTTAAAACTATCCCAACTCAGAGTAACAGGCTCCGCGGGCGTTGTTTGAGGCTCGATGCTTGAACTCCCCGCTGCAAAGGTCACAGAAGCCCCGAAACTGTCGCTGCCAGTAAAGAGTTTCAGGATTTCTGCTCCAGCTGCACTGAAGCTGCTATGCCCGGACATATATTCGGGAAAGGGCGGCGTCGGAAATGTACCCGGCTGATAGGGAATCCAGTTTCTACCGTCCATGGTTTCAGTGCCCTTAAAAGGTCCGCCCCAAGACTTAATAAGCTGACCTTGAAATAGATATGGAATCGCCGTAGCTGGACGCACCGAGTCAAAGGCTCGCTTGGCGTCCCAGCACATGATGCTGGCGTCGAAGAGGGCGTTATTCAGCGCGAAAAACATCTTCACATCTTCATCTATGTCATAGTGATCTCTCGCTGAAACGAATTGTGCAAAGAGATTCCAGTGGCCTGGGGGCGTTTCGGAGTGCGGACCATCCTTCCAGTATTCGGCAATCATTTTCTGCTCATCCGTGAGATTGGCGCTCAAAGTGACTAAATCCTGGGCTTGCTGCAGAAATGTAGCTGAACCAAAAACCGCTGGGCCCGACTCGCCGATCAGAGATCGGAACTGATCCGGTGAAGTCATGGCAAAAGGCGTCACCTGATACCATTGGGCGCCGAGGAACTTTGGGGTCACGAACGTTCCGGTCGCGTCAAAATATTGCAGAGGTTGCCAATGATTCACATCAACGACGGTAGCCGGATTTACCGGCACAGTGCTCGGCGGATTCAGTGGGACAAATCCCGTATAGTCGGCGTACGGTGCGCCGCTTGCCGTCATATTGCCTAATTGGTTCGACCCATCATTATGCCGGAAATTGAGAACTGCCGCGCAAGCTACGTTCCCGACGCCGCTTGGTGTGTCGGTATTTGTCGATGTGTTATTGGGATCGTAGCCCAGGCTCGCCATTAATGGATCAAAGACAGAAGTTTTGTCTCCGGGAAAAAGATCGACGGCGGCGCGATATGCCGCGAAACTGACGGCTTCCTCCTCATTGAAGATTCTGCGCCGAAATGGAGGCTGCCTGAGCTGTTCGCCAAGTTGGGTACCAAGGGCGCGCTGATCGTACGCTGCCCAGGCGTCATAGATACAGGTATGTATGATCGCCAGGGCGCGTGCCACCATGGGAGGCCCAATCTTTGAATCTCGCACTCCCTGCAATGCGGCGTCGTTCCATTGAATGACAACGCTCGGCTTGGCATTGCGACTTGCTTCCCGATGCCCGGTCTGGGGATTTGAACTTTGAGCCAGGGCGCTGAACGATACAAATACGGTGGAGATAACTAAAAGTGCCAACGTCATTTTTCTAAACGCTCGTGCCATAACCTGATCCTCCTCTCACCAATGCTTTATAAATTACTTGATAATGGCTCCCGCCAAGATTCTCGATCAGCGAAAAACTTCATCGGTTCCTTTCAGGAAAGAACAGGCCACGTCCGAAAATCAGGCCGTGCCTGTTCTAACCGAGGAGTTAGTGTTGTTGCTCCAGAATACCCAAGATGTACCACCAGATGATGACGAGACGGCGCCACAGCCTGAGAAACATACTGCCAAGAATAAAATACTCGACCGACTCAAGAGTCCACACTTCGACGATTCACGTATCCTCAAACGTTAGTCTCCTCTTTAATTTAGACTTCTGACCCAACTTCGCAGGAAGGTCAGATCGCCGAAAAACTGCATAAGTTTTGCTTTCAAGGGGAACAAGAACAGGGCGCGGCCAATTTTGGCCGCGCCCTGTCTCTATCTGCGGAGTTAATGTTGTCCTTCCAAGAGTCCTATACCCAATTGTGGCGAGTCCACCTCGACCACAACGATC
>Ga0137415_10006241_pt1 | contig 11799 bp, 11 predicted proteins | sample CZODoug3_1_1_16f_FD_183082 | JGI IMG/M metagenome (GOLD analysis project Ga0137415, IMG submission 183082) | Vadose zone soil fungal communities from Angelo Coast Range Reserve, California, USA - CZODoug3_1_1_16fungal (Hybrid Assembly) | ecosystem: Environmental > Terrestrial > Soil > Vadose...
GGGCCGAGCTGGGCCAGCGCGGTGCTCGTCGCGGCCGCGTTGCTGATCCATTTCGCGACCCGTCGAACCTCGGCGGCCGGCGGTGCCTGTTGAGCTAGCGCGCGCAAGTCGGGGCGCTCGGCAGCCGACGCCCGGATACCATCCGCCGCGTGGCCCGCCCCACCGGCTCCTCGGTAACCATGCGTGACATCGCGGAGTCGCTGGGGATCTCGGTGTCGGCCGTCAGCCTGGCGCTGCGGGAGCGGCCTGGCGTCGGCGAGGAGCTGCGCCGCACCGTCGTGGAGGCGGCCCGCCGGCTCGGCTACGTGCCAGACCGGGCGGCGGTGACCCTGCGTACCGGGCGGTCCGGGGTGGTCGGCCTGCTGATCCGGAACCTGCGCAACCCGTTCTTCCTGGACGTGGTGGAGGGGTTCGACTTCGAGTGCGCCCGGCGCGGCTACCAGGCGATGATCACCTCCTCGCGCTACGAGCTGCCGCACGAGAAGGATCTGCTGGAGGCGCTGACCAGCCGCGCGATCGACGGGTTGGCGATGGCGCCGATCGGCTCGGGGCGGGCGGCAGGCGCCTGGACCGCGCAGACCGGCAAGCCGGCTGTCGTGATCAACTGCAGTCGCGGCCTGTCCCCCGCGCTGTCCGCCGTGCGGGTCGACGCGGCCTCGGCGGTACGCACCGCCACCGAGCACCTCGTCGCGCTCGGTCACCGGCGGATCGGCATCGTCGCCGCGCCGCACCGCACCTCCCCCGACCCCGAACGGGTCACCGAGTTCCGCGCGCGGCTGGCCGAGCACGGGCTGGAACCGGTGGTGGTGACCACCGCGCTCTCCGACGCGGCGGCCGCGCGGGCGCTGACCGAGCAGTTCGCCCTGCCCCCGGCCCAGCGGATCACCGCGGTGCTCACCAACAGCGACTTCATCGCCCAGGCGGCCTACCAGGCGGCCAGGGCCACCGGGCTGCGCATCCCGGCGGAGGTGTCCGTGGTCGGCCACGACGACCTACCCACCTCCGCCCTGCTGGACCCGCCGCTGACCACGTTCCAGATCGACCGGATCGCCATCGGCACCGCGGCGGCCGCCACCCTGATCGAGCGGGTCGAGGACCCGACCCGTACCCGGTTGCGCACCGTCGTGCCGGGCACCTTCGTGGTGCGCGGCTCGACCGGACCGCCTCCCGAATAGCCCCTGGCGTTCACCCCTCGGGCCTTTTCGACGTCAACTCACTCGTTATAGCCTCGCTCTGACCAGCACTCAAACGTTGTAGTACGAGGCGGTGCCCGCCCTGTTGAACACCCCTCCCGCCCGGTCCAGCGACCCGGCTACCGGACCGGCCGCCCCGGGGCTGACCACCGCCCGGTCGATCCGCCGCGCCGGCGCGCACGGCCGGTTCCACCTGCTGGACGAGGGCCCCGGCGAACCGGTGCTGGCGCGCACCGACCTCTCCCCCGAGCCGCCGCCCGACCCGGCGACGGCGGGGCCGGTGCTGCTGCGACTGCTGCACCTGACCGACTTCCAGCTCGCCGACCTGGGCTCGCCCGCGCGGCTGGAGTACCTGCAGGCGCTGCGCGGGGACGAGCGGTGGGCCGCCATGCTGCCCAGCTACCGGCCCCAGGAGTTCACCGCGACCGCGCAGGTCGAGGCGATGGCGCGGACCGTGCGCGCGCTCGCCGAGGCCGAGGGGCGCGCGTTCGACCTGGTCGTCACCACCGGCGACAACGTGGACAGCCAGCAGGACAACGAACTGGCCGACTTCGTCGCGCTGCTGGCCGGCGGCACCGAGGTCCATCCGCTCGGCGCACCGCAACCGGCTCCAGGGGCGGCTGGCCGGGCGGCGCCCTCGGTGCCGGTGTCCGCGCGGGCGGCGGCCGGGGAGCCGGTGCCGGGCTGGGCGGGGCTGCCGGACGCGCCGGTCCACCCCGACGGCCCGGCGGAGTGGGCGCGCCCGTTCACCGCGACGGGCGTCGGGGCACCGTGGGTGGCCTGCTACGGCAACCACGACGCACTCGTACAGGGCAGAGCGCGCGCCACGCCCGAGCTGGCGGCCCTGCTCAATGGGCCCGTGCGGCCAGGCGAACCGGCCGACCCGGAGGCGCTCAACGCCGGCGCCGGGCCGGCCATCGACGCCTACGTGCGCGACCCCTGCTGCTTCAGCCGCCCGCCGGCAGCCGGCCGGCCGAGCGAGCCAGCCACCGCCGAGGTCCGCCGGCGCCTCGTCCAGCGCGAAGAGTTCGCCCGCCTGCAACGCGCGCACGTGGCCGACGTGGGCACCGACCACGGCACACACCGCCACCCCGCCGCACACACCGCCGAACCTGTGTGCGCCGATACGACGGTGTGTACCGCGCCGGAGGGGGATGTGCCGACGTACCTGGCGTGCCGGCCGCATCCGGCGGTGACCGTGCTGGTGCTGGACACCACGAACCCGGGCGGCTACGCCGACGGCAGCCTCGGCGCCGAGCAGCTGCGCTGGCTGGTCGGCGAGCTGACCGCGGCGCACTCCCGACACCTCACCGAGGACGGCCGCTGGCACGACACCGGCAACCCCGACCGGGCCGTCGTGCTGTGCTCGCACCACGGGCTGTCCACGCTGACCAACGGCTACGTACACCGCGCGGCCGACGGGGTGCCGGTGCCCGGGCAGGATCTGCCGAGGTCGCTCGCGCCGGACGTCGAGGCGGTGCTCGCGCGGTTCCCGAACGTGGTGCTCTGGCTGTCCGGCCACATCCACCGCAACCGGGTCCGCCCGGTGCGCACGGCCGCCGGGGGCTACTGGGAGGTGGCCACCTCGGCACTGGTCGACTGGCCGTGCCAGGCCCGCTGCCTGGACTTCCGGCTCACCGGCGACCTGCTGAGTGTGCGCTGCCGGCAGCTCGACCACAACGCCGCCGCCGACCCGGACCGGGAGGCCGACCGGGTACTGCGGATGGCCGCGATCGGGCGCCGGCTGGCCGCGAACGTGTTCGACGGCGTGGGCGGCCCGGACGCCGAGGGCAGCGCGCTGGACCGCAACGTCGACCTGCTCGTACCGATCACCGCCGCACTCGCCGACCAACTGCGCACGCACACCCTGGCCCCGACCGCACGCTGACCCGACCGCCGCCGCGAAAGGGACGCCCGTGTCCGCAACCGCACCGCCGAACTGGCAGCTCCTGGAGTCGCCAGCGCAACGCCGCTTCCACCGCAAGGTCACCCTGCTCTCCGCCGCCGGCACCTTCCTGGACGGCTACGACCTGGCCGTCATCGCCGTTGCCCTGCCGGTGCTCACCAAGCAGTGGCACCTGTCCCCGGGCCTCGCCGCGCCGCTGGCCGCCAGCGCGGTGGTCGGCATGCTGATCGGCGCGCTGGTCGTCGGGCGGTTGACCGACAAGCTGGGCCGCAAGGCGATGTACCTGATCGACCTGATCGGCTTCGTGCTGTTCGCCGTGCTCACGGCCGCCGCGCAGGACGTGTGGCAGCTGATGATCTTCCGGTTCCTGCTCGGGCTCTCCCTCGGCGCGGACTACCCGATCTCCGCCACGCTGCTCGCCGAGTACGCCCCGGCGGCCCGGCGCGGCGCGATGATGTGCCGGATGGGCGCCGCCTGGTTCGCCGGCTCCGCCACCGCGTACCTCGTCGGCGCGGCGCTCACCCCGCTCGGCGGGCTCGGCTGGCGGTTGATGCTGCTGCTCGGCGCGGTGTTCGCGCTGCTGGTCATCTGGCTGCGCCGGGCCGTGCCGGAGTCGCCGAGGTGGCTGCGGGCCCAGGGCCGGGGCGACGACGTCGAGCAGGTGCTGAGCTACCTCGGTGGCGGAGACGCCGGGTCGGCCACCGCGCCCGCGCCGGAGCTGTCCGGCGACCAGACCGGGAGCCAGGCAGGTAGTCGCGCCGGGGCGCACCCGTGGCGGCTGCTCTTCAGCCGCCCGGTACTGCGCTGGACGGTGTTCTGCTGCGCGTTCTGGGCGGTCTACACCACGGCCTACTACGGCATCACGATCTACACCCCGACGCTGCTGAACAGCCTGACCAGCAACGCCCAGCAGGCCAGCATCGGCTCGGCGGTGGTCGGGGTGGTCGGGCTGCTGGGTTCCGGGATCGGCATCCTGCTGGTGGACCGGGTTGGCCGCCGGCCGCTGATCATCGTCGCGTTCGCCGGGCTGACCCTGAGCCTCGCGGTGCTGGCGCTGACCGGCTCGTCCTCGCTGGCCGTGGTGGCGGTGCTGCTGGCCGTCGCGGTGATGTGCGCCAACGGCGGCCCCGGCATCCTCGACTTCCTCTACCCGACGGAGCTGCTGCCCACCGAGGTGCGGGCGACCGGCTCCGGGCTGGCCACCGCGGTGAGCCGGGTCGGCGGCATCCTCGGCATCGTGGTGTTCCCCGACCTGGTCAAGGCCTGGGGCATCGCGCACGCGCTGTGGCTGTTCGTGGCCTGCGGCGCGGCCGGCACGGTGATCTGCCTGCTGCTGGCTCCGGAGACGAAGGGCGAGACGCTGGAGGAGCTGAACGAGCGGCTGCTGCCCGGCTACGACCCGGCCAACGCCTAGCGCGGGGTGGTGGGCGGCCTACCACCCCGCGAAGTGGGCCGGTTCAGCCGGCCGGCGTAGCGGCCGGCGGCATCAGCACGCTGTCGACGATGTAGACGGTGGCGTTCGCGGTCTGCACGTTGCCACAGATCACGTGGCTGACGCCGTTCACGGTGAAGTCCTGACCGTTGCCCGAGGTCTTCAGGCTGGCGCCTTCGAGGGTCTTGAAGTCGCCGGCGGCGAGGTCGGCCGGCGTGATCTTCTGGCCGACCACGTGGTAGGTAAGGATCTTGGTCAGCGTGGCGTTGTCGGCGAGCACCTTGCCCAGCGTGGCCGGCGGGATCTTGTCGAAGGCGGCGTTGGCCGGGGCGAACACCGTGATGCCCTGCGCGCTGTTCAAGGTGTTCCCCAGGTTGGCCTTCTTGACCGCGGTGACCAGCGTGGACAGCACCGGGTTGTGGCTGGCGGCGGTGGCCACCGGGTCCACGGCCATGCCGGAGAAGCTGCCCGGCCCGTCGGAGGGCACCGCGGCGCACCCCGCACCGAACTGGGCGGCGGCCGGGGCGGGGGCGGTCGGGGCGGTGCTGGTCGGGGCGGCTTCGGCGGCGGTCTGGCTCATGGCGGACGACGAGCTGGGGGCCTGGCTGGTGCCGCAGGCGGCGAGCGCGGTGGCCGCCGCGGTGATGCTCACTGCCATGGCGATGCCGGATAGGTGCATGATCTGGCCTCTCTGAAGTGGTCGAGCGGGAGTTCCGCCTCGGCAGCGGGCCAGCGGGCCCACCGCGGTTCACGGCGGTACTTCGGCACGGCCGCCGGGGCGGATTGGTGGGAGTGCGACCGGGGATGGCGTCGGGAACCGAGGTGGCCGGCCAATCCGAGGGCGGGCCGGCCGCGAATATCGGGCAGCAACCGACCTGGGAGGGCGTGCGATGCACGATTCGGGGTGGCCGCCGCGCCGCACGGGCCAGCCACAGCGGCCACCAGAGTCGGAACGTGCCGACCGGGACACGGCCGAGCAGCTGTTGGGGTTGGTGGCCAAGGGTGACGAGTCGGCGTTCGAACGGCTCTACCCGCTGGTCGCCGGCGCGGTGCTGGGCATGGTGCGGCGGGTCGTGCGGGATCCTGGCCAGTCCGAGGAGGTCGCCCAGGAGGTCCTCGTCGAGCTGTGGCGGACCGCGCGGAGCTACGACCCGGCCAAGGGCAGCGCGCTGACCTGGGCACTCACCATGGCGCACCGGCGCGCGGTGGACCGGGTGCGGTCCGCGCAGGCGGCCACCCAGCGGGAGGCCCGAGTCGGCGCCGAGTCGGTGCGCCGGGAGTTCGACGAGGTCGCGGAGGCGGTCGCGACGAACCTGGAACGCGAGCAGGTGCGCCGCTGCCTCGCCTCGCTGACCGAGCTGCAACGGGAGTCGATCATGCTGGCCTACTACGGCGGGCGCACCTACACCGAGGTCGCCACGGTGCTGCGGGCGCCGCTGGGTACCGTGAAAACCCGGCTGCGCGACGGGCTGATCCGGCTCCGCGACTGTGTGGGAGTGAGCCGATGAGCCCCGATGTGCACACGCTGACCGGCGCCTACGCGCTGGACGCCCTCGACGAGCTGGAGCGCCGCCGGTTCGAGGCCCACCTCGCCGAGTGCCCGGACTGCACCCGCGAGGTCGACGAGCTGCGCGCGACCGCGGCCAAGCTGGCGATGGCCGCCGCCGAGACGCCCCCTGACCGGCTCCGGCAGCGGGTGCTGGCGCAGGTGGCCACGACCCGCCAGGAGCCACCGGCCACCGTCGCCGCCACCGCCGCCCGCCCGAGGCCACCGAGGCGCACCGGTTGGGCCGTGCGGCTGACGGCGGCCGCGGCGGGACTCGCCGCCGCGGCGGCGCTGCTGCTCGGCGTGGTTACGGTGCGCACCGGTGCCGAGCGCGACGCCGCGCGGGCCCAGCTCGCCGAGTTGCAGTCCCGATACGCCCCGGTCGCCGAGCTCGCCTCGGCACCGGATGCCCGGGGCGACTCCGGCACCGGGGCGCACGGCGGCACGGCGTTCGTGCTGGCCTCGCACGCCCGGGACCGGGCCGTGCTGCTGGTCGCCGACCTGCCGGCCCCACCCGCCGGACACACCTACCAGGCCTGGCTGATCGGCGGCGCCGGCCAGCCGCGCTCGGCCGGCCTGGTGCCGCCCGACCCGGGCACCGGCGCCCCGCCACTGCAGTTCACCGGGCTGGCCGGCGCGACCAAGGTCGGCCTGACCGTGGAGCCGGCCGGCGGCTCGCCCCAACCCACCACCACGCCGGTCGTGCTGTTCGACCTGCCGGCCTGAGCGGCGGCGCCAGCACCGCCGGGGAGGTCCTCGACTGATCGACGTCGGCCCCGACACACCGCTCGGCCGGGTGGCGTGTCGCGGCCAACCGGGCGTCCACCTGTACCCAAAGATCTTGGCGTGGAGCCAACAACGTTGTCGAAGTCCGTCCGGCTCGGCCGGCCCATGGCCGCGGCCCTGGTCGCGGCCGCCGCGCTGAGCGGCTGCGCCGGTACCGCGCCCATCCCGACGACCACCCCGCCGGCATCCTCGGCCGGGTCCGCGACGGCCACCGCCGCCCCGGACACGACCGCGCCGAACCCCGCACCGACCACCGCGGCACCCGCCCCGGCCGGCACGCGGGCCTGCAAGGCCGCCGACCTCAGCCTGGCGTTGGTCGGCGACGAGGGCGGCGGCGGGATGATGAAGCAGGCGTACAACCTGCGGTTCACCAACCGGAGCCAGAGCGGCTGCCAGCTGTGGGGCTCGCCGGGCGTCTCGTTCGTGACCGGGGACAACGGCCAGCAGGTCGGCGAGCCGGCCACCCGGATCGAGCGGAGCCAGGGCAAGCAGGTCGTCATCAACCCCGGTGCGACCGCCAGCAGCCCGCTGACCATCACCAACCCCAACGCCTACCCGCCGGAGCGGTGCGGGCTGACCCAGGTGCGCGGGTTGCGGGTCTACGCCCCGGGGGACACTGCCTCGATGTTCGTCGACACCCCCCAGCAGGCCTGCTCGACGCTCGGCAGCGCGACGATGAGCGTCGGCGTCGTCGACTGATCGATCACTGCCGGCCCTACTTTTGTTTGCTTACGAACTGTAGCCTCAAGAGGAGCAAATAGAAACGAACCGAAGCATACGGTCTCGCGCGGCGCTGTTGACGGCCCGGGACCGAGCAAGGAGGAGCCGTGACGAGTCCGGTACGCCTGGCACTGATCGGGTGTGGTCGCATCGCCCAGGTCGCCCACCTGCCGGCGCTGGAGAAGGCGGACGGCGTCGAGCTCGTGGCGCTCTGTGACCCGAACGCGGCGGTGGCCGGGGCGGTGGCCCGCCGGTACGACGTCCGCTCGGTGCACACCGACCCGGCCGAGATGTTCGCCGACCCGGCCGTCGAGGCCGTCCTGATCGCCACGCCGGACCGGTTCCACTTCGACCTGGCCAGCGCCGCGCTCGGCGGCGGCAAGCACGTGCTGGTGGAGAAGCCTCTCGCCTCGACGGTGCAGGAGTGCGCGCAGCTCGTCGAGCTGGTCGCCCGGACCGGGCTGAAGCTGCAGGTCGGCGCCATGAAACGGCACGACCCGGGGCTGCAGTACGCGCGCGAGTTCATCGCCTCGAAGCTGGGCGACGTCCGCTCGTTCCACGCCTGGTACCGGATCGGCACCATCCGTGCCGGCGTCGAGCACACCCTGTTCCCCAGGACGTTCGACGACCCCGGGACGCGGCGGACCGAGGCGGAGTTCAAGGCCGACCGGGAGCGCTACCTGCTCGCCACGCACGGCTCGCACGTGTTCGACACGGTGCGGTTCCTGCTCGGCGACGTGAAGTCGGTGACCGCGGCGCACCGGGGCTTCGGCCGCGACCACGCGTGGCACCTGCTGGTCACGCTGGCCTCCGGCGCGGTCGGCAGCGTGTCGATCGCGGTCGACGTGCCCGGCGACGGCGCCGAGGGAATCGAGGTGTTCGGGGCGGCCGGCCAGCTGGCGGTGGATACCCACTTCCCGTTCTTCCGCAGGGCGTCCGACGTGCGGGCCTACTGCGCGGCCGACGGCGTCACCACGAGCCCGGTGCTGTCCGACACCGACGCCTACGAGCGCCAGGTCGAGGCGTTCGCCATGGCGGTCCGGTACGACCTCGACACCGCGCCCGATGCGTCGGACGGGCTCGAGGCCGTGCGGCTGATCGAGGCCGTCGAGCTGTCCGCCGTGGCCGGCATCGAGCGCTCGCTGTGACGGGGTCGCCGCCGGCCCCCTCGCCGCTGTCCGGGCCACCGCCGGCCCCCTCGCCGCTGGCCGGACGCCTCGGCATCTTCGCGCGCACGTTCCGCAGGGCGACGGCCGCCGACGTGTGCGCCTCGGTCGGGGCGGCCGGCTACCGGCTGGCGCACTGGAACTTCGCCGCGATCGGCCTGCCCACGCTCGCCGACGGGGTCGCGCCGCCGGTGTTTGCCGAGGTCCGCGCCGCGTGCGACGCCGCCGGGCTGGGCATCCCGAGTGTGTCGGGCACGTTCAACACGATCGACCCGGACGCGGACCGGCGCGCCGCGCTGACCCGCCAGGCGATGCGGCTGATCGGGCTGGCGCCGCTGCTCGGCGCGGAGGTCGTCACCCTGTGCACCGGCACCCGGGACCCGGCGAACATGTGGCGGGCCCACCCGGACAACACGACCGCGCCGGCCTGGCGGGACCTGCTCGCCACGCTCGAGCCGCTGCTGGCCGCTGCCGCCGACGCCGGCGTACTGCTGGGCGTCGAACCCGAGGCCGGCAACGTGGTGCGCGACGCGCCGACCGCCGCCCGGCTGCTCACCGAGCTGGGGACCGACGCACCGGTCGGCATCGTGTTCGACCCGGCCAACCTGCTCGACCCGAGCACGGCGCACCGGCAGGAGGACATCCTCACCGAGGCGGTCGACCTGCTCGGCCCCCGGATCGTCGGGGTCCAGGCCAAGGACGTGGTCGACGGCGGGTACTCGGCGGCCGGCGCCGGCGCGATGGACTATGACCTCGTGTTTCGGCTGCTCGACCGGATCGACCCGGTGCCGGTGATCGTCCAGGACGCGGTCGAGACCGACGCGGCCCGGGTCCGGGCTGACCTGCTGCGCTGGCACGCCGGCCGGGCCCGGGCCCCGCGATGACCGGGCCCGCGACCGAGCCGACCAGCGCTCGGTCGGCCACCCTGCACCGAAAGCTTCCGGACGCAGGCGAGCATCAACTCGAAATGCAACGCGCCGTTTCCGAATACCTGAGCGGGCGCGATGTGTCCTGCTAGCGTCCGCACGGTGCCCACCGAAAAGCCGGTCTTCGCCGAGGAGCGGCGGAGTCGGATTCTCGCCGTGGTCGAGACCCAGCGGCGGGTGCGCATCGCCGAGCTGGTGTCACTGCTCAACGTGTCCGAGCCGACGGTCCGCAAAGACCTGAGCGTGCTGGAACAGCACCGTCTGCTGCGCCGTACCCACGGCGGCGCCATCGCCGTGCAGCCGAGGTTCGAGCCTTCGATCGACGACCGGGGCGCGCTGCACGGCGCGGCCAAGGACCTGATCGCCAGCGCCTGCCTCGAGGAGATCGGCCGGGGCGACTCGATCTTCCTGGACAGCGGGACGACGGTGCAGCGGATCGCCGACCGGCTCCCCGAGCAGCATGTCAACGTGCTGACCAACGCGCTCGGGGTGGCGACGGCGCTGGCCGACCGGCCGGGCGTCCGGCACACCCTGCTCGGCGGCTCGGTCCGCTCGCTCGGCGGCACCCTGGTCGGCCCGGTCGCCCTCGACACGTTGAGCCGGTTCACCGTGAACGTCGCGTTCATCAGTGCCAGCGGCTTCACCGGGGCCGGGATCTCCGTGGCCGACGTCGCCGACGCGCAGGTCAAGCAGGCCGTCATCGAGCGGGCGCGGCGGGTCGTCGTGGCGCTGGACAGCAGCAAGTTCGGCATCGACGACTTCGTCACCGTGTGCGAGCTGGACCGGATCGACCTGGTGATCACCGAGGCCGCCGGCGATGAGGTCACGGCGCTGTGCGCGGCTCACGGGGTACAGCTGAAGATCGCGGTCGCCTGAGCGCGCCGGGGAGCAGCAGGCCGTCCGCGCTCCAGCGGATACCGCGCAGGTCCCGGAACATCGGGTCGGCCGGGGTGTCCAGCGCGCGGCTACGCCCGCGATACGGTGCTCGCCATGCGCCCGTGGCGGCTGAATCTGGCGGCGATCCCGGTGCCCGTCGACATCTGGTACGGCGAGCACGACACCAGGAACTCACCCGACAACGGGGCCACGCAGTCCCGCTCCGTCGGCCCAGCTCACCGCGAGGAGTCCGGATGACCGACACCTATGTCCTGATCACCGGTGCCTGGCACGGCGGCTGGGCGTGGCGGCCCGTCGCGCAGCGGCTGCGGGCGCTGGGGCACCGGGTCGTCACGCCGACGCTGCCCGGGCTGCACGACGGCGCCGACCCCACCGCCCACACCCTCGCCGACGTGATCGACTACGTCGTCGACCTCGTCGAGCGCGCGGACCTGCGGGACGTCTCCCTGCTCGGGCACAGCTGGGGCGGCTACGTGATCACGGGGGCGGCGCCACGGCTCGCGCCCCGACTGCGCAGGCTGCTGTACTGGAGCGCGTTCGTGCCCGCCGAGGGCCGCACGCTCAACGACGAGGTCCCGCCGCACTACGTCGAGCTGTTCAACACCCTGGCCGAGGCCTCGGGCAACAACTCGGTGACTATGCCGTTCGAGGTCTGGCAGGGCGCGTTCATGCAGGACGCCCCGGAGCCGGTGCAGCGTGTGGTGCACGAGCTGCTCGTGCCGCAGCCGCTGCAGTACTTCACCACCCCGGTGGACCCGCTCGACCCGGCCGCGCTCGGCGTCCCGACCAGCTACGTGCTCAGCGTCGACGACATCGCGCTGCCGCCCGGCGAGTACGCGTGGGACCGGTTCGCCGGCCGGCTCGGCGTCGAGCCCATCCTCGCGCCGGGCAGCCATGAGGCCTGCTTCACCCAGCCGGCCGGCCTGGTGGAGAGCATTCTCAAGGCCTGACCCGCGCGCCTGGGTGCGGCCGGTGGCCGAGCGGGCCGGGCCGGGCTCACGTGACGCCGAGTAGCTGCTCCAGGGGATCCAGCGCGAAGTAGACGACGAACAGCGCGGCCACCCCCCACATCAGCGGGTGCACCTCGCGGGCCCGACCACGCACCGCCCGCAGGATCACGTAGCTGAGGAAACCGGCGCCGATGCCGGCGGTGATGGAGTAGGTGAACGGCATCAGGATGATCGTGAGGAACGCCGGGATGGCGATGCTGTAGTCGTCCCAGTCGAT
>Ga0137415_10006242_pt1 | contig 11794 bp, 10 predicted proteins | sample CZODoug3_1_1_16f_FD_183082 | JGI IMG/M metagenome (GOLD analysis project Ga0137415, IMG submission 183082) | Vadose zone soil fungal communities from Angelo Coast Range Reserve, California, USA - CZODoug3_1_1_16fungal (Hybrid Assembly) | ecosystem: Environmental > Terrestrial > Soil > Vadose...
GACCACCACCGGGTCGCGCCGATCACCGTCCAGGAAGTAGCGGTCAACGTGCATCGCGGTTGCCGGCTGCGCGTCGATGATCTGGAATCGATCATCCTGGGGAACACCGATAGCGCTGACCAACGCGTTTTGCACGCCCTCGGCAACGGCCGCGCGTACCGATTCGGGACGGTCCTCGCTGAGCGTAATCCGGACGAATGGCATGAGAACCCCTGATTGACTACTGCGATGCTTGAGTGCTTGGTCGAGGTCGTGCCACAGGTCTTCGACGTCTTCCAACGCAGTCGTCGACCTCGACCGATCGCCCAGACGTTCGGCAAGATCCTCCGCCAATCGCTGAACGACCTCGTCCATGCTTCCTCGCTATCTGGATGGAGCGCATGTGGCTTCGACGCCAGTGCCAGCGTAACTCTGCACGCGGATGTCGGCGGGCACCCGCTCGGGCGCCATGGCGGCGTCGGCGTCCTCGGCGATCTTCGCCTGGTCGGCGTCCACGATCACACTGCCCTTGAGCATCTCCGGCATCTCGCGCTTGACGCGCGCGGTACCCAGCTGCGGGGTGTTCGCGGTGACGGTCAGCACTCCACAACGTTGACGGCGAGACCTCCGGCCGCACCCGGCTCACCCAGATCGACCTGCAGGAACCAGCTCAGCGGGGAATGACCGGCACGAGCAAGTAGCTCGGATACTCGGGGCCCGTAACCAGCGTCACGCGGCTGACCGGCCCGTCACTGGGGCGATCGACGGGGTCGCGGTGCACGAAGACGCCGTTGCCCCGCATCTCGGTGTCGTTGAACGTGATCCACGGGCCGTCGCCGGGCAGCTCGTAGTCCTTGCCCTGCACCGTGAGCGCGAGGCAGTAACCGGGCGGAATGACCACCGACGTCGGCCAGATCTCCACGTCCACCGGCACGACTTCACCGGGCGTCAAGGGCTGGAGTTCGTCGTGCGTGTGGAACGGGCGGTACGGCAGGCTGCGCTCGGGATCCAGCTTGCGATGCGAGACGCGCAGCCAGCCGATGGTGGGGACGCCCCGCGGGTCCATGCCGCTGACGAACGTGACGTCGGCGCCATCGGGGTCGAGCACCCGCAAGGTGAGGAACAGGTCGGCGTCCGTCGTCGTCGACGAGACGTTCAGCCGCGCCGCGAGCGGTCCGGTGATCTCCGTCTCCACGTCGACCGGCGCTGTCGTGAACGTCAGCCCATCACCACGCGCCTCGAAGGTCTGCGAGCCCGCCTGGCCGGGGTCCGCCCCGTCCAGCGAGAGCTCGCCGGCGTCGAGGTGCATCGTGGTCCACCGGGTGCGGGCCAACGGCCACTCCTGCTCGGCGCGCTTCTCGAACGAGCCGTCGACATGGCGGACGTTCAGCGTGACGGGCGGCTGATCTTCCCATCCGGTGTCGTGGCCGTGCAGGAAGTGCCCGAAGAAGCGTTTCTGCAGGTTGTGCCCGTAGTCCTTGTAGAACAGGGTCCAGTGTTCGAGCCCGTGGACCTCGAGCCATTTCTGTGCCGATCCCGCGGCGAGGTAGGCCTCGATGTTCCCGCGGGTGTGGATGTGGTGGGCCCAGTTCGCGCAGGACAGGATCGGCACGTCGATCTGGGTGAGATCCGGAGTGCGTTCGCGGTAGAAATCGTCGTCCAGCTCGTGATCGCGAAGCTGCGACGTGATGTCGGAGCGGTTGGCCACCAGCTCCGCGTCGGTCAGCGTCTCCGGCCCGGAGATGAGCTCGCCGGTGTTGTGATCGCGCGGTGACCGCTCACCGTTGCCGTGCTGGACCCGGAAGACCTGATTCGGCGCCCAGGTGGCCACGAACGAATGGACGATTCCCCCATGGCGGCAGACGTCGCGGTAGTAGTCGTACCCTCCCTCCCACGGGCAGATCGCGGCAAGGTGCTTCGGCTTCGTCGCCGCGACGAGCCATTGGGTCGTCGCGTAGTAGGAGATACCCAGCAGCCCCACCTTGCCGTTGCTCCACGGCTCGGTACCGGCCCACTCGATGCACTCGGCGAAGTCGGCGATCTCGGTCTGGGAGTGCATGTCGAGATAGCCCGGTGACCGGCCGGCGCCACGGGAGTCGACCCGGACACAGATGTATCCGTCGGGAACCCATTTCTCGGGTTCCGGGGTCTCCCAGTTCTGATACCGGTTCGACGATCCTTCGAGGGCGTCGGGATTGTCCCGGTTCAGCGTCTCCCACATGTAGGCGTAGCCTTCTTTCCAGGCCAATCCCTTGGCGTACGGGCCGTGGGTCATGAGCACTGGGTGAACGCCGTCGTCGTCGGGCCGGAAGACGTCGGCGCACAGCACCAGACCGTCTCTCATCGTGATCGGAACATCGCGCTCGATAATCATTCCTGGCGGCGGCGTATCGGGCCTCAGCTGCGTGTACTCGATGCTCGACATCTGCACTCCTCTTCTATCCCGGCCAGTTGGACGCCGGCGCGGGATATACCGATCGCTTCTTAGTGGATGAAAATGCCCGAGGGTCACACCACGACTTCCGGAACTGCGATGCGACTCGGCGTGGCGTATGCCGGTTTCCGCGGGAGCGTCAGTAAGACCGACGCACCGAGAGTGAGCAGTACCGCCACCGAGATCAGTGCACCCTGATAGGTGCCTGTGCGGTCGTAGATGGAACCGACCCAGATCGGGCCGATCGCCACTGCAATCGTGAAGATTCCGTAGATGATCCCGAAGAGGAATCCGTAGCTCTTCAGACCGAAGTAACTCCCGCACAGGAAGGCGATGAGGTCCGCTTCGGCGCCGAAACACACGCCCACCATGAGCGCGGCGAGTGGAGCCATTCCCGCGCCGCTCCACATGAGCAGCAGGCAACCGGCGGCGGCCACGAGGAAGAGCGGTGCAGCCACGAGCGGCGCGAAGAATCGGTCCAGGAGGAAGCCGATGCACAGCCGCCCGGCGATGATGCCCAGGCCGACCAGGCTGGCGATCCTTGCCGCCGTGGCCGGCGTCAGTCCGGCGTCGGTGAGCATCGGGACCAGGTGCGGAATGAGGGCAGGTACCGAGGATCCCGCCAGAATGACGCCCAGGAGCATCGTCCAGAACGTGCGCGAGCGCAGCGCCTCACCGCGCTCGGCGCCCGGTACCGGAGCGCTCTCCGGCGCCGTTCCGCTCGATGCCGTGCGAGTGCCCGCGGTGGTCACCGGGTCCTTCAGACCGAAGAGCGCGAACGGGATCACCAACAACGACAGGACGGCCAGCGCGAGGAAGCCGGACCGCCAGCCGTACCGCTGGACCACACCGGTGACCAACGGTGGCAGCACCAACGCTGCACCTCCCAGACCCGCGAGGGAGATGCCGAGCGCAAGCCCGCGGGACACCAGGAAGGCAGCGTTGACCACCTTGGTGTACACGATCGAGGACGTCCCGGCACCCAGCAGCCCCGCGAGCGCGAACAGTAAATAGAACTGGGTGAGGTCACCGTGGAATTGACTCAACAACAGCAGCGACAGCGTTAACCCGGGGACGGAGAAGTAAGCGATGCGCCGCGGACCATAGCGATCCAGCAGCCAGCCCAACGGCACCGCCGCCACGGTGAGGGCAATCGTCGTATAGAGGAACGACGACGAGATCTGCGTCCGATTCCAGCCGAACTCGGCCTGCAGGGCTCCCGTGAACGAACCAAGACTGTAGAAAAGCAGGGCCGTCACCCCGACGGCCGAGCCGACGGTCGCCGACAGGAGCGCCGGCCAACCAGGTTTGAATTCTGCATACCGTGAATCACTTGCCATGGTATGACCTCATTGTCATCGATGCAGGTGCGGGAACAGTGGACAAACCCGGCTGACGGGTCAGTCGAGCACTGCTGTGCGGCTGCCAAGCGAATCCTCGACGGCAGCCTGCGAGGCCAAACAGCTGAAGGTGATCATTGGCCCGAAGGCCAGCTCGGCGTCGGTGACCATGTTGCGCCGACGCACCCGCGGGTCCTGCAGGCAGCGGAGGTGACGCACCGACTCCGCGAATCCGGGCCGCGAGTAGCTGGCTCGGCGGATCACGACCGGCGGGGCGCCAAACCGAACAGCCATGCCGTCTCCCAACTGCCATGCTAGCCTGCTACCACCAAGCTAGGCCGCGTCGAGGGGACGCGCAAGAGCGTGTTGGCGGGAGCGCGCGAGACCCAGCCAGGCCTCGCGGAGGGACTCGTCAGGAAGCCTGAGCACCGGCAGCCCACTGCCTTCAGGTTCACGCGGCGCGCCGCGAATCGCCCGCGCCGGCGACACAAACGGGATCGCCGAACGGCTCGGCCAGTCCCCAGGCGCCTACAGCCGTCTGGGGAATGCAGCAGCGCCGAGCAGCCGCTCTGATCCACCCGTCAGAGCCGAGCGTGCCTCAATCACCTGCGGTAGGACTAGATCATGCAGGCACAGGCCACATCGAAACCGGTCGTCGCGTTGGTTGTGGCTCTGTTCCTTGTCGCCCTTCAACCCGGGGCCCATCCATCCTCACCCGCTGCGACCGTGGCCTGCGCGACCCCACGCACCGAGGCCACCTCGGGCCCCAGCACCACCGCGGCCCAAGGCACCCGCGGACACCGCGACAGCGTCGGCCTCGTCGACATCAACACCCGCCTGCCGAGGGCCGCGGGCGCCGGGACCGGCATCGTGCTGGGCGCCACCGGCGTCGTGGTCACGAACAACCACGTCATCGACGGGGCCACCGCCATTGCCGCGACCGACCCCAACGACGGGCGAACCTACCAAGCGGACGTAGTGGGCACCGACCCACAACACGACATCGCACTATTGCGGCTAAAGGGCGCCACCGCCCTCCCGGTCGCTGTCCTCGGCAACTCGGACAACGTCCAGGTCGGGGACCACGTGGAAGCGATAGGCAACGCCGGCGGCCGTGGCGGCGCACCGACGATCACCGCCGGCGAGGTGATCGCGCTCGATCGGTCGGTCGTCGCACGCGACGAGTACCAGCACTCGTCGCACCGGCTACGCGGAATGATCGAGGTCGACGCCTCGGTCCAGCCCGGTGACTCCGGGGGCCCACTCATCGGCACCGCCGGCGTCATCGGCATGAACACGGCCGCCAGCGACCAATCCGGCTTCGCCATCCCGATCAACACAGTGATAGCCACCGTCCACCGCCTCGCCGTCGACCCCACCACCTCGTCCCCCAGACGTGATCGGGCCACTCCCCCGGCCCCCGACACGACTGGCCTCGACGCACGACTGGCTCGCGCCCCGCGCCGATAAGCGCAAGGCGACCCCCAACCACAGCGGGCCGAGAATCGCCTGTACCCAACAGTTGCCGTGCTGTCCGGGACACTGATAGGACCGAGTGACTGCGACACGTGCGAGGGGTGGGGTGAAATGACTACATGCCGCAAGCCCTCGGAAAGACCGACCGCCTGAATGACGATCGACTCGCGTCGCCCACTGCACGGTCACCAGGCCCATCGGACAGGCCCCTCTCGCGCTGCTCGCTGGGCCTCTGACCCATGGCTGTGCGGGTGGCACGCTGGGCGAACCTCACTCCGGCGCCCTGGCTCAACGGCCGCGGCGTTACACGTCAGGTGGGAGCGGGCGAAGGCTGGCGGGTGAGCACAAGCTTGGATAGCCAGTGACCGCTGCCTCGACCCTGGGCCCTCTATTGGCCGGCCACCTGTTCGGCGTCGCGCAAGGCACGCAGGATGTTCCGCCCGGCGAGCTTGCCGCATTCTTCCTCGCTCCACCCGCGCTCGAGCAGCGCCCCGAACAACCGTGGGTAGCTGGACACATCTTCCAGGCCGGTGGGGAGCCAGCCGGTGCCGTCGTAGTCGCCACCGATCCCGATGTGGTCGATCCCGGCGGCCTCACGCGCGTGGTCAACATGGGCCACCACCTCGGCCATGGTCACCTGGGGTTCCGGCGGGCCATCCCACGACGCGGCGAACCGCTTACGGACCCCGACGTCGCGGTGATCATGCCCGGCTACCGCCATGGCGTCGATCAACTCGTTGTCCCGGGCGGCCACCGTCGGTGAGACGAACTGAGGAACGAAGCTGACCATGCATACGCCCCCGTTACCGGCGAGCTTCCCGAGCACATCGTCGGGCACATTGCGCGGGTGATCGTTGATCGCCTTACAACAGGAATGAGTGAACACCACCGGCGCGGTGCTGGTCGCCAGCGCATCGCGCATCGTCGTCTCCGCGACATGCGAAAGGTCGACCAGCATCCCGATCTTGTTCATCTCCCGCACCACGTCCCGGCCGAACTCGGTCAGCCCACCGGCCACTGGTTCGTCGGTGGCCGAATCCGCCCACGGGGTGTTGAAGTTGTGGGTGAGCGTCATATACCGGACACCGAGCCGCCGCAGGGCACGCAGCACCCCGAGCGACTCACCGATGCTGTGCCCGCCCTCGGCACCCAGCATCGAAGCGATCTTGCCCGCGCGGAACGCGGCCTCGGCCTCGGCCGCGGTGGTGGCCAGCGCGAGGTGCGACGGATACCGCTCGACGAGCTGGTGCACAACCTCAATCTGCTCGAGCACGGCCGTGACCGCGCCGTCACCGGCGAGTGAGCACGGTACGTAGACCGACCAGAACTGCAGCCCCACCCGGCCTTCACGCAGCCTGAGCAGATCGGTGTGCAGGTGAGGTTGCGGCTGGCTCAGGTCCACTCCGGCGACCGCCGCGACCGAGTCCGGTCCGGCGGCGTGCCGAAGCCTCCACGGCAGGTCGTTGTGGCCATCGGCCAGCTGCACCGCCGTCAGCAGATCACGTGCCCGGTCAACCCCTGCCGGGTGGCGGGCGGCGGTCTCCGCGACTGCTTCGGCCGTTGGGCGGCGCTGATGGCTCACCTCGTCGTTCGGCATGTGAGAGTGGTCCTGCTTCTGTGGTCAGGTGCACGGAACCCCGGCCACAACAGCCACGGCCGGTACGCCGGCCACCGCACCGCGCGACACCCGACGGGGTCTGGGCCAGATGTCGTCGTCGCCCCACCCCGGACTTCTTCAGGGTGATACGACCGCAACGATAGCGCCGCGCTTCGGTGCTGGCCGAGGCGACAGCCAGCGCTGACCGGTACACTTAACATGTCGGTAACCTTGCCGGCCCTCAGGGCAGACCACTCGCTGAACGTTGGGCACGCTGCCCCGCCACGATCGCGTCGCCTCCTCTGAGCCTTCTCAGAGGATCTTATGTCTTCGCTCGTCAGTGGTATCCCTGCTCGTGGCGCGTCCGAACAGAGCGAGTCGATCGCTCCAGCGGCTCCCTTCGCGCTTCCCACCGGTTCCACCGCGATCGTCTACTGCGAGGGCCTGTTCGGCGAGCAGGACGGCAAGACCGGCAACGGCCTGGTCCGGCACTCGGAGAAGTACGAGGTCCTCAGCGTCATCGACAGCCTGCGGGCCGGAGTCGATGCCGGGAACTTCCTTGACGGCACCCCGAACGGCATCCCGGTGCTGGCGTCGCTCGCCGAGTCCATCTCGCACGCCGGCCACGTGCCCGACTACCTGATCTGCGGGCTGGCACCTGCCGACGGCCTGCTGTCGGACGAGCAGCGGATCGTGCTGCTCGACGGCATCGCTCGTGGGATGCACATCATCAACGGCCTGCACGAGTTCCTCAACGACGACGCCGAGTTCGTTGCGGCAGCCGCCCTCACCGGCGTCACCATCACCGATGTACGCCGACCGAAGGCCAAGCGCGACCTGCACCTGTTTGCCGGCCGGATCTTCGACGTGACATGTCCCAGGATCGCGATCCTGGGTACGGACGGGGCGATCGGGAAGCGCACCACCGCCACCTTGCTGGTCCAGGCGCTGTGCGCACGCGGCATCAAGGCGGTCATGGTCGGCACCGGTCAGACCACCTTGATCCAGGGCGGGAAGTACGGCGTCGCGCTGGATGCGCTGGTCCCCCAGTTCTGCTCGGGCGAGGTCGAGCACCAGGTCGTCGCCGCGTTCGAGGGTGAGGACCCTGACGTGATCGTGGTCGAGGGCCAGGGCGCGCTCAGCCACCCCGCATACCTGACCTCCGCCCACATCGTGCGTGGCAGCCGCCCGGCCGGTGTGATCGTGCAGCACGCGCCGAAGCGCAAGGTGCTCGGCGACTTCCCGATGATGCCGATGCCGACCGTGGCCAGCGAGATCGCCCTGATCGAGGCGTTCGCCGATACCCGGGTCATCGGGGTCGCGATCAACCACGAGGAGATGACCGAGGACGAGCTGAGCGACGCGATCGAGGAGCATCGCTCGCAACTCGGCGTCCCGGTCACCGACCCTCTGACGCGCCCCGCGTCGGATCTGGTCGACATGGTGTTGACGGCCTTCCCCGCGCTCGCGGCGGTGGCCGACACGACATCCGGATGACCGCGCTTCGGATCGAGACCGATCTCGACAAGGTCGAGCAGAACACGCGGGTCCTGGTTGATCGTCTTGCCTCGACCGGCATCCGGGTCACCGGGATCACCAAGGCCGTGCTGGGCTCGCCCGAAGTCGGAGCAGCGATGCTCCGCGGCGGCGCACGCGGCCTCGGTGACTCCCGAGTGTCGAACCTCGCTCGGCTGGCTGGGCTGGACCGATCACCGTTACGCACGTTGATCCGCTCACCCATGCTCAGCCAGGCGGGACAGGTCGTTGGGGTTGCCGACGTCAGTCTGAACACCGAGGCCGTTGTGCTGGCGGCGCTCGATCGTGCGGCGTCCCGAACGAAGCGGACGCACGGCATCGTGCTCATGGTCGAGCTGGGTGACCTACGCGAAGGCATCGCGCTCGACGACGCCCCCGAGGCCGTGCGTGCTGTCCTCGGGCACTCCTCCCTCCGGCTCGTCGGGCTTGGCGCCAACCTCGCCTGTCAGAACGGTGTCGTGCCCGACGACCGGAACATGGGCATCCTCACCGGGCTCGTGGATGACATCGAGGCACTTCACGGGATCTCGCTCGACGTCGTCTCAGGTGGCAACTCGGCAAACCTGAACTGGGCTCTGAACACCGACGACGTCGGCAGGATCGATGAACTCCGACTCGGCGAAGCCATCCTGCTCGGCGTCGACCCGCTGTACCGGACACCGATCCCCGGCCTGCACACGGATGCCTTCACGTTGACCGCCGAGGTCATCGAGGTCGCCATGAAACCGGCTCAGCCCTGGGGAGACCGTGCTCAGGCCGCCTTCGGTGAGGCGCCGATCCGCACCGGCAGCGGCACCGTGCACCAGGCGATCCTGGCGCTCGGTCGCCAGGACGTAGACCCAGACGGTCTGCAGCCACCTCAGGGCATCACGATCCTCGGGATGAGCAGCGACCACCTGGTGGTCGACCTCGGCGATCACCCCGTTGTGGTCGGCGACGAGATCGACTTCGGCGTCGGCTACGGCGCACTCGTGCGGGCGATGACGTCGCCCTTCGTCACCAAGATCGAGCGCCTTGTCCGTCCCGTCGCACCGAAGGTGACCCAGGTGCCAACACCGATCCAAGATTCGACCCGCCGCTCAGTGCCCGATTCGGCTGGCCCACCTCAGCCGCACGGCGGCAGTTCCGCGACGACCGAGAACTCCATTGCCTCGGCTTCGGCGAGGTAGATGCGCTGCGCGGTGTGACGATCGCGCAGGTGCAACCGACCGCGCGCGCCTTCGTAGGACACTGTGTCGGCGACCGCTGTGATCGCACGCACCTGCGGGGACCGAGCCTGGGCGATGAGCGCGTCCAGCAGGCGCAAGCCCTCGTAACAGGACTGGCCGAGGTTGCCGGCCATCGGTGCGTCCAGCCCGAACCGGCGGGCGTAGCGGCCGGCGAAGTCCAGCTGTTCCGGCGTGGCCAGGGTGTCGAAGTAGCCGGCCACCACGAACAGCCCGATCGTCGACTCCGCACCAGTGGCCAGCAACATGTTCTCGTCCATCAGTGGCGTCAGCCGGACCGCGCCGTGGTGCAGCCGGCGCTGCGCGAACGCGCGATGGAAGTGGACCGCATCCTCACCGACCAACAGCACCAGCACACCGTCCATCTCGGACCGCTCGAGCTGGTCGACCACCGCGGTGAAGTCGGTCGTACCGAGCGGAACATAGCTCTCGCCGACGATCCGCCCCCCGCTGGCTCTGGCGTAGCCGCGGGCCATCGCCGCGGTCCTCCGTGGCCAGACGTAGTCGTCGCCGACGATGTACCAACGCCGTACATGACGTTCCTGGGCGAGCAGCCGCATTCCCGGCAGCAGCTGCAACCGCGGGGTTTCGCCGGTCAGGAACACGCTCGGATTGCGTTCCCCGCCTTCGTAGAGCGAGGTGTAGACGTAGGGCACGCGGTCGGCGATCCGCGGCACGATTGCCCGCCGCACCGCCGAGGTGTGCGCGCCGATCACCGCATCGACCTGGCCGGTGGACACGAGGGCGCCCACCTCCCGAGCCACGTCTGAAGGAGCGACACCGCCGTCCACGGTGATGAGGCGGATCTCCCGCCCCAGGATGCCGCCCGCGTCGTTGATCTCTTCGGCGGCCAGCTGCGCGCACAGTTCACTCGCCGGCCCGATCAGGCCGAGCGGCCCCTGCAACGGGATCACGAGCGCAACGTTGAGCCCTGGGTCGGATGTCCTCGACAGCATGAGGCCACCTCTGGCAGGTCTGGGCTGATCGCCGAGATGGTGTTTAGAGTGGGCCGAACGTAACCGCCGAAGGATGGCCAGGCAATGAACGATTCGCGGCGATCCCGTGACCTTGCCCACCTCCTGAGCACGCTGGAACGCCAGGTGGTCGAGCGCCAGCGCGCCGCGCTCGGGATAGAGGGCTGCGGGGTCGAGGAATGGCGTGTGATCAACTTCCTCGCCGAGGGTGGCCAGACGATGAGCGAGGCGGCCAAGTACGCGGGACTCGCGGCGCCGACCCTGACCAAGCTCGTCGACCGGCTCGTCACGAACAACATCGTGTACCGCCGCATCGCACTCGAGGACCGGCGCAAGGTGCGCATCTTCCTGACCAGGCGCGGCAAGAGCCTGCACCGGCGGCTCGCCGAGATCGTCGAGTGCTGCCAGGCGGAGCTGCTTGCCGAGACTGCCGACGGCGAGTTGATCGCAGACCTGCTGCAGCGCCTCGACACGCCGACAGTTCTCCGAGGAATAGTTTCCACTAGCCAATAACCGCAGCTCAGCGACATTCCATTAACTCAGCCGTAATTTCAGCGGTCGGCCTTTTACAAAGTCGAGCGGTGGACGACCACGCCCGCAACATCCCGTGCTTAGCGTTCGAGCCGCAGGTTGGCGTCGAGGAGCAACGGCGGTGTCATGGTGTTGTCCGGCAAGAGGTCCCGGCATGTGCTGGCGGCGGTGGTCGCTCTCGCGCTGCTGGCCGCGTGCGGCGGGCCCACCGCAAGCTCGGGCGCGTCCGGCCCGCCCCGCAGCGGCGGCACGCTCGCCATCGGCATCGAGTCGGAGGTCGACGTCCTCGACCCGCAGCGCGCCGGCGGCTGGGTCTCCTGGCGAGTCAACCGGCAGATGTTCGAGCCACTCGTGGACGAGGACCTGACGAAGCCGTCGGCGCAGGCGGTGGTACCCGCGTTGCGACCGGGACTGGCTACGTCGTGGGAGCTCTCGCCGGACGGCACCGTCTACAGCTTCCACATCAGGCCGAATGTGAAGTTCCATGACGGCACACCCCTGGACGCGGCCGCGGTTGAGTTCAACATCCGACGCATGTGGGACAAGAGCTTCCAGTACTACGATGCCAAGGCGGCGGGGCAGACGACCTTCGTGTGGCAGCAGCTCAAGTCGATCGCGACACCCGACCCGATGACCATCGCGCTGACCATGAAGCAGGCGTTCGAACCGTTCGTGCGCCTGCTGGCGCAGGGTGGCAGCGG
>Ga0137415_10006245_pt1 | contig 11791 bp, 6 predicted proteins | sample CZODoug3_1_1_16f_FD_183082 | JGI IMG/M metagenome (GOLD analysis project Ga0137415, IMG submission 183082) | Vadose zone soil fungal communities from Angelo Coast Range Reserve, California, USA - CZODoug3_1_1_16fungal (Hybrid Assembly) | ecosystem: Environmental > Terrestrial > Soil > Vadose...
GTGCTGAGCGGGTTGTTCGCCGAGGTTCTGGGCGTGGAGCGTGTGGGTCTGGACGATAACTTCTTCGAGCTGGGTGGGGACAGCATTTTATCGATCCAGCTGGTGAGCCGTGCGCGCCGAGCGGGGCTGGTGGTGAGTCCGCGGGATGTGTTCCAGCGGCAGACGGTGGAAGGGCTGGCGTCGGTGGCCGGGGTGTTGCTGGAAGAGGGTGCGGCAGGGGATGTGGGTGTGGGGGAAGTGCGTCCACTGCCGATCATGCGTTGGCTGGAAGAGCGGGGGGGGCCGATAGGGAGGTTCAGCCAGTCGGTGTTGCTGGAGGTAGGCGGGGAGCTGGAGGAAGGGAAGCTTGGGGCGGCGTTGGGGGTGTTGCTGGACCATCACGATGCTCTGCGACTGCGTCGGACGGGAGTGGCCGGGGGGTGGAGGTTCGAGGTAGGCGATCGTGGGACGGTGAGTGGGGCGGGCTGCTTGCGGCGGGTGGAGATCGGGGGACTGGGCGAGGTCGAGCGACAGCGTGTGATGGCGGAGGCGGCGTCTGCGGCGTCGGGTCGTCTGGACCCGGATGCCGGTGTGATGGTGCAGAGCGTGTGGTTCGATGCGGGACGTAAGGAGCGGGGCCGTCTTCTGCTGAGCATCCATCACCTGGCGGTGGACGGGGTGTCGTGGCGGATCCTTGTGCCGGACCTGGCGTCGGCATACGGGGGCGTGGAGCTTGCGGCGGTGGGGACGTCGTACCGGAGCTGGTCGGAGCGGTTGCATGAGGAGGCTTTGAGCGGGGAGCGGAAGGGTGAGCTGGAGTACTGGAAGGGGGTGCTGGGGGGTGAGCGGGAGCGTCTGTGGAGCGGGGACCTGGACGGGAAGCGGGACACGTATGCGGGAGCGGGCCATCTTCAGGTGAGCCTGGGAGCGAAGGTGACCGGGGAGCTTCTGACGAGTGTGCCGGCGGTGTTTCACGGACGGATCAACGATGTGCTGTTGAGTGGTCTGGCGATGGCGGTGGTGGAGTGGAAGCGTGAGCGAGGGCTGGGGGCGAGCCGGAGCGTGATGGTGGATCTTGAGGGTCATGGGCGTGAAGAGTTCATGCGCGGGGTGGATCTGTCGCGGACGGTGGGGTGGTTCACGACGTTGTTCCCGGTGCGTCTGGAGGTGGAAGAGGGGATCGGGAAGACGGTCAAGGGGATCAAGGAGGAGCTGCGTCGTTTGCCGGACAACGGAGCGGGGTATGGGCTGTTGCGGTATCTGAACGGGGAGACGGGAGCGGAGCTGCGTGAGCTGGAGGAGCCGCAGATCGGGTTCAACTATCTGGGGCGGTTCAGTGCCGGTGGTGGCGGGGAGTGGGGGATAGCGGCGGAGAGCGGTGCTCTGGGCGGCGGGACGGACCCGGAGATGCCGCTGAGCCACGGGCTGGAAGTAAATGCGATGACGGTGGAGGGGCCTGGAGGGGCGCAGCTGGTGGCGACGTGGAGCTGGTCGCCTTCGCTGTTGGGCGAAGGGGAGGTGCGTCATCTGGCGGAGGGCTGGTTCCGTGCGCTGGAAGAGCTGAGCGCGTATGCGGCGGGTCCCGGGGCCGGAGGGCTGACGCCGTCGGATGTGCCTCTGGTGAAGCTGAGCCAGGCGGAGATCGAGCGGGTGGAGAAATGGAGAAAATTACGCATGTCTAAAAAGCTTGGCAGTGTAAGGAAAAAACCTACATTCATTTAATGGCTAGGAATCGCTGGCAGTGGCTGGCCAGCCAGTCCTTTCCGTACGAGCCGATCAAGGAATTCGGTAAAAGGAACGATGTCTTCATGAATACTGGCTATTTCAAGTGCTTCTAGGTAGGTATTGCGCTCTTCTACGGGGATTACTGTCCAAGGATAACCTGCAGAGGCCATCATTACATTCATTAGAAAGCGCCCGATACGGCCATTTCCGTCCATATATGGATGAATATAGACAAATAAAAAATGGCCGAGTACTACCCGGACAGCGGGATGGGATTCATCCCGCAACAGATCAAAAAAGACAGGCAGAGCATCCCGCACGGCCTCGCTGTTTAGTGGTACGTGCATAGATTTTCTAATAAAGACTTGGGCATTACGATATCCGGCTAGATCCGCAGGCCGCAGTAAGCCGACCGCAACACTTGGAGCAAAGAGCTCTCGATACCAAGTCCCATGGTCATGATCTGCTACTAAACCGGCATTCTGTCCCTGCAACACCTTGCGAACGCTTTGCAGCACAGCTTGGTAGGCTTGCCAATATCCCCGAGCCGCCATCGCATTGCGTTGTTCTCGATCATCTCGATCCGTTTCCGGATTCCATTCTCCACTCCGCACGCGTTCAATCAGTTCAGGAGAGACACGATAGCCTTCGATCGACAAAGAATGGTATGCATCGGTGAGGTATGCGTCCTTCACGTGTCTCATATAGGCTTCAATGTTGCGATGTCGTTTGGGCGGGGCTGGGAAAATGTCTATGATAGGCGCCCGCATCTTCTGCCATAGCAGCCGAACCCTATTTACATAAGGGGAGATCTCGCGAGCCGCCAGAGGTTGAAACAGCTTATCAGTGAACGGATCGTTTTCGCGGACATCATAGCCCGCCGCCGTCATTGTCTTCGTTATCTCATCTGCTATACGATCACGACCACAATTGCGGAACGCGCCCTCCAAACGACCTGCGATGGTACTGTGGCCACCTTCCAAGAGCTGCGTAAGAAGCTTTGACGAATCGCGGATCGTCAAGAGAATGGCGCGAACATCGGTCGAATTGCTCGCAAAATAACGGGGAGAACATGCAATGAGTGCGGACTCAGATGAGAAGAGACGTAAATCATCCCGAATAGCGATGTCCCCACCTTCAGGCAATGACGCACGAACGCCGAGCAACGATGTCCTGTGAGGCAGCTGAGTAATCTTATTGCGCGCCCTGGGGGATCTCACCATCAGCTGCCTCGGCACGGTTCGGTTACCCGCGTGGAGCGATAGGGATTGCTCTGGTGACAAACACCACTCAACACCGAAGCGTTCGTTTAAGTAGGCTGCGCAGAAACGCCAGAAGCACGCGTACCAGGCTGTACTGTCGCCTGGTGCTTCATCTGGGCGAGTTGGAATATACCAGCCCTTGATGACTTCTTGCAGAAATCCATTAGCAGAAAGGCGCTCTCGGTGAGTTCGTGAGAGATCTTTGGCCCGGATGGCAGCGCCTTCCCGCGAGAGCTGCAACTTTCCCAATACTTCTAGCGACTGTGCAAGCTTTTCAGATGGTGTTGCCATGAGCGAGCTCAATTAGCTTTACGAGCCGTGCATTAATTAGCTTTTAAGGTTGTATCATTATTAGCTTATTGCGTCAAAAAGCGTCAATGCGGGAAGTCCCTGTAAACCATTTAGACAGGGATTTGATGATGCAGGGCCAGTCCATGAATTCCAAAATGGAAATGGGAGCCAGCCCGTGGAGTCGGTCGCACGAAATCTTGAGGTTCTTGGCTCGAAACTCGTAAAAAAGCCGTTATCGCTGCCGGTCTTATGAATTTGCGATTTTGCTTGCAGCAGTTTGAAGCTACTCGACAATCGCCGAGTTGATATCTAAAAATAAGTGCGAGTATAAGTATAGTGGTGTACTAGCTGTAGTCGATGATATGAACTTTAAATAAATATCTAGGGACACAACTTATATAACTCAGTAATTAGTGCATTTCATCTCCTTGATCAACCGTCCTTGTTGCAGAATCGAAGTCCTGTATTTCACTCATTAACCAGTCCGCAGTAGGAAGATAGAAGCCTTATAACGCAGGTTATATCGGGGATTGTTTTATCAAAGGAGACATGACCCTATGTGTGCTGTGAAGTCGTGGAGATTAGGAATTTCAGCTTTATTCATATGGTGGGTGATAACAAATGTTCTCACACCTGTGAATATGTACGGACAAACAGGAACGGCTGCCTCCGTCCAGTGGGGTACTTGTCCTCCACCTCCCACAGGAATTCCGGCAGGAAACCAACACTGCGCCACTCTTAGCCTGCCGTTGTCCTATCAAGGGCAGAGCAGTCAGACAATAAAAGTTGGTATTTCTAGAATCCCGGCAGCGAATCCGGGCATTCGTCGAGGTGTGCTTTTGTTAAATCCTGGGGGACCCGGTGGAGCAGGCCTTGATCTGCCGCGTGAATTCTCTCTTCTCCTTCCGCAGGCTGTTACCGACCAGTACGACCTAATCGGATTTGACCCGCGTGGAGTCGGCCGTAGCTCGCCCCTAACCTGCGGATTAACCCAACAAGAGTCAGAACAGGCCTTTGTTCCGCTGGAACAGCCTGGAGGATTTTCAGACACGACTGCTTTCGTCGAAAAAGTTGCCGATAACTGCGCCGCAAGTGGTGATTCGATATTGCCGTTTATTACTACCGCGAATACGGCAAGGGACATGGATCAAATTCGTCAGGCTCTAGGCGAATCGAAAATTTCCTATCTTGGATATTCGTATGGCACGTACCTCGGCGCCGTTTATGCTTCACTCTTTCCGGATCATACTGATCGCATTGTGCTTGATAGTTCAATTGATCCGAACTGGGTATGGCGACAACAATTTCGCGAGTGGGGGCCTGCAGGGGAAGTGCGTTTTCCTGACTACGCCAATTTCGTAGCGGCAAATGACGGAATCTACCACCTCGGCCAGACAGCGGCACAGGTTTACCTCGACTATCTTGTATTGGTTGACTACCTCTATAAGAATCCCTACGCATTTTCAGACGGTTCGATCCTGACTGCGCCAATTTTCCGAGAACTGTCCTTCAGCTCCCTATACAACGACGGCGACTTCCCGCCTCTGGCCGCTTTGTGGCAAGTCTTGTTGAATTCCCCATCTGACCTCGGAGCGGTACAGAAGGCACTTGAGATACTCTATCCACTCCCCGTGCCAGTTCCAGGTGTTCCCATAGACAATGGAACTGCGGCAGGGCTTGCCGTTTCATGCAACGATATAAAATGGTCACGTTCTGTCAATCAGTATCAAACGGATTTTGAAGCTGATAGTTTACTCTTTCCGTTATTCGGTCCTCTCGGCTCAAATATCTGGCCTTGCGCGTTCTGGTCGAGCCGGCCAGCTGAACCGCCGACAAGCATAGTTTCAACTGGTCGTTCGAATATCCTGATTGTCCAAGACCTCCGCGACCCGGCTGCGCCATACTGGGGCGCATTGAAAATGCATCAATTGTTGGGGCATTCTTCCCGCATGATCAGTATCGATCAAGGCGGTCACGGAGCGTATGTCTTGAAATCAAATATATGTGCGAACGATGCGACTACTGCGTATCTTGCCTTTGGTCTCTTCCCGATCAGAGACATGTTTTGTCCTGAGAATCCAAGTTCTGCAACTACAAGGGAAGCCATAGATTCGCAGGCTAAGGAGAAAGCGATTCAAGAGGTTTTGAAAAGAATGAAGCCTTTTTGATTCTTGGTATGAACATGCGAAACGGGAGGAAACGGTCTTTGCATGCGTGTGATCTAAAGAAGCCATATTTAATGGAAGAGTGCTGGGTCTTGAGCGGCAACCAGAAGGGCCCAGCGCGATTTAATGCCCTCGTAGTGAGACAACATCAGACGGAGAAGACCGCGACTAGTGATGTGTGTATTGCGATCAACATCAAATCAAAAACGCGCAGCCTTCTCACGTTCATCCGGAGCTAACATTTGTTTAAGGTCTTCCCGAAAAGAAGACAGATTGCGAATATCGGCAGACCTCAGATGTATATCGTGCTGAGCTAGCATTTTAAATAGCCCGCGAGAACATCTCGGACGCAGAGCGATGAAACTGAATTGGGTCTGGAAGCTCGGAGCCTTCTGCGAGCAGCGCGAGCCCGAACAAAAGTCCCGCAGCATCATGTAGCAAGGGATCCTGAGCATTCTTTGCATGTCGTTCGCGCAAACGGGAGACCACTAAATTTTGAGGATTCAGTTCTAAGACTCTTCGTGGATATGGTCCGGTTCTGCCGCGTCGCAATTTACGCTCCATCGACGGACTATAGTCGTGCTCTTCTACGACGAGACAGCTTGGAGAATTGGTGAGACGTTCGGAGAGGCGCACCTGCTTGACGTAGGAATCGAGATCCTTCTGTAGGAATTCCATGAAATCTTTATATTCATCCTGCTTTTCCAGTAACGTCTTCTCTGTTTCTTCTTTTTCTTCTGCACTAGCCAGAGAGATCTTGCCTTTGCCCAAAGATTTCAACTTTTTCCCGTCAAATTCCGTCAAATACTGCAAGAGCAACTCATCGACTGAGTCAACGAGATAAAGAACTTCATAGCCTTTATCCTTTACCGCTTCTAAATGCGGTGAATGTTCAACAATATTTCGTGAGTCGCCGGTCAAATAAAAGATATGCTCTTGTCCGGGTTTCATCCGCTGAGCATAGTCAGTTAGGTTGGTCAGCTTCTCTCCGTCGTGTGAGGACTGAAATAGGAGTAAAGGAATGATGCGGTCTTTGTTTTCATAGTCGGGCCCTATGCCTTCCTTAATTGCTCGCCCAAATTCCTTCCATATAGAAAGGTACTTGTCGGGTTCTTTGTCTAGAGTCTCTTGAAGCGTCTCCAAGATTTTGCGGGTTAATTTTTTTTGAATCAGTCCAATATGCCGATCTTCTTGCAGTCGCTGGCGCGAGATATTCAGGGGCAAGTCGACGATGTCCACCAAGCCTCTAACAAAACGCAAATAGCGTGGAAGTAGCTCTTCGCACAGTTCCATGACCATGACCCGCTTGGCGAATAGACGTAAGCCAATCTTCGGGGCAACATAATACAAGTCTGGAGCGGCTGTCTGGGGAATAAAGAGAAGCGCCTTATATTCAAAGTTACCTTCAGCTCTAAAGTGAATCACTTTGGTCGGCTCCGACCAGTCATGCGTAAGATGTTTGTAGAACTCCGAATAGTCGGCGGCGCTTATTTCGGATGTTGATCGATCCCAGATTGGCTTCATGGAGTTGACTGGAACATTGTCTCCATGAGGATCAACATCGTTATATTGTGCATTGTCGGTTTTGGCTGTTTCCGGATCTTCTTCTCCGTGCTCTTTTATGTAGATCGGATAGTTAATAAAGTCGGAGTGCTTTTTTATGATCGAAATGAGACGCCATCGACTCGTGTAGTCTTTGCTTTTGTCTTCGGATGTGGGCGAGCTTAACGATAGGCAGATTTGAGTTCCACGTCCGAGTTTCGTTGCCTCCCTTATCGTATAGGTGCCATCTCCTGTAGATTCCCACTCTGTAGCTGCAGTATCTCCAGCTCTGCGCGTGAGCAGTGTTACTTTGTCCGCGACCATAAAAGCTGAATAAAATCCAACCCCAAACTGTCCGATAAGTTCAGACTGTGCAGAGGGTGTTGCTGCCGATTTCATATTTTCTCTTAACTCTAGAGTTCCAGATCTGGCAATTGTGCCGATATTGCGAACCACCTCGTCGCGGTTCATGCCGATACCGGTATCACTAATAGTAAGGGTCCGCGCTTTGTTGTCTACTTCGATCCGTATCTCAAACTGGTTGTCTTCTTCGAGCAACGCCGGCTTGGTGAGGGATTCGAAACGCAGGCGGTCCAAGGCGTCAGAAGCATTTGAAATCAACTCGCGCAAGAAAATATCTTTATCCGTATAAAGCGAATGGATCATCAAGCTTAACAATTCTTTGGTTTCAGCCTGAAACGCTAAGGTTTCTTGACTAGCACTCATCTTTAATTCTCCGAAGAAAATCGTATCAATACATCCTCTTGATTTACAATAATCGGAACCCTTGTCGAGAGACAAAAGAAGCATCTTTCTTGTACGTCAAGAATGGAAATCGAGCGAAAACTATTGCCATGTCAGAACCAAACACAGAAGAATTGTTACGGCGTATTGCCGAGTTGGAACAACAAGTAAACAAGAAATCGTCAACCATAAAGCTTTCGTTCAAAGTGAGCGAAAAAGGAGCGGTAAGTGTGTATGGATTGGGCCGCTTTCCAGTTAGCCTTTACTACGAACAATGGCAACGTCTGTTATCAACTGCCGGAGATCTTCAGGCATTTATGGATGCCAACAAAGATAAGTTGAAATTGAAAGAATAGATAGCTCATTCATCTCGGCTAATTTATAGAGTAGGCTGAGCGCTCCGGCAAAGGCACTCCGCCTTTAAGGTTTCTAAGGATCCCATCCTAGGTGGCGGCGAATATTTGTTACATGGTTCGCATGCCCAAAATGATGCCCATCTAAGATTCCCGCTCCCACGTTAATCCCTACTACTTCACCGTTACTGTTCAGCAATGGTGCTCCACTGCTATAAAGAACATTTGGCGGTGCCGCAAATCGAAAGATGAGCGTTTGATCCGTTCGCTCGACGACCACAGCCTCAAAAGCTCGCCCATTTGTTGTCTGCCCTTTGCTCGCGGCAAGCCAGATAGCCTCTCCGGGTTGCGGGGGGCGCAAGGCTAGTTTGAGAGGGGCGATTGTGGCGGTGTTGTCGATCTGAAAAGCAGCTATATCGCGATGAGAGCGGGGTTCCTCTTCACCGACACGAGCATCAGGAAGGACGCGCATCGAATGGGCAGATCCTAGGTCGGCGAACATCCATTTAGCGGCGAAAACGTCGTAAAGAGTGACGCCGGTGATAAGCGATGGCAATTCTTTACCGGTGTAGGAGAGATTGTTGGGACGGCAGTTGACGCGCTTACTCTTAATGAGTTCGTCCATCACATGAAGAGCGGTAAGTAATATGGGTAGCTCACCGTCTTCAGGCTGTACTGCGAAAGCGTGGCCGCCGAAGAACGAATCCGATTTGCTGCGGAATTCAGGACGGACCACGAAGTAATTAGGGATATAGGGTGAGGGTGTTCTATTTAGCGGGGTAGAAAGCCAGTCAATGTATTGGTCCGCCGGCTGGCCCTGAAGAATGCGAAAAGTATGGCGCGTGCTCCGGCTAGCATTTCCGCCGAGGCTGTCAGGTTTGGGATGTGTTACTGTGCCGCGTTCAAACAATGCATAACAGGTTTCGCAGAGACTGTTGTCGGGTCCGATTGGGCAATTCTCACACTCAAAGCGCTTTCCGACAATGGGCTGGGCGCCACACGCATGACACTGATGCCAGATATGTATAGGTTGTAAAAGTTCTGATGCGCTCATTTCTTACTCCGGCAGAAAAGGTTCAATGGAAAATAGGATGCTTCCTCTATCTACGAGAGGCGATATGTTAGTTTTGAACTTATTTCGAGATCTTATCTTCCTCCGCGGAGCCAGGGAGGATGATCGCTTCACGACTTATTCCATTCTCCATCAATATCTCTATGATGGGCTTGCAGATCGGTTCCACATCTCCAGTCAGGGGGTTGTAGATGATACCGCCTCCACCGGGTATACTAATGCCCCGCGTTTGCGTTTGAGCATGGCTAAGAGTATCGCTCAGAGAAGTCCAGGTACCCGATTCTTCGTGAACTTCTACGTAAAAGGGCAACAGGCTGAAGGTCGTCAGAGGTTTAGTCCCATCATCGGTTAGTCCGCCTAATCCGAGTTGTACAGCGCCCGCTGAAATCCCCACCAGCACGGCACCGTCGTAAAAGCGTCGTGGAATCAGCTCTTTGAAGCCATTATTTTCAAAGGCCCGCCAACCTGTTTCTACGCTACCCCCTGCCAGCAGGATAATGTCGGCTTCCTGCAAAAACATGCCGTCATCAGGCAGAGGACGCGTGAGAATCATTCGGCATTGGTCGACGCCGATTTGCTCCATGGCTGGTTCAAATATGTCGTGATAGAAGGTCAGGTCATCGTGATTAGAGGCTCCAATGTAAGCTGCCGTTAGGCCGTCCTTGTCTGAACTCGGCTTTATGTTGTTCAGAAATAGTGAACCGTCTTCCTGCTTCCAAAATAAAAGGCGGCTGTCAGCAAAGGCATAGATTGGGTTAAGCAGAAAAAAGCTCCTTGCCAAAGAATGTAGTCAAGATCGATCTAGAGCCAATACAGCATATTTCATCGAAATATTTCTAAATAGCTTCATATCGCCCATCGCAAAACATTTCTAAATGAATGTTCTTGGTTTCTCTCTTGCTTTAGATCAAGGTCAAGCACTAATAATCTGCCTTAAGTTAAGGCGAATAGGCTCATAACAAAGTTTTATTTAACGCGCTTATTTAGATGAAACAGAATGGTCGAATTTAGCCAGACTTGTTGTTGCTAAGGTTATTGGCTATTTGTTTTTTTGCCTATGTCTCTCTTTGATGCCACATTTGCCTCAGGTTTTTACAGATACATTCCGATACATTCCAATTGCCGAGCAGGGAGCTATGAGGACAGGGATTAGTAACGTTGGGGAAAATGCCGAAGTAGTTGAATCCGAACAATTTGAAGACGAGTTGGGCGGGGTGGAGGAGATCCTTCCGTTGACGCCGTTGCAGGAAGGTCTGCTGTTCCATGCGCTGTATGACGGGGTGACGTCGGATGTGTACACGGTGCAGCTGGCGTTGGGCCTGGAAGGGGAGCTGGAGGGAGGGGAGCTGCGGAAGGCGGGAGAGGCGTTGCTGCGTCGTCATGGGAACCTGCGTGCGGGGTTTATCCATGAGGATCTGAGCGAGCCGGTGCAGGTGATCTGGGAGAAGGTGGATCTGCCGTGGCGGGAGGCAGACCTGCGCGGGCTGGGGGAAGCGGAGCAGCAGCGGAGGTGGGAAGAGCTGCGGGCGGCCGATGAGGGTGAGGGATTTGATGTGGGTGCGGCGCCGTTGCTTCGGATGACGCTGGTGCGGCTGGGGGAGCAGCGTTACCGGCTTCTGCTGACGAACCACCACATATTGCTGGACGGGTGGTCGATGCCTGTGCTGTTGCGCGAGCTGTTTGTGATTTATGCGCAGCGCGGGTCGGAGAGCGGACTGGGAGCGGTGACGCCGTACCGGGAGTATCTGGGATGGCTGCAGGGCCAGGATGCGGGGGAGAGCGCAGAGGTATGGCGGGAGGCGCTGTCCGGTCTGGAAGGCGGGACGCACTTGGCCGGGTCAGGGGAGCGTGGTGAGGCGGAGTATGCCGAGCCGGTGCGGATGGAGTTGAGCGCGGAGCTGACGCAGAAGCTGGTGTCGGAGTCTCGGCGTCATGGGGTGACGCTGAACACGGTGTTGCAGGGAGCGTGGGGAGCGTTGCTGGGGGGTATGACGGGCCGTGAGGACGTGGTGTTCGGGATCACGGTATCTGGCCGTCCCGCGGAGATCGCGGGGATCGAGAGCATGGTGGGGTTGTTCATCAACACGCTGCCGATGCGGGTGCAGTTGCGGGCAGAGGAGAGCGTGGGGAAGTGGCTGGTGGGTCTGCAGTCGGAGCAGACGCGGCTTCTGGGGCATCAGCATGTGGGGTTGGTGGAGATCCAGCGGTTGGCGGGTGTGGGGGAGCTGTTCGACACGCTGATGGTGTTTGAGAACTACCCGGTGGAGCGCGGAGCAGTCGGAGGAGGAGGACGCGGCGGGGAGAAGGGCCTGCGTGTGGTGAGCGTGGAGGGCCGGGATGCGACGCACTATCCGCTGACGGTGGTGGTGGTACCCGGGGAGCGGTTGCAGGTGCGGTGGCAGTACCGGGGGGACCTGTTCGATCGGGGGACGGTGGAGCGTCTGGGTTGGCGACTGGAGCGTTTGCTGGAAGGGGTGGTGTCGGATGGTGAGCGTCCGCTGGGGAGCATCGATCTTCTGGGCGAGGGCGAGCGTCGCCAGCTGCTGGAGGAGTGGCAGGGGTCTTGTGAGGCGGTGGGGGGCGGTAGCCTGGCGGAGCTGTTCGAGGCGCAGGCGGCAGAGCGTCCGGAGGCGTGTGCGGTGGTGTGCGGAGAGGAGC
>Ga0137415_10006248_pt1 | contig 11790 bp, 12 predicted proteins | sample CZODoug3_1_1_16f_FD_183082 | JGI IMG/M metagenome (GOLD analysis project Ga0137415, IMG submission 183082) | Vadose zone soil fungal communities from Angelo Coast Range Reserve, California, USA - CZODoug3_1_1_16fungal (Hybrid Assembly) | ecosystem: Environmental > Terrestrial > Soil > Vadose...
CGCGGGCACTGCGAATCTAACAATAGGTTCGAGCGATTCGAGGAACTGATGCCGCAATGCCGCCGGTCGCCAAGGACCGCCGAGGGTCGATATGCGCCGCCGAGCGGCGTCACTCTCTTAGTCAGCCCGGTTTCGGAGGATAGGACGTCCCGTCGCGATGACGGTAACGCTCACTGCCCGGCCCCGCGACCATGTCGATGTCGGAGTAGACGCACCGATCTTGCGCATCCGAATTGCCGATCTCGAGGACCCGGGCCGGTCGTGCTGATTTGTTGATCAGATGATGCCCATCCTCAACGCCACGCTGGAACGCGGCGCAGTCCCCGGCGCGCAGCAGCTCCTCGCCACTGTTAGTCACCATCGTGAGTTCGCCTTCCAAGACCCAGATGAATTCATCCTCGTGACTGTGCCAGTGACGTTGGCTCGACCAGCCGCCGGGCTCAATGACGGTTAGATTCACGCCGAACAGGGTCAGATCTCCATGCCGCGCTAGGCGCTGGCAGGATTGCAGGCTGCAGGGCAGGTTGAAAGGGTATGGATAGTTGCAGTCGGTCTCGGCCGGAACCGAAGCGAGATCGATCTTCTTCATCGGCAATGCCTCCTTGATTTGTGCGCGAGCGGCGCCGTGCCACGCAGCACTACACCAATTCCGCTATACGCTCGTCGGGCATTTCTAGTTTGATGCACGCGCGTTCCAGTCGCCACCCGCTTCGCGTGATTAGCCTCCCGTAAGCGGCCAGTCGCGAACTTCCGCTTGGGGCCGAAAGCGCCAGGTCGCCGCCCGTTGATGCTCGTGAGCCGGCAGGCGGCCACTTTGCGGCATTCGGACGTTCATTTTGGCGGCCCGATAGCGGCAAATCGTGACTGATTCAAGAGGGTCCGAAGGCGGCCCGTCGCCGGCCTTGGGGCCGCCACAGGCTGTAACCGGCCAACTGAAGAATGGTCGTGGGCCGTGTGACCGGGCACGATGACCATCAGAGAAATACCTCAATGCATTGACATAGGCCGATCTGTCACTTATCAATGGGCGATAGCGCGATGCGCCGCCACATCCTACATCCATGCGCGATCTGATTTCCGACACTCCGTCAGCAACACACGACGAGTTTAAGCAACAGCTGCGATTGCGCAGGTTCCTACAGGCCAGTTTTTTTTCGGCCCTGTACCTGCTTGTGCTGACCATCTTTTACACGCAAGACAAAGTTGACCGCGAGACTCTTTTCGAGGCTTGCGCGATCGTCGCGACGGTAATTTTCGGATTCTTCACCGTATTCCGCCTGGGGCTCAATCTACGGTTTTCAGATCCGAGTTTGACCGTATTTCAGCTTCTTGCGGCCGTGTTCACCATGCTGTTCGTCGTCTACCGCGCACCGGACACTCGACTTGCCTTCACCGCCTTCTTTTTCGTCGCCTTCATGTTCGGCATGCTTCGCTGCAGCGGCACGAAGCTGGCCGTGTTGGGCTTGGTCTCGTTGGCCGCTTTAGCGATGGTGATCTGGCGTCGCTACAGTGACAACCACGACGGCGAGACGCTGCGCGTCGACATGCTTCAGTTCGTCGTAATTGCAATAACATTTCCCTGGTTTGTGTTCATCGGAGGGCGCGTGAAGCAGCTCCAACGCGACCTCCTCGAGGTGAACATCAAACTGGAAGATATCGAGGAAAAGGCGCGCCATGACGATCTGACCGGCGTATATAACCGACGTGCTTTGATGGTCGCCATGGAGGAATCGAAACAGCGGGCCAATGCTTCCGGCGAACCACTCTCCATCTGCGTGATCGACCTCGACCTCTTCAAACGCTACAACGACGAATTCGACCACTTGAGCGGCGATCGGGTCCTGCAGACATTCGCGCAGGTCGCGCGGGACGGGCTGCGTTCAACGGATGTCTTCGGGCGGTATGGTGGTGACGAGTTCGTCCAGATACTGCCACACACTGCGCTGCCCGGCGCCATGCTCGATGCCGAACGGCTACGCAATCGAATCAAAACGCTCGAGATTCCTTTCGCGCGTTCGGTGGGTCCGCTAACAGTATCAGTCGGAGTGGCACAGTACAGGCCCGGCGAGACCATCGTCCAAACCTTCGCCCGGGCCGACGGAGCGCTTTATAAAGCGAAGCAACTAGGCAGAAACCGCGTGGAATGCTGACGCTCGGCCTGCGGCGTATCGTCTCCGCGGCCCGGGTCTCGGGTTAATTGTTTCTTCGTCGAACGGACTGTAGCACTGTAATGCGTCTTGCGTGGCAACCCCTGCACGGCACTTGTGCAGCAACAACGAGCAGCTTCAATCGAGACCAGCTTACTGCGCGGTTACCGTCAGCGTGCCGAACTGATTCTGCGCCGAGGCGGCGCTGAGTGAGATCACGCTGCTCGATGTCATGGTGTAGTTCGTCACATCGGTTTCGATGAGCGTGTTCTGCGTGTCGTAGATCTTGGTGGTCACCACCACGCCGATAGGGCTGCCGGGATCCACCGGCGCCATTACAGAATAACTCACCTGCGCTGTGCCGAGCGAAACGCTCATGGTGCTGTCGGTGTAGCGGCTGAGCGTGCCCAAGGTTCCGGATGATCCGCCCACCACCATGGTCGGGAATAAAAACGGCGCTTGTGCGACGTCGTACTCGCTGCCGGAAACCTCGCCCAGGAAGGCGCTGTCGCTGCTGGCATAGTAGTCTGTGACGCTGGTCGAATACGGCCTAGACTGGCCGGCGGCGTCAATGGTTCCGGCGACTGCGGTCATTTGCGACAAAGCGGCGGTGCCGTTGAAGATGGCGCTGAGCGCCGACGCCCGGGTAAAGGTTCCCGAGCCTGTGAACGGGGTCGAGACGCCGTTGACGCTCACCGTTCCGCTCAGGTTCACATTCGCGCTCAAGCCATTGGTCACCATTTTGGCGATGCCGGCCTGTAAATCGAAATTGGCGGACGACGGGGCGGCAGCGTTATGACCGCCGCCGCACGCAGATACGAGGATTGCGAAAAACGCGGCCGTGTACGTTCTAAAAGCTCTCTGCATGACCTGACTCCTTGGTCGAGACGATTTGACGGCGGATGACTGCTCGATGGATTGCCTCGACGTCCATTCTAGGGCGGCCGACGGATGATGACAAAGGGATCTTCGTGAGCGTCGCCGCTCGCCGACAAACAGAAGTGAGTTGCCTCACAGCAAACGGTCGCGATAGGTGGCTGTGGGTCCGGCAAGAGACCATCAACCCTCGATCGCATTGACAGACCGGGCCGTGACCCCTCAGATTCCGCATCAAGAACATCAAGACGGGGATCAGTGCGATGAGGCTGCTAACTACAATTCTCCTCGCCGGTTTGGCTGCAGGCGCGATGGATATCACGTACGCGTTCGTCGTTTACGGGCCGCTCAGCTACCAGATGTCCCCCGTTCAGGTATTGCAGTCGGTGGCGGCCGGGTGGCTGGGGAAAGACGCAGCCAACGCCGGCGGCGCCACGACAGCGCTGCTCGGATTGGCTACGCATTTTATGATCGCAACCGTCATGGCGGCGGTGTTTGTTGTTGTTGCCACGCGGTGGCCGGCGTTGAAGCGCAACGCGGTGATGTGGGCCCTGATCTACGGATTTGGGCTTTACGTGGTCATGAGCTATGTTGTCGTACCCCTATCCGCAGCACATCGCTCGCAGCATTTTGCGGCCGATGCACAGGAAATAATGAGTCGCCTGCAGGTCTCTTTCAGCTCGATCAGACCCAAGGATCGTTGGCAGTTGTTAGGAACGCTCTTTACGCACATGGTGTTCGTAGGGTTGCCGATTTCACTGTTGAATAGGCGCAGGGCCTGATCGCTGGCGTCGAAACGAGCCCAACGAACGGCAAGATGCGGACCCGAAGGAGCGTGTGACGAACGACGGGTTTACCGCCTCAGAACGCTGACGTGCTGATGGAAATCGTGGCCTGCCGCCACGTTGTGCGAAACTCCGCGTCGGCAGCACTCGCTTCAGCACCGCGTCCCTCTGCTTTGAGAGCCTGCATGAGACCATAGAGGGCCCAGCCGTTGCCCGGATGGCGGGCCAGATCGTCGCGATACGTCCTCTCAGCCTCGATTGCATCTCCCACGCGAAGAAGTTCCGCACCGAGCAGATGGCGCACAGGAAAGAACCAACCCGCGGGTTCGTCGTATGCCAATCCGTCCTCGAGCAGTACCGCCTCGCGCAGATCGCGAAGCGCATCCTCGCCGCGACCCTCGGCCGAGCTAATGCGCGCTGCGGCAACTCGACGGGCGACCGCGAGCACATCGCGCAGCGTGTTTTGTCCGGCCGGCACATCCGCGGACAGGCCGGCTATCAGCGTGTCGAGCTGCGCCAGTCGTTCGCGGGCCTCTGCCGACCGATTCGTCGCGGCGAGCGCGACTGACGTTGCGTACAAATAGCCACCGGTGAGGCTTGCCGAACCTGGGGCTGGGGGTGCTTCCGCGAGCAGCATATCCCATCGTCCAAAACGCACCGGTGCGGTGTAAAGCTCTGCAACATACCAGTCAGTGCCTGGCATCTCCTGTAGCTGCGCGTCCGACACACTGGCTCTCGAGCGACGCACCGCATCGAGCGTTTCCGCTTCGCGGCCCTCAGCCGCCGCCGAGTAGGCCAGGAACTGATAGTTGTGGCTCACGTACATGGCCGGGTAGTAGTCGATTGGATTTGTCTTTGCAAGGTAGGCCACATCGGCGGCAGCGCCCTTGCGATTCGCCTCCGCAGATTCTTCGTACCGGCCAACGCGATGGAATATGTGGGCAGGCATGTGTACGAGATGGCCGGCCGCGGGAGCAAGGGTGCGAAGCCGAGCGGCTGCCGCAAGTCCTCTTTCCGGATGTGGCGATGCTTCCACCGCATGTACGTAGTAGTGGAGTGCACCTACGTGCATTGGATCGCGCTTGAGCACGCTCTCCAGTGTGGCGATGATTTCCTCGGTTCCCTCGGCCGGCCTTCCGTCGGAGCTCCAGAGTTTCCATGCATGCACGTTCATCATGGACTCGGCATACAACGTCCGTACGTCAAGGTCGCCGGGATAACGCCGGGCGACGGCACGCATGGCGGCGGCGTGTGCCGTCAGAATCGGTGCGGTACTTTGAGGATCAAGCGGCTGGGCGTTCGGGTAGCGCTGCGCGAGAGTAGATATGAGTGCCTGTTCGACCGGCGCAGCGGAACCGGCCAGACTCTGAGCGCGCTTTGTCGCTTCGAAGGCAATTTTCGCCCGGGCTCCCGCCAGCATGGGTACGTTGTAATTCGGACCCACCGTTAGGGCAACGCCCCACGCGCACATGGCACAGGATGGGTCGAGCTCTAGTGCACGCGCAAAGGATCGCGTCGATTCATCGTGATTGAACCCCCAAAGAAGCCGCATTCCCTGGTCAAAATAGCGCTGCGCCTCCGGTGACTTGGTACTCACCGGGCGGTGATACTCCCCGAGGCCATCAAAGAGGCGAGCGCCCGTGGACCAACCCGCCAGCGTCGTCGGCAGCGGCGTTCCCATGGCCATCGCATTCGTCTGATCGCGAGACTCGCTTGACTGCACCGGAGATTGCGCGCTCTGTGCAGACGCGACCAAAGCCGCAAAAGAGCCGGCGATAATGCATATCCAGCTTTGCCGCATGACTGATCTCCTTCGGAAAACTGAGGTATAGGACATCGATCAGGGGGGCGCCCGGCACACCAAATGGAAAGTCCATCATTTTGCGAAAAAAACGATGCATGAACCGCGGCTTTGGAGCAAGCATTTCAGCATCGTAACTGCCCGCTCCTGGCCGACTGCTGGCCCACCGAAGTGAGTTGCCGGCGAGGCGAACTCCGAAATCAAAACCACGTTTTTAAAGCGCTGCGCGCGACGCCGCGTGCGAATGCTAGGGCAACCTAAGACGATCTAGGACAACGAGACTGGGTTGAAATTGACGCTGAATTCCAGGCCCCGAGACGGCAACCAGAAAGTTTCTATCGAGCGAGGGGCCCCACAGGTGTGTAGTTTGTTAAATATACATATACTTGACTGTATATGGCATTTACAGTAAATTATATGTTATGACTAAAGCATCGACCGCACTCACCCAGATGCCGCCATCGACTCTCGCGGCGCTGGAACAGCTTGGAGCAGACCTCGCGGTCGCCCGTCTTCGTCGCAAAGAGTCGCTCAAGACCTGGGCGAAACGCCTCGGGGTGAGTGTCCCGACCTTGCTACGACTCGAAGCCGGTGAACCCGGCGTCAGCCTGGGCGTGCTTGCGACCGCGCTCTGGCTGATTGGCCGCGATGCGGCACTGGGGGCCCTGGCCACGCCCAAGGAAGACCGCGGCGCACTGGAGCTGGACGTGCGCCAAGCCGAAACATTGGGCAAGGAACGCGTGCGTGCAACGGCGCAAGCGAAGTTGAAAAGAGCGACCCAGCGACAGAGTCAGAAACCGGACGCCGCTCGAGCTCATGAGACGGAGAAGCCGGTGCAGGGATCATGAGATACGACGACCTGTATCTATGGTTCCTGGCCGACCCCGCTGTGCCGCGCTACGTTGGCCAGTTGCGCCTCGTCGAGGCCGGCAAGGGTGTTTCCCTGCAGTATGGAGCCGACTGGTTGGCCGGTGGCTTCCCGTTAAGCGAAGACCTGGTGCTTACGGACATCGAACAGCTGCCGCGCTGGAAGGGCATGGCCGTCGGTGCCGTTGACGATGCTCGCCCGGATCGCTGGGGTGAGCGTGTCATTCAGTACCTTGATAAGCCCGCTCGCCTCTCCCTCATGGAGTATTTGTACTATGCGGGCGACGACCGCTTTGGTGCGCTCGGTGTATCGACATCGGAGGCCGCTTACGCTCCGCGTACCAAGAGTCCGCTGCCACGGTTGAAGCAAGCGCAGGAACTCAGCGAAGTCGTCCACAAGGTCAGCGCCAGGGCACCGGTCAGTGGCCTCGAACGCCAGATGCTCAACGCCGGCGGCAGTTTCGGCGGGGCCAAGCCGAAGGCGCTCATCGACATTGGCGGAGTGCAGTGGGTCATCAAGTTCTTCGATAGTGAGCCCATCGACGTACCGCTCATTGAGCACGCGTCGATGACGCTCGCCAAGCTGGCCGGCATCACCGTGGCCGAAACGCGGGTGGTCCCGCTTGCCGGTGAGAACGCGCTGGCGGTGCGCCGATACGATCGAGACGGTGCCCGGCGCATTCATTGCATTTCAGCCGGAACCGCGCTGCGCGCGCAGGCCACGCCTGAGCAGGAGCCTGAGCTGGGCTACCCGAGCCTGGCTCAGCTACTGCGCCGCGCCGGTGTGACGGACGAGGATCAGAACCTACGCGATATGCGTGAGCTCTTCCGCCGCATGGTGTTCAACATTCTCATCGACAACACCGACGACCATGAGAAAAATCACGCGCTTCAAGTGGTCGCGCCGACGCGGCAGGGCCGGTATCGGCTGGCACCTGCCTACGACATCCTGACCACGAACTCAGGTCAAGGCTATCAGGAGTTCATTGTCGGTGCCGATCAGCGAGATTCAACGCTTTCCAACGCCATGTCGCAATGCGAGCTCTTTGGCTACACGCCGGCGCAGGCGGCTGCCGAAGTCGTTCGCGTCATTAGGGCGGTTGACGGATGGCGGGAGCACTTCGCAGCGTGCGGCGTCACGAACTCGGATCTCGAGAGCCTGGCCGAGCGCATCGACGGCGACCCGCTGCAGGGTCAGAGACGGGCGTTCAACCCCGCTGACTATGCGACGGCGCGCGCGTCAAAACGCCGAAGCCCCTTTGCCAGATAACGCCTCTTCACGGGGGTCGCGAATGAAGATGCTGCTAGCCCGGCCGCGGCGAGCGTGACCAGGCAATGGAGTGGCTCGAGAAGTCATACGTAGCGCGCGACCCGGACCCTCTATTGTGGGGCGTGGGACAGCAGCGCCATCTCCATCGCTGAAGAGCTCAGGAGATGGCGCAACCTCCTTCAAGGCAGGGTATTCGCAAGATCATGAACAAACGAATACGCCTTTGGACTGCCCCGGCCTGTGGCCAGATCGTATCCCGAAGTGACTGCCATGCCCGCAATTCCAGACCCGAATAGGCTGTTATCGCCGAGCGTGACGGCACCCGGCCCAAAAGTCTGCGGCAGGATGTCGACGAAATCGGACGGCGGCAGCAGGTACAAATGCGGATTCAGATAACCCACGTGCGCTTTGTGACCCGCATCCGCCAATTGGTTTGTGAGCGCGATCAATGCAGCCAGCTGCGGCGAAGAGGCGCTCGTTCCGCCGATGATGTGCCAGCCGACCCGCGCGCCGGGAAAGCTGGTGTAAACGAGCACGCCGCCATCGACCGCCGCGTTCCAGGAGAAATCCGGTAACCCGCGTGCGCCCTCCAACACCGACGCGGGAATAGCGGCCTGGAAACCAGGCGTCGAAAACAGCACGCTGCGACCGCCGCCGGTTGCCGCGCCGATAAATGGCTCATTCCAAACCACCTCGGTTCGCGACCCGGGGGTGTTTATAAAGCTCGGATCCGCCGGCGACGTCGGATTCCAGGTCCAGCCGAACTGCAGCCACGTTCCTCCGGCAGAGGTGACCAACGGATCGGACGACGGCCAATTGACGGTCGGAAATGGAAAGATCCTGCCCTGCTTGTCCCCGTTCGCGGTTCCCGAGTCGCCGCTCGACCCCAACACGGTCACATGATTGCTGACCGCCTGTTGATAGACGGAATCGAATCGCGCGACCTGTGCATCTGCCGCAGAGTGGAACGATTGCTCGGTGGCTGCAAAGCTTTGACTCAATACGGCGCCCGGAAAACGACTAATCGCCATTTGCTCGCCGATGAACATGCCGGGGAACCCCTGCACGCCTTGTGTCTCCGCGGGGTTGCTCGCGACGAGAACGATGTGAGCATTCGGTGCAATGGCATGTGCCCACTGCACGTCCAGACTGGTCTCGACGGCCCAGCCCACTTGCGCGCCTCTCACGCTGTTGTTGTACGTGGGTGTTCCGTCCGGATGGATAATCTCAACGGTCGTGCGGGGCAGGCTGAAGGTATCGCTGAATCGGTCCAGATCTCCCTGTACCGTGGGACTGCCATACGCATCCACGATCACGATGGTCTGGCCGTTGCCGGTCGTGCCCTCGGCGTGTAGCGCATCCACCCCGTACGCCGCGTAAATGTCGGCGGGTGTATAGCAATGAAAAACGGTGGAACGGGGAAGTCCATCCGGGTCGACGCACGCAGCAATGGGCGCGCTTGGTGTTTGGTTGTCATCGGGCGCCAAGACTACCAGCGGGATGAATTCGATATTTGCAGCGGCCGTGTGCGGCGCGGTGTGCACCGCACCGAAACCAGTGAACAGCAGGCCAAATCCAACCGCGACGATCAATGCGCGAAATACGATTCGATTGTTCATTGTGGACTCCCCCGTGTGGTTTTGAGCCTGAGCTCGTTTTTTAGTCGATCCGACGCCGATTTGACGCAAGATAATTAGTGACCAAACGCTCGGCGCTTTAGAAACAAAAGTCAACAATTAAAAAGCTATCGGTGACGCCGTTGCTCGCATGCGACATAGTCGAACCCACCCGAAAATCCTAAAACTCCCTTCAAGATCCGATAGCTGTGGTCGCAATCGACCGGCACGTGTGGCTAGCGTGTGAAACGGGTTATTTCAAAATGGCGTCTATTTCCAGCAAGTTACTGCCCGACGAGTCCGACCAAAGGCGCGTAAGACCGCGCAGCCTCGAGTTCTGATTCAAGTCGCTCGGCCAATGTGCCGAAGTCGCCGACCGCGTCGCTTGTAATGCCGAGTTCCTCAAATCGCGGTCGTATCGTCACGAGCAGGTCGTAGACCCACCGGCGACCTTCCGAATCGCTCGCTATCGGAATCTAGACGCGCAACTGCGGTGCCTCAAACCCGTTTTCAATCAAGCCGCGGAACAGAGTGAGTTCCATATTGGGCCTCGCTCTGGTTCTGCGAAAGGCTTCGCACAGCAGCTCCGCACAGGCGGTTCGGAGCGGCAAGTGTTGGGTCTGACTAAAAAAACCGTTCCAGCTCGGCTCCTGGAACACCATGACGCCACCTGGGTGCAGGCGGCGTGCCAGTAAGCGCAAGGTGGCAATCGGGTCCGGCAGGAACATCAGTATGAAACGTTCAACGATCGCGTCAAATTTACCGTCAATCTGTAAGTCTGTGAGATCGGTTTCGACAAAGCGCACGTTCGTTGCACGAGCTGCGCCGGCCCAGGAACGCGCCTTGGCCAGGGCAATCGCATCTCTATCGACGCCGACAACGTGGCCCGTCTCGCCGAATACCCGACAGCAAACAGTACTGCTGGCTCGTGAGCCCCAGCTCATGATTCATCGTCAGGGCCGCAAACCCGACGTTGATCCGGTCAAGGTAGGCGATCGCGTAGAGCACAAAGAGAAACGGGAGCAGATGGGGTCTTACGGTGCACAAGTTCGGACGCCCGGCCGATCGACGGAATCGATCACACGACTGTGCACATTTGGTGGCCAACGATTGGCGTGCGAATTTTCGCGTTACGATCAAATCTATAGCGCGAGCACTCCGGCCGGTCACCTGGCTGAGTCGGCTTCCGCAAAGCTGACGACTGACCCCGCAAACTTGCAGGCAGGTGACAAACATTCGCCACTCGGCCCGGCGCCTGCATATGCCTTGACGAGTATATTCCTGTTACGGTATATACGATCCATGGAATCCGCATTCGCCGTCCTTGCTGAGCCGAGTCGTCGCGCCATCCTGATGCTCCTTGCGGCTGCCGAGCGCACCGTCGGCGATCTCGAGTCAGAACTCAATCTCTCGCAACCCGCAGTATCCAAGCATCTGCGCGTGCTGCGAGAGGCGGGCTTCGTTGAGGCGACCATCGACGCGCAACGCCGCGTCTATCGTATCCGCCCCGAGCCGTTGCAGGAAGTGGACGCTTGGTTGGCGCCGTTCCGCAGGTATTGGTCGGCGCACGTGGATGCACTCGAGCGCCACCTCGACCGCATCGCAACCCCCACTCACACCAAAAGAGAATCGAGGAATAAACGATGACAACCCGCCAGCAGTACATGCCGGGTCCCGCCGATCTGGCCCACGTTCAAAAGGACGGTGAGAACTGGACGCTGGTTCTGGTAAGACAGCTGCGTCACTCGCCTGAGAAAGTCTGGCGGACGCTCACGGACCCGGCTCAGTTGCGCGAGTGGGCTCCATTCGACGCCGACGGGAACATGGCCATAGCGGGCACCACCGTGAAGCTGAATACGGTGGGCACACCCAACCCAATGATCTCGGAAACCAGAATCAAGCGGGCCGATGCGCCCAACGTCCTGGAGTACAGCTGGGGCGGCGGAGATTTGCGCTGGGAGCTGGAAGACTTCGGCGGCGGCACACGTCTCACGCTTTGGCACAATATCGATCGCCATTGCATCGCCATGGGTGCCGCCGGCTGGCATATCTGCTTCGACGTTCTGGATCACGCGCTCGGCGGCACTACACTCGGACGCATCGTCGGCCCGGAGACCATGAAGTTCGAGGGCTGGCAGCGGCTGAACGCTGATTATGCCAAGCAATTCGGCATGAGGAGTTGAGCATGTCCAAAACCAATGGAATCGTTGTCAGCTCCTGGAACCGCCAGCTCCATCGCTGGGTAGCCATTGCTTTCACGGCTACCGTCATCGCCAATTTCATCGTGCGAGCAAAAGGCGCCCCTCCGCTTTGGGTGACTTACTCGCCCCTGCCGCCACTCGCCGTGCTTCTGCTGACGGGTCTTTACTTATTCGTGATGCCATATACCGCGAAATGGCGCAGCAGGAGGGTTACGCGGCCTTGAGTC
>Ga0137415_10006249_pt1 | contig 11789 bp, 12 predicted proteins | sample CZODoug3_1_1_16f_FD_183082 | JGI IMG/M metagenome (GOLD analysis project Ga0137415, IMG submission 183082) | Vadose zone soil fungal communities from Angelo Coast Range Reserve, California, USA - CZODoug3_1_1_16fungal (Hybrid Assembly) | ecosystem: Environmental > Terrestrial > Soil > Vadose...
GATCGCGGCAGGCGCGCGCGAGATTTTCAGGATGTGGTCGCGGTGCTCGTTTTCGGTGACGTCGTAGCATTCGACGTGGCCGTCGGCTGAGCGCGCGGCAATCACGGAGATTTCACGCTCGAACGGCACGAAGGCCTCGAGGATCGCCGATTTGGTGCCGAGATCGTCCCAGACCTGATCGATGGCGTCGCCTTCGCGGACGATCGCCTGGCCCTTGCCGTCATAGCCGAAGCGGCGGGTTTTTATCACCGCGGGAAGGCCGATGCGCGCGATCGCGGCGTGCAACGTCGTCACCGACGACACGTCGGCATAGTCGGCGGTGCCGATGCCGAGCTTCGTCACAAAATCCTTTTCGATCAGCCGGTCCTGCGTGGTCTCGAGGATTGTCTGCGCGGGGATCACCGGACGGCGGGCGGCCAGCACCATCGCGGTCGCGGCCGGCACATTCTCGAATTCATAGGTGATGACGTCGACATCGTTGGCGAACAGTTCCAGCGCCTCGACATCGGCATATTCGGCGCAGGTCGCGTTCAGCACCACGTCGAACGCCGGCGAGTCCGGATCCGGCGAGAACACCTGGCAGCGCAGGCCGAGACGCGCCGCGGCCATCGCCAGCATCCGGCCCAATTGTCCGCCGCCGAGAATTCCAATGGTGTCGCCCGGCTTCAGCTTCACCTGCGTTGAAGCCGTCACGCCGATCCCTCCGGGCGCTCTTTGACCGCATCGGTCTGCTGCTTGCGCCAGGCGGCGAGCCTGGTCGCAAGCGCGGGATCGTGCAGCGCGAGCACGCTCGCCGCGAGCAGCGCGGCGTTGATGGCCCCGGCCTTGCCGATTGCCAGCGTCCCGACCGGAATGCCGGCCGGCATCTGCACGATCGAATAGAGCGAATCGATCCCGGACAACGTCTTGGATTCGACCGGCACGCCGAACACCGGAAGTTCGGTCAGCGCCGCGGTCATGCCGGGCAGATGCGCCGCACCTCCGGCGCCGGCGATGATGACCTTGAAGCCGGCCGCCTTGGCGCCCTTGGCGAAGGAGAACAGCCGGTCCGGGGTGCGATGCGCCGAGACGATGCGTTTTTCGCAAGGAACACCGAGCGCGGCCAGCGTCTCAGAGGCATGGCGCATGGTTTCCCAGTCGGACTGGCTTCCCATGATGATGGCTACGGGCGCGGTCATGTCGTCAATTCTGTTCGGGAATCCAGAAACATAGGCCGGATTATAGGTTCGGCCCGGGCGTCATCCAAGGCGTGGCAAGGAGTTTAGAATGGACTATCCTGTCTTGGTGAATCACGGCAAGCCTTGAAAACGGGCCTCAACAAGGATGCGCATGACGAAGAAAACCAGGGCGCCCGCCTCGGGGTCTGCAAAACGCCGCAAAAGCGCAGTTACGGCGCGCGAAATCACGCCGCGCCGCGCCCGGAACGGGCCGGCCCCGCCGCCGGCCGCATCCAGCGATGCCAAATCCACGATTCGCCGGCTCAAGACCCAGCTGGCACGGGCGCAGGCCCGAATCGAGGAACTGCAGGCTTCCGCCGATACCGACTTCCTGCTGGATATCCTGAACCGGCGCGGTTTCGAGCGTGAACTGCATCGCTCGATCGCCTACATCAAGCGCTATCACGCCAGCGGCGCGCTGATCGTGCTCGACGTCGATCGCTTTAAGCCGATCAATGATGCGTTCGGACATGCCGCCGGCGACCATGTGCTCAGGACCATCGTGGCCACATTGCTCAGCCAGGTGCGTGCATCCGACGTGGTCGGACGGTTCGGCGGCGACGAACTCGCGGTGCTGTTGTGGAATCTGAGCGAGACCGACGCCAGGGCCAAGGCGGCGGCGCTCGAACAGGCGATCGATCGGCTGACGTTTGTGTTTCGCGGCCGCGAGGTGACGGCGGGCGCATCCGCCGGCGTCGCGATTCTCGGCCCGCATGCGGAGGCCGGCCGGGCGCTGGAAGAAGCCGACAGCGCGATGTATGTGCGCAAGGCGCAGCGGCGGCATGAGGCGCCGTGAGGCCGCCGCTGGCGCTCGCAACGACGATCACAGCCCGCTCAGATCCTCCGGCACGTTGCCGAATTTCCGCAGCAATTGCGCGTCGCCGAATTCGCCCATCATGGGATCGCCGGTACGGCTGAACGCGACCGCACCGATGCTGCCGGCCATCCGCGACATCAGCTCGGCGCGACGCAGCGCGCTGGTTGAGCTCTGGCATTCCTCAGCCGCACCCGCGACCGGTGAACCGTCATCGTCCTGCAGGAACGGCAGCGCAACGTAATAGGTGACGTCAGCCATCGATTCCCTCCCGGTTCGATCAGGCGGCGTCGCTTTTCGCGTGCTGCGATTTCGCCGGCACGCAGCCGGCTGCGATCGCGGCCTGCAGTTCCTCGAGCTCTGTCTCCAGATATTCGTTCGCCATGATCAGCGCCTTGATGGTCGAGCGCAGATTGCCGTCGCACATCGCAATCGCCTGATCGCAGGCCTGCTCGTAACGGCTGTTGTCGGACAGGTAAGGTGGTGCGGACGCGGAAGGTGCAGACGCAGAAGATGCAGACCCGAAAGGTGCGGACGCGGAAGGTGCAGACATGGCGAAACTCCCTCTTTGGCTCGGTCATTTTGGTTGGGAGGGTATGTTCCTATTTTGTTCTCATGGAGTCAAGCCGGTGCCGGCCCGGTTCCACAGCCTGGATTGTGCGCGAGATTGACCCGGCTTATTCGGCGAGCCCCTTATTAATGCTGGCTATTTTGCCCATTGAGGCGCACGCTTCGGCTTCTATCGGTGACGAGAACGCGTCTTGCGCTCCCGTCTCAACCCCGAACGAGCGGCGATGATCGACCTTCAAGAACGTATCGATGATCTGGAGAAGCGGGCCGCGGAAAGCGCACGGGTCGCGAGCATGGCGACCGACCCGGAAACCCGGCACTACAACAGCAGTCTTGCCAGAGAACTCCGCGACATCGCGGTCAAGTTGCGAAGCCAGTTTGCATGAAGGAAAAGGTCGAAACGCCGGAGAAGATCGCGCGTGCCAACCGGCAGCGATTGGCCGCTGAAGAAGGCGTCAGGGCCATGGAGCAGGTCGAACGGGACGCGATCGCCATTCGCAAGAATATGGAGCGGCTGCGCGCGCTGCGATTGCAGAAAGAGGCGAGCGCCGTCCAGGACCAGATCAACGAGCCGCGCAAGAAGCCGAAGAAACGCGCTGCACGAAAATAACGCGCTGCAGCCTGCAGCGCCTTTGATGTCCTGATCTATCCCTTCTATTGAAGCGGCTTCCGCGCCGAAATCGGTCGCCATGGTCACCCTTCGGACCATCAGATTAAGCCCGGCGAAAACATAGCGCAGGCGGCGCTGGTTGCCGATCAAGATCATCGCGACATCGGGCCTTGTGGATGTCGGGGAAAAGGATCTGCCGCAGGGCGGACGATTTTGGTCGAAGCGCTGTCGCCCGAGAACTGACAAACGGGCTGCGGGAGTTGATGGCGATACCTGATCTTCTGTTTTCGCGGCGCGCGCAAACGCGAACGCGCAGAGCACTCAGGTCAAGACGCTCCAGCCGAGGCACTCAAGCAATGATATCCGGCGTGATCTGATCTTCGATGAACGCGATGCGGTCGCGCAATTGCAGCTTGCGCTTCTTCAGGCGCTGCAGCCGCAACAGATCCGGCGCCGGCGACTGGTGCAGGGCGTCGATCGCCGCGTCGAGATCACGGTGCTCCTGCTGCAGCCGCGCAAGTTCGGCCTGGAGTTCGCGATCATCTTGGTCGGTCATGGTGTATGTTGACTAAAAAGCACGATGAGGTTGTGACGGGCGGGCGACCGCCGCCTGCCGAAATATCGTCCCTGCGGGCCCGCTTCGCAAGTTAACCCGGTTCCATAGTCACGATTGGTTACAGATAAATCCGAAAATATGAGAACCGCGATTTTCGATACCCATCGACAGATTCGCTGGCTTGTGTACACTTATTTGTCCGGATCGAATCTGAGGTTTCACCCACCGAGGAGATTTCGTATGGCAATACAGGCGCATCTTGTTGAACTGGAACGCAAACACAAGATTCTCGAGAATGAATTGCACGAAGCGCTCGTGCACGTTTCCACAGACGACCTGCAAATTGTCGAGTTGAAGCGCCGCAAATTGATGGTCAAGGATGAGATCGAGCGGTTGAAGCATACCGCGGGCGAAACTCTCCACTAGCCGGTCCCCAGCAGAGTATTACAACGCACCTCTTCACCGCCGGATGGACGCTGATGCGTTCATTCGTCCGAGGTGCTTTTGCTGCAGTCGCTCATATTGCAGTAGCTCACGCCCAAACTAGCTCAAGTCTTGGCTAGCTCACGTCTTGACTGGCTCAAGTCTTGACTAGCTCAAGTCTTGGCCAATTCGCCGACATGATCGGCGATCGCCAGTGATGACGTCAGCCCCGGCGATTCGATGCCGAACAGGTTGATCAGGCCGCTCACGCCGTGATCGCGCGGCCCCTGGATCAGGAAATCCTGGGTTGCCACCGCCGGCGGCACGATCTTGGGCCGGATCCCGGAATAGCTCGGCATCAGCGCGCCGTCCGGCAAGGTCGGCCAGTATTTCCGGATCGCTGGATAGAACCGTTCCGCCCGCGCCGGATCGACCGCGTAATCGATGCGGTCGACCCATTCCACGTCGGGGCCGAACCGGGCCTGACCGGCCATGTCGAGGGTGAGGTGCACGCCGAGCCCGCCGGGCTCCGGCACCGGGTAGATCAGGTGGGAGAACGGCGCCCGCGCGCTGCAGCTGAAATAATTGCCCTTCGCTAGGTAGGCCGACGGTATCAGCTCGATCGGCATGCTCTCGATGCTGCGGGCCGCCGCCGGCGCACCGAGCCCCGCGGCATTGACGAGGAGGTCGCATTGAAGCGTCATTGGCGCCTCGCCGCCGGCCTCGATCTCGATCCGGCCCGCGGCCGCCTTGGCGCGCATCAGCGGAGTATGGAATGCGCAAGCGGCACCCGCTGCTTCGGCGTCGCCGCGCAGCGCCAGCATGTAGGCGTGGCTGTCGATGATGCCGGTGGACGGCGACAGCAGCGCCGCGTCGCAATTCAGCGCCGGCTCCAGCGCGCGCGCCGCCGGGCCCGACAGCAGCTGCATATCGAGCACGCCATTGGCCTCGGCATGGGAGCGGATCGACTGCAGCTTTTCGGTCTCCTTGGGCGTCGTCGCGACGATCAGCTTGCCGCAATTGCGATGCGGGATGCCGTGATCGGCGCAATATCGGTACAGCGCGCCCTTGCCGTCGACGCACATCCGCGCCATCAGGCTGCCGGCGCGGTAATAGATGCCGGCGTGGATCACTTCGCTATTGCGCGAGGAGGTCACGGTGCCGATGCCCTCGGCCGCCTCCAGCACGATCACTTCGCGGCCGGCCCGTGCCAAATGGCGCGCGACCGCAAGCCCGATCACCCCGGCACCGATCACGACGCAATCAACCTTGTCCATGTGTCTTCCAGGTCCGGGAATTTGGCGCTGAATCTGGCATCCAGCGCGCTCGTTTATTATCGTCTTGTTCAGCAAACCCTTCGAGCAACCGCTTGGGTCGTCACGAATTAAGTTCGGTTCGTCGTTCCCGTTTGTGAAACATTAATCATGTCAGGGCAATTGCCATAAATTGAGTCACATTTTCCAGTTGCATCGACGCGCGTTTACCCGATCCAAACCCGTGAAGCCAGACAGTCGGCCCCGGCAATCCCAGGGTGAACGATGGCTGACAGGAATTGGCAGGCAGGCGGGAGGAATTCGATTCCGGTGCTGGCCGTCGCATGCCTGATCGCCACCGTCGCGCCGTTCGGATTGGCCTGGGGCGCGTCGTCCACGGGTTTTGCGCCGGCGAGCTATCTCGGCGAGCTGGATCCCAACACGGTCTGGGAACTTCTGATCGGCGGTCTCGTGTTCGCTTCCTTTCTGGGCGCGGTCGGCTTGTGGGTGCTTTCGGCCTTGCGCAAGGTCAAGCGCGCGCAGCTCCGGCGCAATGCGTTCGTCAGTTCGGCGCTCAATCATCTGAACCAGGGCGTGGTAATGACCGATCCGCAGCAGCGGATCGTGTTCTGCAACGATCGCTATCTCGAAATCTACGGTCTGGCGCGCGCCGACGTTCCCCGCAACATGACCGGGCCGCAACTGTTGGCGCTGCGGCGCCAGCGCGGCGCGCTGGATGTCAGCGTCGATGATTTCTATACCCAGGCCGGTACCCCGGAAGGGCTGATTACCGAACTGCCCAACGGCAAGTCGGTTCTGGTCAAATATTTCCCGCTGCCCAACGGCGGATCGGTCGCCACGCATCTGGATTACACCGAGCAGCGCAAGCTCTCGCGAAAACTGGCCTCGACCACCCAGTTCCTGGAATCGGTGCTCGACAACGTGCCGGTGTGCGTGGCCGCCAAGAACATCGAGGACGGCCGCTACATCTTCGCCAACCGCGCCTTCGAACGCTTCTCGCGCTTCTCGCGCGATCACATCGTAGGCAAACGCGCCGACGAGATTTTCCGTCCCGAGACCGCCGCCACCATCGAGGCCGCGGACCGCTCGGCGCTGAATGCGGCGCAGGGCTTTCACCGCAGCGAATTCTTCGTCGAGCGCGGCTCGGAGAAGCGCATCCTCGCCTCCAACCGGGTGATCGCCCGCAACGAAAACAACGAACCGGAATTCCTGATCGCACTGTTCGAGGACGTTACCGAGCGCCGCTCGCTGTCGCGCGAACTCGAGAACAACAAGAAGTTCCTCGAGCTCGTGGTCGATAACATCCCGGTCTCGCTGATCGTCGAGCGGGTCAGTGACGGACGATATTTGCTCGCCAACCGCAGCGCCGAGACCATCCTCAATCGCCGCCGCGAGGATGCCACCGGATTGACCGCGGCCGACATCTTCGATCCCCGCGAGGCCAAGCTGATCATCGCGCGCGACGAGGCGGCGATCAGGAAGCGCGGCCTGCTCACCGAAGAGCATCCGATCTCCACCAAGGACGGCTTGCGGCTGTTTCTGACGCGCCGCATGACCGTGCTCGACGATGCCGGCGAGCCGCAATATCTGATCAAGACCCATGAGGACGTCACTGATCGCCGCCAGACCGAGTCGCGGATGGCGCATATGGCCTATCATGACGGCCTGACCGACCTGCCGAACCGCGCCGCCTTCCTGCAGGCGCTCGCCCAGATGATCGAGGCCTGTGCCGGCACCGACGAGGAATTCGCGGTGCTGTGCGTCGACCTCGACGGCTTGAAGGAAATCAACGACGTGTTCGGCCACGCGATCGGCGACAAGCTGTTGGTCGAAGTCGCCCAGCGCCTGCAGACCGCCGCACGCGGCGGCGTCGTGTCCCGCCTCTCAGGCGACGAGTTCGGTCTGATCATCGACGGCAAGCAGCCCACCGCTGGCATCGCGCTCGCCGAACAGGTCGCCGAGGCGCTGGGACACGAATTCCAGATCGACGACAAATCGGTCCGCACCGCCTGCACCACGGGCATCTCGGTCTTTCCGCACAACGGTTCCGATGCCGCCTCGCTGCTCGCCAATGCGGGCGCCGCCCTGTTCCGCGCCAAGGCGAAATCGCGTGGCTCGATCAGCCTCTACGAGCCGGAGATGGACCAGCAGATCCGCGATCGCCGCGTGCTGCACCAGGATCTTTCGGTCGCGATCAAGAACGGCGAATTGTCGCTGCACTACCAGCCGCAAGCGATTTCGGGCTCGACCGTTGCCGAGAGCGAAATCATCGGTTTCGAGGCCCTGGCGCGCTGGCAGCATCCGGTGCGCGGCTTCGTGCCGCCCGGCGACTTCATCCCGCTGGCCGAAGAAAGCGGCCTGATCGTCGAAATGGGCGAGTGGATCCTACGCGAGGCCTGCCGCGAGGCGGCGTCGTGGACGGTGCCGCTGCAGGTCGCGGTCAACTTGTCGCCGGCGCAATTCACCCATGGCGACCTCGTCGGCCGCGTGCATTCGATCCTGCTCGAAACCGGGCTTGCGCCCGGCCGGCTCGAGCTCGAAATCACCGAGGGCGTGCTGATCGAGGATTTCGACCGCGGCGTGGCGCTGTTGCGGCGGCTGAAGGCGCTCGGTGTGCGGATCTCGATGGACGATTTCGGCAGCGGCTATTCGTCGCTGAGTTATCTGCAGGCGTTTCCGTTCGACAAGATCAAGATCGACCGCGCCTTCGTCATGAATCTCGGCCGCAATCCGCAATCGGCCGCGATCGTCCGGGCCGTCATCGACCTCGGCCATGGCCTCGAAATGTCGATCGTCGCCGAGGGCGTGGAGACCCAGGAGCAACTCGGCTTCCTGTCGGAGGAAGGCTGCGACGCGGTGCAGGGCTATTTCCTCGGCAGGCCGGCGCCGATCGGTCAATACGCAGCCCTGGTCGACGGCGCGAGCAATCTCTTGAAGGTAGTGCGCAAGACCGGATAGCTTTTGCTTGACGCGTTTTCTTCGCGCGAACCGGTACCCACTTCGCTTGAAAACGCTATGGTCCGGCCATGGCGGATTACGATCTCGCGATCATCGGCGGCGGGTTGAATGGCGTCAGCGTGGCGCGCGACGCCGCGGGGCGCGGCCTGCGCGTGATCCTGCTGGAGCAGGGCGATCTCGGCGCCGGCGCATCCCAGGCCTCGCCACGGCTGATCCATGGCGATCTGGCGGGGCTGGAGCGGCGCGCTTTCTTGCGCGTGCGCAGGCAGCTCACCGAGCGCGACATCTGGCTCAACATCGCGCCGCATCTGGTGCGGCCGATGCGCTTTGCGATCCCCGCCCATTCCGACGAGCGTCCGCCATGGCAGTTGCGGTCCTGGCTCTTGCTGTACGACCGGCTGGCCTCGCGCAACGGCCTGCCGGCTTCCGCAACCGTCGATGTCACCCACCACCCGCTCGGCAATGCGCTGAAGCGGCCGTTCGGCACCGCGTTCGAATATTCCGATTGCGTGGTCGACGATTCACGGCTCGTAGTGCTCAGCGCCGTCGACGCCGCTGCGCGCGGCGCTGCGATCCGCACCGGTGCGCGCTGCACCCGCGCCGACCGCGGCGAGAGCTGGCGGCTGGTCGCGATCGACCGCGGCCATCGCCAGGTGATATCGGCCCGCGCGCTGGTCAATGCGACCGGCGCCTGGACCGCTTCGGTCGCGGAAACCGTGTTGCGCGTGCCGTTGCCTCGCCTCGGCACCATGCAGATCAGCCAGATCGTGGTCCGGCGGCTGTTCGACGGCGACAACGTCTATGTGTTCCAGAACACTGACCGGCGGCTGATCTTCGCGATCCCCCATGAGCGCGATTTCACCCTGATCGGCAGCGTGGGCCACGCCTTCAAGGGTGACCCGGCCATCGTGGCGATGGGTGCCGGCGAGGTGAGCTATCTCTGCGAAGCCGCGAACCGCTATTTTCGCGAGCCGATCGCCGCGGTCGACGTGGTGCGGACGGTTTCGGGCGCCAATACGGTCGTCGACCCCGGGCGCAAGGGGACGGCGCGCGACGGCGCGATGACGCTCGATCACCGCCGCGGCAGGGCGCCACTGATCACGATCTTCGGCGGCGACGTCACCACCTCGCGCCGGCGCGCGGAGCAAGCCGTCTCCGAACTGACGCGGTTCTATCCGATGTCACCGCGCTGGACCGCGAAGGCGCCGCTGCCGGGCGGCGATTTCGCCTGGAGCCGGTTCGAGACCGAGGTTGACATCGCGCGCGACCGCTGGCGATTTCTGTCTGAGGACCACGCCCGCCGCCTGGTCGGAGCCTATGGCACGAACGTCAAGGCCATCCTCGGCGACGCCAAAGCGAAGGCCGATCTCGGCCCGGCCTTTGGTGCGGAGCTGACCGGAGCCGAGGTGCGCTACCTCATGGCCAGGGAATGGGCGCGCTTTCCGGACGACATCTTGTGGCGGCGCTCGAAACTCGGCCTGACCATGCCGGCCGCGGATTGCGAGGCGCTGGCGGCGTTCATGGCGACGGCTGTCTAAGGCTTGCGTCCGCGCGTTGCGCGCAAGCCTGCCTGCCGTGTAGTACTGGAACATGGCTGAGGAATTGGCAAAAATCGACGGCGCCGCCGAGCCGGCAAGGCCTGAGCGGGAAACGGCGCCGGCCGTGGTGGCGGCCGAGATGCCGCTGTTGCGGATCGAGGGCGTGACGAGGAAGTTCGGCGCGTTCCGCGCGGTCGATAATCTGTCGCTCGATATCCGCGCCGGCGAATTCTTTGCGCTGCTCGGTCCCAGCGGCTGCGGCAAGACCACGCTCTTGCGCATGCTCGCCGGGTTCGAGACGCCGGACGAGGGCCGCATCCTGCTCGACGGTAACGACATCGCGCAAATGTTGCCGCACCAGCGTCCCGTCAACATGATGTTCCAGAACTACGCGCTGTTTCCGCATCTCTCGGTGCGCGACAACATCGCGTTCGGGCTGAAGCGCACGCGTATGGCGCGCGCCGATATCGCCACCCGCGTCGCCGAGATGGTCGCCCTGGTCAAGCTCGAAGGGCTGGAAAAGCGCAAGCCCGACCAGTTGTCCGGCGGCCAGAAGCAGCGCGTGGCGCTGGCGCGTTCGCTGGCGCGGCGCCCGCAGGTGCTGCTGCTCGACGAACCGCTCGCCGCGCTCGACAAGAGGCTGCGCGAGAGCACGCAGGCCGAATTGATGGAGTTGCAGCGCCGGCTCGGCACCACCTTCATCATCGTCACCCACGACCAGCAAGAGGCGATGACGATGGCGGGGCGGATCGGCGTGATGGACGCCGGCCGGCTGGTACAGGTCGCAACCCCGCGTCACCTCTATGAGGCGCCGGCCTCGCGCTGGATCGCAGCGTTCGTCGGCGACATCAATCTGTTCGATGGCGAGGTGGTGTCCCGCGAGCACAGCCGCCTGACGGTCGCGACCCGGGATGCCGGAACACTCATTGTCAGTGAGCTGTGGCCGCCCGTGACCAAGGACGTCTTCAATGTCGCGATCCGCCCCGAGAAGGTGAAACTGTCGCGCCGCGCACCGGCATTGGATGAAGGCGCGTCGCAGACGATCAATCGCCTGGAAGGCGTTGTCACCGACGTCAACTATCTCGGCGGCCTGACGACCTACAAGGTGAAGCTCGATCAGGGCGCGGTGGTGCGCGCCTCGATGGCCAACACCGCGCGGCTCGATGTCGACGCCTATCTGGCGGGCCAGCGCGTGGTGGCGTGGTTCACCCCGGACGATTGCGTGGTGCTGGAACAATGAGCGCGCGCAATATCTTTGCCCGACCGGCGCGCCTGGCGGCGATCGCGCCTTACTTGTGGATGGTGCTGTTCTTCCTGGTGCCATTCGGTTTCGTCTTGAAAATCAGCCTGTCGCAGACCGCGATCGCGCAGCCGCCGTATACGCCGGTGTTCGATTTCAGCGAGGGCATCAGCGCCATCAAGGCGGCGTTCGGCGAATTGTCGCTGGATAATTTCCGCCTGCTGATCTCGGACAATCTCTACATCCTGTCTTATTGGCGCAGCCTCGTCGTCGCCGTGACCTCGACGGCGATCCTGCTCGGGATAGGCTATCCCATCGCCTACGGCATGGCGCGGCTGCCGCGGCGCTGGCAAAGCGTGGCGATGCTGCTGGTCATCGTGCCATTCTGGACCTCGTTCCTGATCCGGATCTATGCCTGGATCAACATTCTGCAGCATGACGGGTTGCTCAACCAAATCCTGCTCGCGCTGCATCTCGTCTCCGCGCCGGTGGTGTGGCTGTCGACCGACAGCGCGATGTATCTCGGCATCGTCTATTCCTATCTGCCGTTCATGATCCTGCCGCTCTATGCGACGCTCGCCAAAATGGA
>Ga0137415_10006250_pt1 | contig 11788 bp, 4 predicted proteins | sample CZODoug3_1_1_16f_FD_183082 | JGI IMG/M metagenome (GOLD analysis project Ga0137415, IMG submission 183082) | Vadose zone soil fungal communities from Angelo Coast Range Reserve, California, USA - CZODoug3_1_1_16fungal (Hybrid Assembly) | ecosystem: Environmental > Terrestrial > Soil > Vadose...
GCATATTTAGAATTAGCACTCCATCCTGCAAATAATATACCATATACTCCTAAAGATGATAAAGCTAAACTATATAATACTCCTAATGAAAAATCTGAAATTGTTAATCCTTCTCCAAAAGGAATTATTCCCCAACCTAATAAACTAAAAATTAATGCTGATACTGGAGCTAAATAAAATAAAACCTTATTAGATTGAGATGGTATAACTGTTTCTTTAAGAATTAGTTTTAAAGCATCACTAAAAGGTTGTAAAAGTCCGTAATAACCTACAGTATTTGGTCCTACTCTTCTTTGCATAGCGGCTAGTTGTTTTCTTTCTATAATTGTCATGAAAGCTGCAGATAATAGTACAGGTAATAATATTATTAATACATCCATTAAATTTATTAATATATCTAATATATTAGATATTAAATTATTTTTTATCATTGGTATTATTTTTATTTATTCATAATTTGAATTAAATAATTAATTATTTAGTTAAAAATGAATGAGTATATTTTTAATATTTAATAATTTTCAACGAAGATTTTTAAATTATCAAATATTTCTTCTTGCCTTTCCTTAGAAATTAGTGTAGGAGGCAAGGCTAAGCCACTAACATTAGCATTAATTAAAGTAATTTTAATAGATTAAGTCCCACTAATTATAATGCCAGAGCTCTTTCATTATAAATTAGCCCTCTTTATTAATTTTATTTTGTAAAACACTATAACTATTTTATTAATAATTTTTATATTTATTCTCTTTTGGACTCGAACCAAAATTAACACTTTAGAAGAATGCAGTTCTAACCATTAAACTAAAAGAATTTGATTTTTAACTATATTTTATATTTTCTAGTTTGCACTTGCTTAATTCTAATTATAATGAAAGAGTCTTATGGATGTATGCGCTCTTCCTGTAATGAGCCACAAGGCTTAAGCAAGGGCAGAAAAGAGCTAAATAAGGGGTGCTGGGAAATTAGAATAGAAATATTTTTATATTTATCTAAATTAAATTAATAATATTAATTTTACTATTACTTTTAACTATTAAATTTATAAAAATTATAAAAAAAATAAATAGTTTAAAATTATTTTATCTTAAAAGAGATTCTATATATAATATATAACCCTCCAGGACTAAAGGGGAAATCTGATAATGGTAATCAGTTGTATTTGCATTACAAATATGATAGTTCGAATCTATCTTTCTCCAATTTTAATAAATTCTAATTTATGTTCTTAAAAAGCCTCGGTTGCTTAGTGGTCAAAGCGCTATTCTGAAGATATAGATATGTGAGTTCAATTCTCTCCCAAGGCAAAGGCCGAAATAGTTTAATAGGTAAAATGAATTCCTTGTAAGATTTAGATATTGGTTCAATTCCAGTTTTTGGCAAATATAAAATATATGCCCTAGCTCAGCTTAGGGGCATAAAAATTAAATGAGTTGTAGTTTAATTTGGGAAAACACCATTTTTTGGTAATGGCTTATATCAGTTCGAATCTGGTCAACTCAGAATTAAATATAAATTTTTATTTATTTATTTCTTGTTCCCCATAACTTTATTTAATTTACTCTTGCATCCGGCTACTAATCCAATTTTAAGGCTCTTTCATTATAAATGAGCGGTAAATAAATTAGTGGCCTGCGGCTGCGCAGCAGCAGGGGATAGATATACAATAAAAATTAGTGGAGGAAGGATAGTTAGGAAGCAGAACTCGAGTGGTGGAGTGTCTCCCTTTTAAGGAGAAAGTTCTGGTTCAAGTCCAGGTGCTTTCAAAATAAAACTCTAAAAGAGTTTCTAAATAAAAAAATATAAGGGCAGGTGATCCGATTGGTAATGGTGATTCTCTGTAAAAGAATTGGTTAATAGCCGTAAAAGGTTCGATTCCTTTACTGCTCAATATATTTAAGACTGTAGCATAATAGGTTAATGCAATCCGCTCATAATGGATATTATAAGGGTTCAATTCCCTTCGGTCTTATAAATTTAATTTTTATTAAAAATATTATTAGATAAAAGAGAGTAATATATTTATTATAAAACATAAAAATAAATTATTTAATTTTATAACAAATATATAAAATAATTAAAGGGTATTTGGTCGAGTCTGGTTTATGGCACTCGTCTTGAAAACGAGAACTTGAATAAAGTCGTGAGTTCAAATCTCACAGTGCCCGTAATAATTTATTTAATAATATTAATTTATTCTTTTTATATAATAAAATATAATTAATATTATCCTTGTGCCTTATGGCATAGGGGCCACTAATTTTTATATCCCGGAGCAAGAGTATATAATAATTATATATTTATAAAATATATTAAATTACAAAAAAAATAAATTTAAAAGAGTTAATAACTATTACTATTTATAGTAAATATAATACAACAATAATTATTTATGAATATTGTTTAATTTTTAAGTAAGAATTTAATTTTGGTTCTGATTGAACGTTTTTCAGTAGTTTTAAGACATGCGAATCATTATTAACCTAAAATTATTAAGGTTAAAGTATCAGTTAATTCTAATACTCAAATAACCATAAAAAAATAATGATTAAGCTAATAAGGTGTAAAGGTGAGGATAGTAAATAAGATACCCTAGAGTCTCCGTAAATAGGAGATATTTTTATTTGGGGTTAATAGTCTAAATAAGAGAATAAGTAAGCTATATTTATTAAAAAAGGAATAATTCTGCTTTAGGATTCTATTTATTTCGATTAGGTAGTTGGTAGGGTAAAGGCCTACCAAGCCGACGATCGATAGCCAAGCTTGACAGAGCAAATGGCCACATCGGGAATGAAATCTCCCAAGTAGTAGTTACTACCAGCAGTCGAGAATATTAGTCAATGCTCGCAAGAGTGAACTAGCTAACTGAAATCATACTTGTGTCAAGTGTGATAACGTAAGGGAAGATAATGACATTACCTTACTATTAGTGTTGTCCAAATCTGGTGCCAGAAGACTCGGTAAGGCCAGAGACGCAAACGTTAGTCGTCCTAATCAGGCGTAAAGGGTGTGTAGGCAGCTTTAAACTTTATTCTTTTTCTAAATCCTTTTTCGCTGTCTTATTTATGCCTTTGGCTTAGTCAGGCAGACTGTAAAGGGTGAAGAAAATATAGACTAATTTATAACAAATTAAGAAAAGAATGAACTAATAAAAGCTAGAATCAAATAGAGGATATATTAAATAATATTTAGAGGAGGTCTGATATCCTTAGAAACTAAATGGAATATTAAGGGTGAAAGCTTTTTATCTACTAATGATTGACGCTGAGAAACGAAGGTGAGTATAGGAAATAGGATTAGATACCCAGATACCACTCTCTGTCAACGATGAATGGTGGTTGCCAGTTATAACAAATTGGTGGCTATGTTAACACGATAACCATTCCGCCATGTGAGTACGACTGCAAAGTTGAAAACAAAAAAATTAGTCGGTCTCGAAGCAAACGAAGTGAAGCATGTTATTTAATACGATAATCCGCGTAAAACCTTACCAGTTCTTGCATAACAAATTTTTATTTATTTATTTAAATAAAATGAAGTGTTTTTCTAAAATACTTCTGTTACAGGTGTTGCATGGCTGTCGTCAGTCCGTATTGTGAGAAGTGAGGTTAACTCCACTAACGGACGAAATCCTTGTTGTTAATTTATACTTAACAATTAATGATACTGATAGAGTATCATTTGGGGCTAAGACAAGTCGTTATGGCCCTCATGAACTGGGCTATAGACGTGCCACAAAAACTTTTACAAAGTGATGCGAAACCGTTCCTTAAAATTTAATATGGCTATTTACTAAATAAATAAGTATATTATTATTTTATTTAAGCCTCCGGGCATAAATAGGGAAATAAGGAAGAGCTAATCATTAAAGAAAGTTAATATTTAGTCGGATTGTCGTCTGCAATTCGGCGACATGAAGAAGGAATTTCGAGTAATCGTTGATCACTAGGCGCAACGGTGAAGATTGCATTCGTGATGAACTAACTGTCTGTCGCTGGGAAGGAGCTTAACTTGGAGGAAACTGGAGCGAAATTAAAACTTTTATAAAGGTCTCTTAAAGTTTATTATATTACTTTCCTTGCATCCTTGTAAGGAAAAATAGAACACCTTTATTAAGATAATTAGTTTTAGTTAATTCATTTAAGTAACATCTCAAAAGTCATAGCAAGGTAGCCGTACTGGAAAGTGCTGCTGGAAAATAAATATTTTTTACCCCCCATCCTTAGCTCCGCATGTCTAGCTTCTCCTCCGCAGGAAGGAAGGCAAGGCCACTAATCCTTGTGTCGGTAAGGCAGTAAGGGCTTAAGCAAGGGGATGTGTAAACCATAGTAAAGGACTACATTGTAAGTATATAACTTTATTAATTAAATAATTTATATAAGTATAAAGAAATATAAATTTGAAAGGGGTTAGCTGAGTGGTTTAGCGATAAATTTACACTTTATAGACAGAGTTTCGATTACTCTACTCCTTAATTATTACTAATTTTATTATATTAGGCCTTATTTATATAGACATCTAAATTTTATAAAGATTTTGGGGCCTGACGCAAATTATATTAGCGAATTCTGTTGCTTAGCAATTAAAAGTACAGCGTTTTTACAATAAGCCTGGCTATGCCACTAATGGCCCCAGTAAAGCAAGATTGCAAGCGAGTGTGCCGAAATGGTAGCCGGGTGAATCTTAGGAATTCATGATTTTTTATCGTAAGAGTTCAAGTCTCTTTACTCGTAAAATAAATATATTACATCTTTAGGCAGCATTTATCTTATGCCTTTACCTGCCCTTGCCTAGCTACTTTCATTTATAAATTTGGGCTACAATGGAAGGTTTGAAAGATGTTTTAAAATTATAAAAATAATTAAATAAAAGAAATGGATTAAAGATTAAATACAAATTATTTAATCCAGAGTTACATTATCTCTATGTTGAGTAATAACTTAACATAAATAAGGGTGTGTCCCTATGTTTAATCGTTAAACACTTCCTATTTTATTGGTAACCTAGCCTTTCATACCTTATGTGCCTGCCCTAATCCTTGTGCCTTATGGCATAGCGGTAGAACATAGGTGGCTAGAGCAATACAGTGGAAAAGGAAGAGATAAGTACAAACAAAGTTTTAAAATTCAAACTGTGTTAAACAGAAATTAATTCAAATGTTACATAATACTAACACAAATTTAATAATTAATTCACCATTAGAACAATTCGAAGTTACTAGTTTACTGGGATTAAATGCTCCAATTTTTGGTTATTTAAATATAACTTTAACTAATTTAGGTTTCTATTCAGTATTTGTATTATTTTTAATAATAGGAATACACTATATGGGAAATAATGAAACAAAATTATTACCTAATAAATGGTCAATTGGATTAGAAAGTATTTTTGCAAGTGTAAATGCTATGGTAAGAGAACAATTAGGTAAAGAAATATATTTACCATTTATTTACTCATTATTCTTCTTTATTTTAATAGCTAATTTAACTGGGAATGTTCCTTATTCTTATACTGTTACAACTTCTATTATTGTTACAATTGGTTTATCATTTACTATTCTTACTGGTGTAACTATTTTAGGTTTATCTATCCATAAATTACATTTCTTCTCATTCTTTGTACCATCTGGTACACCATTAGCATTAGTGCCTTTATTAGTTTTAATTGAAACTGTAAGTTATTTAGCTAGAGCATTCTCTTTAGGAATAAGATTATTTGCTAATATGGTTGCTGGTCACACATTACTAAAAATTTTATCTACTTTCTTATATCAAATGTTTAGTAGTAGTATAATTGTAGCTGTGTTAACTTTAATACCATTCTCTATATTCTTAGCTTTAATTGGATTAGAATTAGCTGTTTCTTTAATTCAAAGTTATGTGTTTACTTTATTAGTATGTTCATATATTAAAGATGCTATCGAATTACACTAATTATTTTTATTTATAATTATATAATTTATCCCCCTGTCGCTGCGCAGTTGACCGGAGGTCAGGGGGGATAGTTAATATTTCATTATCTAAAGATATTGAATTAATTGTGTATGTTTTTAATTGAATCAATTTTGTAAAGATATTATTTTATATACTAATAATTATGTATGGAAACCATAATTACTGTGAAACAAACCCTCCATAATATTAATATTCCTCTAATAATTTCTCGAAACATTTTATGTACATTTATTTACTTATATAAATAGAATATAGTAGATGATTGGAGTTTTCCGATATTCCGAAGTATTATAACTACGTGTTAAGCACTGTCATCGTCATCTCTTCAAGACCCACGCCTTATTATATATTGATAGCTAGATAGATATCAATATATATTGATGATTGTACTAGACAGATGATAGTTATTATTATATATTAAAGAATATACGTATATTAGATATATTCTCTCCTATTTTTTATATTTAACTCCTAAATTTAGGATTAACTCAATTTAAATAATTATATCCTTAATATTTTCTTAATTTAAAATAAAAGAGAGTTATAATTAATTAGGAATCTAGTTAAATTTTGTATAATAATATCCTTCGAAGATGTTGGTTAACAGTTCAAATCTGTTGGTTCTTTTCTTAACTTATAAAATTCTTATCTAAATGAATGCTGACTTTAAGATAAATAATTATAATGTTGTGGCCGGAGGCCCTAAACTTATATTATTTCCATTAATTTAACATTTTATATTTAAATACATAAATTTTGTTTTCTTTAGTTAATTAATTCATTAAAACAAATCTCCACAGGACCTCTGAGTTCATGGATGTAATATTATTAAAACCTAATGTATATAAACAGAGGAATGTTATTAAATATATTTTTACTATTTAAAAGCTTATTTCAATTCTTAAATAAACATTTTTATATTATACTTATAATTTCTACAATATCCAAATATACTAACAATAAATTTTATAAATCAATTATTTGGCTAATTAAAATAATTATTTTTGCAAATATAATTTTTGGTATTGGTTATATAATTTATTTCTCACTTTCTGGGTACCATTCATTCGTTAACCCATTCGAGAATGTTTATTCATTCTATTATGAATTATTAAAACCTTATATTGATTCAATTAAAAGATTGTGGAATGATTTAATTAGTTTCAATAACTCTATTGAAGATTCTTTCATTAAAGATAATACTAATAAAATTAGAAATCAAGTTAAAGATGGAATTAAAGATGGAATCAAAGAAGCTTTAGATGAAACTCTAGCTCAAATGCACCAAGAAGAAGCTAACTCCAATCTTTTAAAACAAATTGCTTTTTATAGCTCTGTATTATTTTTAGGTTATTTCATTTTCATTTTACCGGGATCTTCTATCAGTCCTGAAGTTTTAACTCAATATAACTGGTTAAATCAATCATTAATTGAATTTAAAATTAATATTATCAATTTATTGACTAATACTGGTGGTAATGGTGGTGCTGGTGGTGGTGGTGCTGATACTGCTTCTGCTATTTCAACTGTTACGGGCCTGAAGGCCACTAATACTCCAATAATTTCTAATGCTATTTTAACTACGGCTTCGCAGAACTCTTCAACTCAAACTGTATTGGATGGTGTTCAAATTAGTAGAATGCTAGAAACTATGCAGATTATAGATAAATCTCTACCTAAAGAAGAATTAACTGCTATTTTAAATCATGCTAATTCTACTATAATAAATATTACTGATTAATCAGTTTAACTAAATACTTTTCCCCCTCCCCTTGCCTTGACCGGAGGTCACCCGCTGGCCTTCCTTCCGCTGCTGCGCACCCGCAGGCTTAATTATTATTAAATTATCCCCAGGCTTTAATTTTTGTTTAAAATGATCAAATTACGATTTACTCAGGTAATTTTATGGTCAATATTTTTGAGATTTCATTTTTCTTAAATGAATGCTAAATTATTAATACTTCTCCCTACTACTAAATAATTATCCCCCGCTTTAGATAAATTTTAATTTGATTTAATTTGATTTAATTTGATTTAATTTAATTTAATTTAATTTTTATAATATTTTATTATTTATTATATTAAAAGTAATAGAAATATTTAATAATATAAATATATTTAGATCATATAATAATATATATGTAAAAGTACACTTTCCTAATTCTACGGCCTAATTATTATGAAAGGTTAAAGCGCCCTCATCCATTAAGGCCAATGAAAGGGCCACTAATTAGGCATGACAAGATTTTTTAGTTTAATAGGTAAAGCATATACTTATAGGCCCTGCCCTAATTTCTTTCTCTGCGCACGCACGCACCCGGGTTAGGCATAAGCAAGAAAGGGCATAGGCACCGGTATAAAATATCAGTTCAAGTCTGATAAGAATCGTATAATTTAATAATTTTAAATGTACTCACTACTAAAAATATGCGGGACCGGTGGTATAGTCTGGCCACTAATTCTAAGGCCCTGATACAGAAAGAAGAATATTAAAATATCGGTTCAAGTCTAACCATCTATCAAAAATAAAATATAAATAGTTATAGTGTATTACAGGCCTGTCCTAATCCTTGATAGGCCGTTAGGGCTTAAGCAAGGGCCTACGGCTAAGCATGGAAGGCCAAATATAATTTAAATATAATATATTAACATGTAAGTTAATAAATAATATATTAACTTAATATAAATATTAATTTTTAGCTCAATTTCATTATTAAATATTAATATTTCAAAATATTAAAATAATTAAGTGATTATACATGTAATATTTTTACATCTATAATTTTAATTTAAAAATATAAACAATTAAATTAATGAAAAATAAATTAAGTTTAGCACCATTAAATAAGATTACAAAGTCAATTATTATCTTATTATTTATATTAACTATAGTAACAATTACTTTATTTATATTTAATTCTAATATAAGTGCCTCCGGGCCTTGGTTTAATAATATAAATTACAATTCAATATTAATTATAATATCCAAAATATGTTTTTGGTTTAGTATAGGAATTAAATTATATTTAAACATATATGAAGGTAAATTAGGACTGTATTTACAGAATAAAATATATATTATAAATAAATTAACTTTTTTGCAATTAACTTTAATATTCTTTTTAGTATTCTATATAATAACAAATACAATAGATATATTTATTTTAAATATAATTAATGAATATTATTTATATAATGTTGATTATTTAAATGAATTATATATGGTTGAAAACCAAAATAATATCGGTTCTAATACTGACTCAAATACAAGTTATAATACTGATGCTAAACCTAATATTAATATATCAAATAGTGCTGGTGATAGTGCAATTATTGCAGCATCAATGGCCGCTGGTTCTCAACTAGCTAAAAATGTTCCTACTATAGGACAAAAAGCACTTATATTCTCTAGCACTACTGCTCTAGCTCTAGGTGCAATAGGTGTAAAAAATATATTAAATAATGTAACTGATAGTCTAGGTAAAAACAGTAAAAATTTTTTACCACTTAATCCTATTAATGATTTAGATTTATCAGAAATATTAGGTTTAACTGGTAATTCTGCTTTTGATTTAATTAAAATGATTAATTATTTTCAAACAATTCAATTAATTGTATCAATTTTCATTGTATATAATTTATTTTTTTATATTATAGATTTTACTTATGTAATTAATAAATTAAATAAGATGTTCCCTGGACCTATAGGACAAAAATATATATTATTTTTTAGTAATTACATTTCAAAAATTAAAAAAGCAAGTTTAATATTTTTAACTCTTTTTGCTATATTGAATTTAATTTGTGCTTATGTTAATAGTAATACTATAGAATTTGTATATACAAATTTTGATTCAATTATAGAATTATATATAAAATATAAAAATAATTAAAAACTTAGCTGATATATCCCCCCTGACCTCCGGTCAACTGCGCAGCCGCAAGCAGCCGGCTACTCATGCTCTTTGTGCACGCACGCACCAATATGGATTAAAGCAATAGCCTGGTAGGGCACTATTAAACTTTAAAAATAGAAGATAATATAATAATTTAATCAACATGTTCGGTAAAACAATGATGATGATAATAGAGGTTGATTACTTATATAATAAGTAGAGTATAGTGTCTACATAATATACTTGGGTGAATAATAATGTAAATAAAAACTAGTTAGATAAAATTAATAATATATCCCTAGCATATTATGGATCAACTGAATCGAATTGGGATTAATCATAGTGATTGTTAAACATCTCCACTAATATTCTTCCTGTAATCATTAAACTTTAAAATAAAAGAGAAGTAATATTAATAATAAAATATAACTCTATAAGCAACCTATAATAAACATAAACTAGTTTATTCTATACTATAATTTTATTTTATATTTTATATTACTTAAAATGTGATTTATTATAAAATAATAATTAAGTATAAGCATAGGTGTATACAAAATATTTAAAAAATAAATGAATAATATACAATTAAATAAATTTCAATATCATCCATTTCATTTAGTAGAAAATTCACCTTGGCCTATCTTAGTAAGTTTTTCATTATTAAGTTTAACAACAGGAGCAGTGATGTACTTACAAGGATATCCTAATGGAGGATTATTATTAACTTTAGGATTTATTTTAACAGCTTCAGGTATGGGATTATGGTTTAGAGATGTAATAACAGAAGGAACATATGAAGGACACCATACAAAACAAGTACAAAAAGGATTAATTATTGGAATAGTTCTATTTATTATAAGTGAAGTATTTGCTTTCTTTAGTGTATTCTGGGCTTTCTTCCATGCTAGTTTATCACCCGCTATAGAAATAGGAGGAGTGTGGCCACCTTTAGGAATAACACCTTTAGATCCATTTAGTATACCATTATTAAATACTTTCTTATTATTATCATCTGGAGCTTTTGTAACTTATGGTCACCATGCTTTAATTGCTGGAGATAGAAAAGGTGCAATCTTTGGAACTTTAATTACTATAATCTTAGCTATTGTATTCACTGTTTTACAGTATATTGAATATTCTGAAGCAGGATTTACTATAGCTGATTCAGTATTTGGTACAGTATTCTTTGCATCAACAGGATTACATGGATTACATGTTATTGTAGGAACTATCTTTATTACTGTAGGTTTCATAAGAATTTTAAATTATCATTTAACTGATACTCACCATATCGGACATGAATCTGGTATTTTATATTGGCACTTTGTAGATGTAGTTTGGTTATTCTTATTTATTGCAGTTTACTACTGGGGAGGTAACTAATTCATTCTATTGCCTTATTCGTACCGAATAATTCTTCTTTAAATTAAAAATATATATACAATATATCCCCCCTGACCTCCGGTCAACTGCGCAGCCGCAGGCAGCCGGCTACTCATGCTCTTTATGCCCTGCGCTCGCACGCTAAAATAGCACGCACCAATATGGATTAAAGCAATAGCCTGGTAGGGCAAGGGTCTTAGAATTAGTGGGCCTAGCCACAGGGTAAAAGAAGACTATAAAATTTATTGTAAAAATAAAAATTATAATTAAACATTGCAAATATTTATTATATTTGTATCGGTCTAGAAAACTATTAATTATTTGTGTTGGTCTACTGCAAATCGGAGCCATTGAAAGGCGATCAAGACAAAAAAATAATTAAAAATAAAAAAATCATAATATTCAATGTATTCCTAAAGGAATAATACAAATACAAACCATGAATCTATCATTACTATTATTTTTAGTAGGTATTTTAGGATTTATATTAAATAGAAAAAATATAATTCTAATGATTATTGCGATAGAATTAATGTTATTATCTGTAACATT